>Ga0169931_10010471_pt1 | contig 13218 bp, 12 predicted proteins | sample Kivu_15m_20L_FD_129675 | JGI IMG/M metagenome (GOLD analysis project Ga0169931, IMG submission 129675) | Freshwater microbial communities from Lake Kivu, Western Province, Rwanda to study Microbial Dark Matter (Phase II) - Kivu_15m_20L... | ecosystem: Environmental > Aquatic > Freshwater > Lake...
ACCTCGACGCGCTGTCGGCGGTCACCGAGGCCGAGTTCGCCGCCTGGCCGCGCGCGCGCCGGCTTGCCTTCCTGCTCAACGGCTACAACGCCTTCACCGTCGAGAAGGTGCTGACCCGCCACCCCGGGCTGCGCTCGATCCGCGATTTCGGGCGGGTGTTCGGCAACCCCTGGAAAGACCGCTTCTTCCGTCTGCTGGGCCGCCCGGAAAGCCTCGACGGCATCGAGCACGGCCTCATCCGTGCGCCGGGCGCGTACGATGAGCCGCGCATCCACTTCGCCGCCAACTGCGCCTCCATCGGCTGCCCCATGCTGCGGGAGGAGGCCTACGTCGCCGAGCGCCTGGACGCGCAACTGGAGGATCAGGTGCGGCGTTTCCTGTCCGACCGCTCGCGCAACCGCATCGCGGGCGGGGTGCTCGAGATCTCCAGGATCTTCGACTGGTACGGCGACGACTTCGCAGCCGCGGGTGGTGTACAGGCGTGGCTCGCCACCCGCGCCGGGTGGTTGTCGGACGTCGAGGCGGAGCGGGCGGCGCTGCGCGCGGGCCGGTTGAAGATCGCCTACCTGCCCTACGACTGGGCCTTGAACGATGCTCCCTGAGGACCGCGCGGCCGCGGCGCCCGATGGCTCGCCACGTGGCGCGGAGTCGTCCGCCCTGTCCATCGTGGTCCCCGCGCTGAACGAGGCCGGCGGCATCGTTGCCACCCTGGCCGCACTGGCGCCCCTGCGGGCCCGGGGCGTCGAGGTGGTGCTGGCCGATGGTGGCAGCGAGGACGCCACCGTGTCCCTGGCCGGCGGAAGGTGTGACCGGGTGGTGGCGGCACCGCGCGGCCGCGCGGCGCAGATGAACGCCGGCGCGCGTGCGGCCCGGGGCCGGCTGCTGCTGTTCCTGCACGCCGACACGGCACTTCCCGAGGATGCCGACCGCCTCGTCATCCGCAGCCTCGAGGCGCGCGGGCACCGCTGGGGCCGCTTCGACGTGCGCATCCGCGGCGCCTCCGGATGGTTGCCGCTGGTCGCGGCCGGCATGAACCTGCGCTCCCGGCTCACCGGCATCGCGACCGGCGACCAGGCGATGTTCTGCACCCGGCAGGCCTTCGACGAAGTGGGCGGGTTTCCCGGCATCGCGCTGATGGAGGACATAGAACTGTCGGCGCGATTGCGGCGGCTGGGCAGGCCCGCCTGCCTGCGCGAGCGCGTCACCACCTCGGGACGGCGCTGGGACCGGGATGGCGCTTGGCGCACGATCCTCCTGATGTGGCGGCTGCGGCTGGCCCACTTCCTGGGCGCCTCGCCCGAGGCGCTGGCGCGCCGCTATCGCGGCGGGGGCGGGTGATGAGCGCCGCGACGCGACCCTCGCGCACGGCGGTGCTGGTGTTCGCCAAGGCGCCGGAGCCCGGCCAGGTCAAGACCCGTCTCGTTCCGGCCCTCGGCGAGGGTCCGGCGGCGGTGCTGGCGGCACGTCTGGCCCGGCGCACCGTGGCCGAGGTCACGAGGGCCGGTCTGGCCTCGGTCACGCTGTGCGCGACGCCCGACACCCGGCACCCTTTCTTCGAACTGTTGCAGCGTCACCACGGGGTCGCCCTGGCGAAGCAGGGCGGGGGCGATCTCGGAGCGCGCATGCACCGCGCTCTTGCCGTTGCGCTGTGCGAACACGATGCCGCCATCCTGGTCGGCACGGACATCCCCGGCCTGTTGGCGGCCGACCTGGTACGGGCCGCAGCGTTGCTCGAGGACGGTGCCGACGCCGTGCTCGGCCCTGCGGAGGACGGCGGCTACTGGCTGATCGGACTGCGGCGCAGCGATGCCTTCCTGTTCGATGACATGTCCTGGGGGGGCGCCGAGGTTCTGGCCGAGACTCGGCGCAGGATGGATGCACGCAGCATGCGTGTGGCCTGCGTCGCCGAACGCTGGGATGTGGACCGGCCGGACGACCTGGTGCGGCTCGCCGCCGACGCCACGCTCGCGACCCTGCTGGCCGGTCTGCGGCCGGTGCCGGCCGCGTGAAGCGCGTGCGGCGCCTCCTGCTGGCCGGCGGCGGCCACGCGCACGTCGAGGTGCTGCGGCGTTTCGGCCTCCAGCCGGAGCCGGACGTGGAGATCGTGCTGGTGAGCCCCGCCCCGGCCACGCCGTATTCCGGGATGCTGCCCGGGCTGGTGGCAGGTCATTACCTTCATGCCGATTGCCACATCGACCTGCCGGCACTGTGCCGTTTCGCCAGCGCCCGCTTCGTCCAGGACGCGGTGACGGGACTGCCCGACGCGTGCCGCAGCGTGTCGCTGGAGGCCGGCGGCAGCCTCGAGGCGGATCTGATCTCCCTCGACGTCGGGTCCACGCCGCCCCGGAGTCGCATCACCGGAGCGGACAGGGTCGGCACCGGCGTCAAGCCGGTGGACGCTTTCCTCGCCGAACTGGAGCGGCGGCTGTCCGACCCACCGGCCGAGCCGGCCCGGGTGCTGGTCGTGGGGGGCGGCGCCGGCGGGGTGGAGATCGCGCTGGCGCTGCGGCATCGCCTGGATGGGGCCGACGCTTCGCCCGCATCGCCGCAGTGGCAGGTCGGCATCGCCTCCGGCGGCCCCGTCCTGCTGCCCGGGCACGGTCAGCCGGTGCGGCGCCGCATCGCGGCGCTGCTGGACCGGCGCGGCCTGTCGGTCCGGCTCGGCGTGCCGGTGGCGGCGGCCGACGCAGGCGGCCTGTGGCTGGCAGATGGCACCCGCCTGGAGGCCGACTGGGTGGTGTGGGCCACCGGCGCGGCCCCACCCGCCTGGCTCGGGTCCGCGGGACTGGCCCTGGACGCCAGCGGCTTCGTGCTGGTCGATGCCTGCCTGCGCTCGGTGTCGCATCCCGCCGTGTTCGCCGCGGGAGATGTCGCCACGCTGGCGGAGCGCGCACATCCCAAGTCCGGCGTGTACGCCGTACGGCAGGGGCCGCCCCTGGCGGCGAACCTGCGCCGGGCCCTGACCGGGCAGCCGCTGCTGACATGGCAGCCCCAGCGGCGCACCCTGGCGCTGCTGGCCACCGGCCCGCGCCATGCCGTGGCCTCCTGGGGCCCGCTGTCGGTGGCCGGCGCCTGGGTCTGGCACTGGAAGGACCGCATCGACCGCGGCTTCATGCGCCGTTACCAGGGTCTCGCCGCGCGCTGATCCGGCAGTTTCCCCCTGCGGGGACGGAGCGGACGGCCACCCATTTCTCAAGAAGGGCTGTCCGGCGCCGTTACGGGAACGTTTCCCCAAACAGACGCGCCGTGAAGACGTCGACCCGCAACCCCGCGGAAGCGCCCCGCTTCAAGCCCAGCCTGCGGCTGCGCTACCTGCTCATCTTCGTGCTGCTGGCCGTGGTGCCGATCAGCATCGCGGTGACGGTCGTGCTGCGCGGCGCGACCGAGCGGATGCTGGAGCGAGCGGAGGGCGATGCCCACGCCAGCCTCGACCTGCTGGTGAGCGCGGTGTCCGATGACGTGCAGGCCAGCGGGCGCAACCTGCGGGTCCTGGCGCAGTCGCCCCCGGCGGCAGGTCTGGTGCGCGCGCGCGATGCCGGCGGGATGGACCCCGCGGACGCCTCGACCGCGGAGCAGTGGCGCCAGCGGCTGGAACGGAGCTTCCAGGCGCATGTCGCCAATCACGATGCGATACGCAGTCTGACCTTCATCGACGACACGGGACAGGATCAGTTGCGCGTCGCCCGGGGCGACTCGGTCGCCCCCGCGGCCGGGCCCGACGCTGAGGCCTCGAGGGCTCTCGAGCAGTCCCGGCGCGGCATCTACGTGAGCGATGTCGTGCGTTTCCGTATGGACGGCGGCACAGCCGCGTCCTCGAAGCCGGGGGTCTGGATCTACGCGCCCGTCAAGGTGGACGACGTGGTGCGTGGTGTGCTCCGGCTGGAGGTGGAACTGCGGTCCCTGAAAGTGCTGCAGACCAGCGGGCGCGAGTTCGTCCTGACCTCCTCCGGCGGGCAGGTGCTGCAATCCTCCAGCGGGGCGGCGCGCCCGGGCGTGACGCTGGGCCTGGTGTGGCGTGGACTCGACCCGGTGCGGGCGGTCAGCGGCCAGACCGTGCGGCGCGACGGCTCGACCTTCCTGGCCAAATCCTTCGACGTCAACCAGGGCGATCCGCCGCGGGTGTGGATGGCGGTGCTGCGGGTCGACACCGGCGAGATGACAGCCGCGGCCGACACGCTCAACGGGCAGCTGCTCGTCCTGGCCGGCGTGGTCGCGGTCGTGGCGGCGCTGATGGCCCTGTTCGTCGCCGGCCGGGTGACGCGTCCGATGGTGGCACTGGTGGAGGCGGTGCACCGCATCCAGGCCGGCGACACGTCGGTGCGCGTCGAGACGCGCTGGTTCGGAGAGATGCGGGAGGTGGCGCAGTCGTTCAACGGCATGCTCGACGCGCTCGACCGCAACCGCACGGAGCTCATCGCCGCCAAGGAGGCGGCGGAGAGCAACACGCGCACCAAGTCCGAATTCCTGGCCAACATGAGCCACGAGATTCGCACGCCGATGAACGGCGTGCTCGGCATGCTCGAGCTTCTCGAGCAGTCGGACCTGCAGGCTGCCGAGCGTGGATTCGCGCGCACAGCGCGCACCTCGGCGGAGGCCTTGCTGGCGCTGCTCAACGACATCCTGGATTTCTCGAAGATCGAGGCCGGCAAGCTGCGCCTCGAGATCATCGACTTCGACGTGCGCGAGCTGGTCGAGGAGGTCGGTGCGCTGCTGGCCAAGCAGGCGCACGCCAAGGGCATCGAGGTGGTGTGCATCGTGCCCCCGGACCTGCCGCGCAGCGTGCGCGGCGACCCGTCCCGGCTGCGCCAGGTGCTGGTGAATCTGGTCGGCAACGCCATCAAGTTCACCCACCGCGGGGAAGTGGTGCTGTCGGTACGTCCGGGTGCACCCGCCGACGGCATGGCGTCGCTGTCCTTCGAGGTCCGCGACACCGGCATCGGCATGTCGACCGAGACGCTGCTGCGGCTGTTCCGCCCGTTCATGCAGGCCGATTCCTCCACCACGCGCAAGTACGGCGGCACCGGCCTCGGGCTGGCCATCTCCCACCAGCTCGTGTCGATGATGGGCGGTGAGCTGACGGCGATGAGCGAGCAGGGTCACGGCAGCACGTTCGGCTTCAAGCTGATGCTGCCGCTGGGCGACGGCACGCAGCACTCGATGCAGGCGGATACCGTGCTCACGGGCCTGCGCGTCCTGCTGGCGGACGACAACGCGACCAACCGGCTCATCGTCGAGCATCATCTGGCCGCCTGGGGCATCCACTTCGCCGCCGCGGGCGACGGTCAGACCGCCTGGGAGATGATCAAGGCCGAGGCTGCGCGCGGGCGGCGCTTCGACCTGATCCTGCTCGACCATCACATGCCCGGGCTGGACGGCATGCAGGTGTCGCAGCGCATGGCCGAGGATTCGCTGGTCAGTACCGTGCCGCGCATCCTGCTCAGCTCCAGCGGGCGCCTGACCCGGGAAGAGGGCGCAGGCTACGGCCTCACCGCGAGTCTGGCCAAACCGCTGCGCGCGAGGCAGCTCTACGAGGCCATCGCGGTGGCGTCGGGGCGGCACGGCACCCAGGCGCCCGCGGTCAGGACGACGGCTGCGGCTGGCCCGGCCCGCACGGGACGGCTGCTGCTGGTCGAGGACAACCCGGTCAACCAGAAGGTCGCCCTGGTGAACCTGAAGAAGCTGGGCTTCGACGTGCAGGTCGCCGGCAACGGGCGGGAGGCTCTGATCGCGCTCGCCGGCAACCGGTTCGACCTGATCCTGATGGACTGCCAGATGCCGGAGATGGATGGCTTCGAGGCCACGCGCGCCATCCGCCAGCGGGAGGAACAGTCCGCCGCCAGGCGAATACCCATCGTCGCACTCACCGCCAACGCCCTCGAGGGCGATCGCGAGCAGTGCATTTCCGTGGGCATGGATGACTACCTCACCAAGCCCTTCAAGCAGGAACAGCTGCGCGAGGTCCTCGACCGCTGGTTGCCGGTGGCTGCGTGACACCCGCCCGAGGGTGATCGGAACCCGCCCGGAACACCCGCGGCGGCTCCGCGGGCGCATCCGCGCACCGGGACGGGGTCATCCCGGTGCGGCGGTCCTTGCGGGTTCAGAACATCGGCTTCGACGCGGCGCCGTCGTAGCGCCGGATGCCCTCCAGGATCTCGGCCTTCGCCTCCTCCGGCCCGACCCAGCCGGTTATCCTGACCCACTTGCCCGGCTCCAGATCCTTGTAGTGCTCGAAGAAGTGCGAGATCTGCGAGGTGACGAGCTCCGGCAGGTCGCGGATGTTGACCACATCGCGATACAGACTGCACAGCTTGTCGATCGGCACCGCGAGCACCTTGGTGTCCTCGCCGGCCTCGTCGGTCATCTTGAGCATGCCCACGGGCCGGCAGCGCACCACGACGCCGCTGATCAGCGGCGCCGGCGACAGCACCAGCACGTCCACCGGGTCGCCATCGCCCGACAGGGTGTGCGGGATGTAGCCATAGTTGCAGGGATAGCGCATGGCCGTCGACATGAAGCGATCGACGAACATCGCGCCGGTTTCCTTGTCCACCTCGTACTTGATGGGGTCGGCGTTCATCGGGATTTCGACGATGACGTTGAAATCGTTCGGGACGTCACGGCCGGGGCCGACGCGGTCGAGGTTCATGGCGGATTCCGTGGCTTCGAAAGTCGTTATTATAGGAAACGCCCGGCCGGTCCAGCGCCGGCGCCCCGCGCATCCATTTCCGGAACATGTTTTCCCCGCCACGATCCCGCGAAGATTCCTTTTCCCTGGCCCATGCCCGCTCGCCGCACTGGCGCATGGCCGCAGCGGAATGCCTGGAGCAGCTGGGCACGCCCGAAGCGCGGCACAACCTCGGCTTTCTCTACGTCACCGACGTCTACGCATCCCGCATCCAGGACATCCTCGAGCTGCTGCGCATGCGTACCGGGGTGGAGCACTGGGTGGGCACGGTGGGCATCGGGGTGCTGGCCACTGGGGTGGAATACACCGACGAAGGCGCGATGGTGGTGATGCTGGGCGCATTCGAGGACGGTTCCTTCCGCGTCCTGACCCAGTTGCGCGGGCCCGCGGATGTGGCGCGCGATCCGCTCACGGTGGGCGGCGCGCCCGGCGGTTTCGCCGTGGTCCATGGCGATCCGCGCAATGCCCATCTGGGTGCGATGGTGGCCGAGCTGTCTTCGCGCCTGGACAGCGGTTTCGTGGTCGGTGGCTTGTCCAGTTCGCGCTCGGCGCTGCCGCAGATCGCCGATGGCATCGGCGATGGCGGTCTCTCGGGTGTGCTGTTCACCGACAGCGTGGTGGTGAGCACCCGCCTCACCCAGGGCTGCACTCCGCTGGGGGAGGTACACACGGTGACCCAGAGCCGCAGCAACGTGCTGATCGAGATCGACGGGCGCCCTGCCCTGGACGTGCTGCGCGAGGACGCCGCGCTGCGCAGCGATGGCGAACTCGATGGCATCGGCGGGCATCTGTTTGCCGCGTTGCCGGTCAGTCGGGACGACGCCGCCGACTACACGGTACGCAACCTGGTCGGGCTCGACGCCGAGCGCGGTCTCGTGGCCGTGGCCGATCTGGTGCGGCCCGGCTCGCCCCTGATGTTCTGCCGGCGCGATCACCGTTCCGCGCTGGAGGACATGGCGCGCATGCTCGACAGCATCCGCAGTGGGTTGTTCTGCCGGCCGCGCGGCGCGCTCTACTTCTCCTGCCTGGGTCGTGGTCGCAGCCTGTTCGGGACACCCTCGCGCGAGGTCGGGATGATCCGCGAGGCCCTGGGTGACATCCCCCTGGCCGGGGTGGCGTGCAACGGCGAGATCTCGCACAACCGGCTCTACGGCTACACCGGCGTGCTCACGCTGTTTCTCTGAGGGACCGTTCCATGCCGCTGCCCCTGGGCTGGCTCGACTGGATCGCGCTGCTGTGGTTCGCGGCGTGGTGGGTGGGATATGTCCAGTTCGCCGAGTGGCACCGGCGCGGCCGCGCCAGCCTCGTCGGCACCATGAGTTCGTTGCGCGAGTCCTGGATGCGCGCCGCGGTGTTGCGGGAGGTGCGCATCGGCGACGTCAACATCCTGGCCAACCTGTCCAACGGCTCGACCTTCTTTGCCTCGACGACGCTGCTGATCCTTGGCGGCCTGCTGGCCTTGCTCGGCACGACGGACAAGCTCGTGTCGGTCGTCACCGAACTGCCCTTCACCAAGGCCGGGCCGGAGCGGCTGTGGGACATCAAGATCCTGCTGCTCACGGCCATTTTCATCTTCGCCTTCTTCAAGTTCACCTGGTCGCTGCGCCTCTACCACTTCTGCTCGGTGATGGTGGGCTCCGCCCCGGAGCTGGGGGGGGCGGAGGCGGATCGCGACGCGTTCGTGCGGCGTGCCAGCAAGACCGCATCGCTTGCGGCGGACAGCTTCAACAACGGTCTGCGCGCCTACTACTTCGCACTCGCGGCGCTGATGTGGTTCATCAACCCCTGGGCCTGGATGATCGCCACCAGCTGGGTGGTGCTGATCCTGTATCACCGGGAGTTCCATTCCGGCGCCTTGCGCACCCTCGGCGACTGATCAGGGTCGGATCACGGCGCCCGCATCGTGTTGCGGTCGGGAACGTGCGGCGGGTGAAGGCGGGTTCGGACCCGCATCGTGACCGCCTGCATCGATGACCGCTTGCGGGCGGGTACCCTTGCATGCGTGCGGTGGTTGGCGGCGGCGGTTTCAGCCCACCAGGAACAGCGCCACCACGCAGGCGAACCCCGCCAGCCACGCCAGGGAACGCAACGTCGCGCGGTCGGCCATGTACAGCAGCCCGTGCAATACCCGCGCCGCGATGAAGGCGAGGGCGATGCCGTCGATGGTGGCCTGTGGCACACCCCGGACGTGCGCGATGATCACCGCGGCGGCGAAGGGAGCGAAGGCCTCCCATGCATTCTGCTGCGCCCAGTTGGCGCGCTGTCGCCAGCCCTCCAGGTCCGCAAGATAGGCGCGGGGTGCCCGGTTGTCGTAGGCGGAGCGGCTCTTGGATGCGCCGGCCCAGAGCAGCGGCAGGACGGCGGCGGCAAGGACGCACCAGTAGGCGATGGTCATGTGTGACTCCAACGGTGAGATACTCGGATTTCGCATGATACGGTCCCGGGGCCACCACCATGTCTGTCGTGCCAGGTCCGAACCACCCCGCCGCCGGCGCCGCCGCGGCGGGCCGGCGTCCCCATCCGGGGGCGTCAAGATGAGCGCCCCCCGGGTCTGGCTGGGCACCGAGGGCATCGTTCACGTCGACTACGACGCGTTGAGCATCCTCACGCTGGCGGCGGTGCGCACCGGTTTCGAACTGCGCCGCCATCTGGCGCCGGGGCGGCAGCTTGTCATGTCCCGTCTGCCCGGCATCTGGCGCGTGGATGCCGAGGCGGCAGCCTTTCTGTCCGGTGACGAGGTGGTGAGACACACCCGTGCCCAGGCCGGCGTGATCGATTCCAGTCTCGGCATTTCCGCCGTGCGAATCCTGGAGCAGCACCATCCGACGCCGTTTCCGTTCCGCGTCTTCTTCACCGAGCAGGATGCGCGCGACTGGCTGCTGGGACTGGACGCAGGCGCCGGCCAGGACCATGCAGCCGACGAACCTCCCACCCTGAGGACACACTGGTGACCATCTCATTCCGCCGCCAGCTGCGCGAGGGCCGGCCCATGATCGGCTCGCTGCTGCAGATGCCGCTGCCCGAGAGCGCCGAGATCTTCGTTGCGGCCGGCTACGACTGGCTGTTCGTGGATCTGGAACACTCGCCCATGGAGGCCCGCCAGGCCCTGGACATCCTCACTGCCGTGGACTCCCGCGTGCCCTGTGTGGTGCGGGTACCCTGGAACGACGAGGCATCCATCAAGAAGGCGCTGGATGTCGGCGCAACCGGGGTGATCGTGCCCCTGGTCAACAACGCGGAGGACGCCCGCCTGGCAGTGGGCAGGTGCAAGTACCCGCCCCAGGGTTTCCGCAGCGTGGGCATCACCCGTGCCCAGCGCTTCGATCTCGAGTTCGACGACTACATGGCGCGCGCCAACGAGGACATCGCGGTCATCGTGCAGATCGAGCACGTCGAGGCGGTGCGCAACATCGACGCCATCCTCGATGTGCCGGGCATCGACGGCGTGTTCGTCGGGCCTTTCGACCTGTCGGGCTCGATGGACAAACCCGGCCGCATCAACGATCCCGAGGTGCAGGCGGCCATCGGCCGGGTGGTCGAGGCCTGCGCCCGTCGCGACATCGCCCTGTGCGCCTACGCCCACACGCCGGCGCATGCGCGCACCTATCTGCAGATGGGCTACCGCGTGATCGGTCTGTGCACCGACTACATCCTGCTGGCCCGGGCGGCGCGGGCCGCCCTCGGCGAAGTGCGCGGGTAAGACGCCCCCCCGGTCCGGGCAGCGCCCGTCAGGGCGCCAGGACGATCTCCGTCGCGCCGATGCCCTCCACCGTGAAGCGGAAATGGTCGCCCGGCTCGGGGAAATGGGTCGTGACGAGGTTGCCGGTGGACACGATCTCTCCGGCGCGCAGGGTCTCGCCCTGGCGGGACAGGTGGTTGGCAAGCCACACCACCGGGGCGAAGGGGTGGCCGAGCGCCGCACTGCCCGCACCCTCGTCCACCACCACGCCGTTGCGCTCGACCACGGCCCGCACCGAAGCGAGCTCCGGCCAGTGCTCCTGGAACTCGCCCAGCACGATGCCCTCGTTCCATGCGTTGTCCGCCACCAGCGACAGCAGGTCCAGGGGATATGGCGAGTGACGGTCGTCGATGACCTCGAAGGCCGGGGCCACCGCGCCCACGGCCGCCGCGATGTCGTCCATGCCGTAGGCGGCCTCGCGCGGCGGCAGATCGCGGCCCATGCGCACGCAGATCTCGAACTCCAGCCCCAGATGCACCAGATCCGACAGGCGCCTGACGATGCCGCTGTGCTGTCGCCGGCTCGCCAGCACGCTGCCCACCAGCGGGTGGTCGATGCCGCACAGCTGCTGCATACGCACGGAGGTGAGGGCAATCTTGTAGCCCACGCGTGGACCGTGCACCGGCATGAGCCGACGCACGAGGGCCTCCTGGATGGCGTAGGCCCCCGCCAGGTCGGTCGCGCCCCAGTCCCGGGCGAAGGGCACCAGCCGGCGCTTTTCCAGATGGTCCAACAGCAGCGCCTGCGCTGCCTCCTCCGCTCTCATCGTCATGCTGTCCTCCGCCGTCCCCGCGCTTTTATCATGCGGGCCATGATAGCCACGGCGCATCGAATTGACGACTGATCCCGCGCTCGACTGGAGCGACGGCGCGCCGCGTTCGCGCCACTTCGGCGACATCTATTTCTCGCGCGATGGCGGACTGGAGGAGACGCGCCATGTGTTCCTGCGCGGCAACCGTCTGGAGCAACGCTTCGCCGCCCTCGGGCCACGCGACGCCTTCGCCATCGGTGAGACCGGCTTCGGCACGGGTCTGAACTTCCTCTGTGCCTGGCAGATGTTCGACCGCCTCGCGCCGTCCGGGGCGCGGCTGCACTTCGTCAGCACCGAGCTCCATCCCCTGTCGGGGGCGGACCTGCGGCGCTGTGCGACGCTGTGGCCCGAGCTGGCGTCCTGGTACGGCCCGCTGTGCGAGGCCTGGGGACCGCTGCCGCCGGCGTTCCACCGTTTTGTCTTCGCCGGCGGCCGGGTCACCTTGACCCTGCTCGCTGGTGATGCAGGGCATACGCTGCCCGAGCTCGATGCCAGGCTGGATGCGTGGTTCCTGGATGGTTTTGCACCGTCGCGCAACGCCGGGCTCTGGTCCGACGCCGTGCTCGGGGAGGTGTCGCGCCTGTGCCGGCCCGGTGCGACCGTGGCTACCTATACGGTCGCCGGCGCGGTGCGTCGGGCTCTCGAGCAGGTCGGCTTTCGCGTCGAGCGTGTGCCAGGGTTCGGGACCAAGCGCCACATGCTGCAGGGGGTGTGCGAGCGGCCCGCGGCCGCGGTCTGGTGCCCGCCCTGGCAACGGACGCCGGCGCCTGCGCCGGCGGGTGTCGAGGCTGTCGTGGTCGGGGCGGGTCTGGCCGGGACCGCCGCGGCGGCCAGTCTGGCGGCGCGTGGTTTCCGGGTGAGTGTGCTGGATCGCGCGAAGACCCTCGCGGCTGGCGCTTCCGGCAATGCGCAAGGCGTTCTGTACGTCAAGCCCTCTGCCCACGACACCCCGCTGACCGCCCTGGTCCTGGCCGGCCTGGGGGTGACGCGGCGCGCGCTTTCGACCCTGCTGCCCGAGGACGGCGTGAGCTGGTCACGGTGCGGCGTGCTGGTGCTCCCCGAGGATGAGGCCGAGGCGCTCAGGCAGTCGCGTCTCGCCGCCCTCGGCTGGCCGGAGGGTTTCGTGCGGGCGGTGGACAGTGAGCACGCCGCCGCCCTGGCGGGACTGCCGATGCCGATGGGCGGGCTTTTCTACGCGGACGCGGGCTGGGTGCACCCGCCGGCGCTGTGTGCGGCGCTGGCGGCGCGGCCAGGGGTCGCGTTTCGCCCCGGGATGGAGGTGCAGTCTCTCTCGCGCGAGCCCGGAGGGCGCTGGCGCCTGGGCTGTGCAGGCGGGGAGGTGCTCATGGCCGACCTGGTGGTGGTGGCTTCCGCCCTCGAGGCGTTGCGCCTCGGACCGCTGGCCGGCCTGCCACTGAAGGGTATCCGCGGGCAGGTGACGCTGCTGCCGGCGACGCCTGCGTCTGCAGCCTTGCGAACGGTGATCTGCGGTGCCAGCTATGCCGCCCCGGCGCGGGCCGGGCATCACTGCGTTGGCGCCACCTTCGACGTGCACGATGCGTCCGCCGACATCCGGTCGGCCGACAACGCCGACAACCTGCGGGCGCTGGCGACCCTGGCGCCTTCGCTGCATGCGGCGACCGGGGCTGTCTCCCTGGACGTCCCTGCGCTGCCGGCGCGCGCGGGCGTGCGCTGCGTCACTCCCGACTACCTGCCCGTGGCCGGCCCCGTGGCCGACCCCTCAGGCTTCGGTGAATGCTTCGGAGCGCTGCGGCACGACGCGAAGCTGCGCCTGGAGGTCGGGGTACCCTGGATGGACGGACTTTTTGTGAGCCTCGGTCATGGCTCACGCGGCCTGGTCACCACCCTGGTGTGAGCCGAACTCGTGGCCTCCCAGGCTGCGGGGGAGCCCTTGCCCCTGCCCCGGCGCGTGGTCGCGGCGGTGGGACAGGCGCGCTTCCTGGTGCTCGCTCTCACGCGCGG
>Ga0169931_10010472_pt1 | contig 13218 bp, 9 predicted proteins | sample Kivu_15m_20L_FD_129675 | JGI IMG/M metagenome (GOLD analysis project Ga0169931, IMG submission 129675) | Freshwater microbial communities from Lake Kivu, Western Province, Rwanda to study Microbial Dark Matter (Phase II) - Kivu_15m_20L... | ecosystem: Environmental > Aquatic > Freshwater > Lake ...
GCCTTCTGCCCCGAGGATCCAGGATTCGTCTGCGCGTTTCCGATCGCAAACGGGGCGAGAACGTACTCATGACCGGCTGCAGCACCAGGAAACTCAACGACGATTGACTCGCCGCTACCAGTGACGACGAACCCATCACCAACGCAGTTGCTCTTGCAGCTGTCGTTCTTCTTGCCGTCATCGTCGTCCCCGCCGAGCCCAAGCATCTCGCAACCAGCAAGGACGACAGATGCTGCGACGACCGAAGCGACAAGAGCACGACGAACTGCGATTCCGGAATGTTCAAGCCGCATTGATTTCTCCTGCGAGGGACAGATTCGTGTTCGAAAGATCACGTCGGCGGAACTATCCACCATTCTTTGCAGTTTCGCACGTCATCGGAGCAAGCATCGAAGGACGACGATTCACACGACACGCGGCAAGTCGCAAACGTACCTGCGCCTCGCAGAGGTTTCGTCCGTTGGCCTCAAGATTCAGGTTGGGACTTGATGCACTCGACACCACAACCGCACACTTCGTCGCCTCGCCGCCCGCGGGACAGCGACCAGTCGTTGGGGGACACTCGCCACCGGTGTCGTCGGCAGCGCACTCAACATTCTCAATGCGCATCGGATCAAGGTTGTGCCCGCAAAGCTCGACGTCAAGCGCCTGCCGTGCGAGACACTCGTTCAATCCGAAACCAGCGAGCGCTGAATCTCCGGCGGTTGCCTGTCCCGCGTACTTCCGCAGAACACAGATGCGTGGCTGCGCAGCCGGCTCCTCTGCGCATGGCTTTGGTTCTGTGCCACATCTTCCCTGCGAAACATCAGGAATGCAGCTCAAGCGTTCCAGCTGACTTGGCAAGACACCAGCAGCGCAGGCGGCGACTCGTAGTTTCTCACGTGCGAGGCACGGATTGTCGCCCCAGGCCATCAAACGGCCGTAGAGTACCAGCGCCTCACCCTCGTGCCCCTCTGCAGTACACCGAGTCGGATTCCACTCCTCGGAACAGGCGCGCGTCTCCGCAGGACACTCAGGACCGCCCGAGGACACGGGCTGCAACTTTTCTGCAAAACTGGGAGATGAGGAATCGCCATGCTGCTGTCCGCCACCGGTCGTGTGCGTGCACGCAGACAGGCCAACAAGCCAGACGCCACAGAATGCGGCGGCCAGATACCGGAAATGAAAAGGACGTGGAGGATTTGGCATTACTCTATGTTGCGGCGCAAATAGAGCAATGTCGATACCGGCGGGCGGAAGTCTTCAAGTTCGAGAGATTACCGCTGAACTACCTGATTTTTCGCAGACGGCCACATATCCTGCGGCGTATTCAGGGTCGACTGCGCGTTCTGGGGCTCGTTACCTGCCATGGTCACGACAGGAACGGCGGGTTGCTCAGAACCCGGGGAAGATATCTTGTCTGTGGGTCGATCAACACCTGTTGCCGTATCGCTCACGGCTGGAATTGCAGATGCTGTTGGTGGACTATCTGGTCTGGTGTTCGTCTGGCCAGGCTTCCCCTGGTCAGCATTGGCATTCGTTTCCGCGCCATTGGTTCCAGTTGTGTTGTCTGCACCGGGTTTCTTGGCGGCGGCTTTCACGAATCCTGGCGTGCCAACAGATGAGACCTCGTTGATCTTCACTTTGCCCACGTCCGTATAGAACGATCCACCGACGTCCTTCAGATCGACGCCTGTGATTTTCACTTTGGTCTTCAGATCAACCGCAACATCGGCACCGTCCATTCCTTTGCCAATGACTGCGAAGGAGTACACGCCGTCATTGATGGACTTGCCGTCCACTCCCTTGCCGTCCCATTCCAGCGGATGGTCCCCGGAATTGAGGGCGCCAAGTCCCTTCTTCGCAACAACCGCACCTGCGCCATCACGAACTTCGAGCATCGCTTCCGCCACAGGATTTGCGATGTTGAAATTCACATCACTTATGCTGCCGTTCTGGAGTCGAAGTTTTCCACCGTCCATGCTGACTTCTTTGCCGATGTAATCGAGCATGCTGACGCTGCGATTCGTCTCCTGAACCTTCTTCATTTCTTCAAGAGTCTTGTTGACGTTGAGCATCTGCTCGAGCCCGTTGAACTGCGCAAGCTGTGCCGCCATCTGTGCGCTGTCGTCTGGATTCAAGGGGTTCTGATATTTCATCTGCGCGACGAAAAGTTTCAGAAAGTCGTCCTTGTCGAGCTTATTCTTGGGCGGCGTCGTTGGATTCGCTCGATCACCAAGCATCTTGAAGAATTCGTCTTCGGTCTTTGCCCCTGAAAAATCTCCGGCCTTCTTGGCTGCGCGCTCACGAGAAATGTCTGAGTTCGAGTTGCCGATCAGCGATCGGAAGTCGACCTTAGGTCCAGCATTCGAGTCGACCGCCTTGGCTACCGCGCCGGCAGTAGGCGCTGCACTGACATCCATCGTGTTCTTGACGGTTGGTGGCGCTATCTGCTGCTGAAGTCCAGCTCGCATAGTGTCCTCAATTGTTCATGGGGATCAAATTCGACTAAACCAGAACCTGAATGCTCGACTTTGCAGCCATGTCCGAACCATACCGATTGGCGACGCCGGAGAGCCCGTTGCTGACCTGAGATGCATAGCTCGACATCAGATCAGGACGACGCCCGGCAACTCGATTCCGAACTTCACCTATGCCGCGCGTGACGTTGTCTGCTGAACGAGACCAGGAATCAGAACGTCCGCCGCGATCTTGCATGCCTTGCTGACCGAAAGCTCCAGCCCACGCATTCGCTCCAAAGTTCTGATTGCTGAAGCTTTGGCTGAATTGCTGATTGAGCTGCGTGTTGCCGACCTCAACAACTCCGAGCATGAGGTTCTGACCAGCCAGCGAGTCGCGCAGCCGCGGCATTTCCTTGCTCAGCATGTCTTGAATGTGTTCTGACGACGTTACGATACGTACATCGACGCGATCATTGCTCAAGCTCACGGCAAGATCGAGTTTGCCAAGTTCTGGGCTGCCGAGATCAATACGCAACGATCCGCCACCATCGCGAACAATCATCGAAGCCTTGTCGGCGATCTGTTGCATGATCGCAGCGCGATTCTCCGGCGTCACCTCACCAGTGTCGCTCACGGCATCTGCTGCGATCTTCGCAAAGTGTTGCTGATGGTTTTGATGGACCGCGGGGCCACTTACGCTGCCCGCCTCACCGCCGGCCTTGCCTGCGGATTCTACGACCGAGGCATCGAGTGTGCTGCCTTCAGAGCCGCGCGAGTCTCCCTTGAGATCAGCGCCAGCGGTGAGAGCTGCGACCGCATCAGCGGAAATGACTGACGCTGCACCAGCGACTGAGTTGGAGGAACCGATTCCGTTGAGGGAGCTGTCGAGACCGCCCTTGCCGCCGACTTGATTCGCTCCGACATCAAGCTTGCCGTCACGAGCGCCCACAAGGCCGAGCTCAGTTGCGAGAACACTATGTGCATTACTTCCAACATGTCCGGCCGCGCCAACTCCGCCAGAGCTATCCGACGCGGACTGCTCTTCACCTGTCGTTGCGGCTTTACCTTGGGTGTCACTGAGACCCGCAAGAGCTGGAGCCAGCGCATTCACCTGAAGTGCCCCAGGGGAAACGCCGAGCGATGCTGGTTTACCGCTATTGTCCATCATTCGCGACCGAACGAGCGACTCAAGAAGACTTTCACTTGAACTACGACTCGACACGTCGGCTATCGGAGCCTGTTCCCCGGGAACGAGCGGGGCGATTCCACCGCTGCCAACAGCGAGGTCAGGAGTCTTCATGATCGTCGGCATTCCGGTGGACGACGTCGAAGATCCTTGCGCGGTCGCATCATAGATCTTGTTCATGCTTGAAACGCCATCACCGATCGTCAGGAACGGATCGCTCAGTGCGACGTTGGCCATGGCTGTCGTTGCGTCAAATCCAGGCAGAGTAGCAGTTCGCGAAAGGAGAGCTGACTGATCTCCGAGTGCCGAATTCGCGTCGGCTTTCTTGCCGGTCCGCGCTGCACCACCCAGCGCGTCGGCCGATGCCATCGTTACGCCCGGCAGAGTTGCAAGGCCATCCTCGGCGATTTGACCCGAGGTGAAAATTCCAGCAGCTGACTTGGCAGCCTGAATTTCTGGAGAGTCAGCGGATTTTGATTTCCCATCCGCCTGTGCGCCAAGTGGACCAGCAAATCCATTGACAGGCACCAGATCGCGGACAGTGCCCTGGCCTGGCATCACGGCGCTGACGTTCGTCGGCGTCGCTTCCCCGGACTGAGCACCACTCATCGAACTCGTCAGACCGAACGGCGAAATTCCAGCGCCACCAGCCATTGCCATTTGCGCATCCGGCATCAGTCCAGAGGCGCGTCGTCGTTCAAATGCAGCTGCAGCCTCACCGCCTTGCGCACTGACACCCAGACCAGAGACAGAGCCATTGCCCGAACCCGCCAGACCGAGTCGCGACATCCACGCGGCAATCCCACCATTTGGCAGGATATTGCGAAGGGCTTCGAGTTCAGCAGCAACTTTGCCGGGATCAACGCCGAGCATGTTCAGGAGCTGGCGCGGTGAGATCACACTGTCGGCAGCGACGCCACTTTGCTCAAGCCAGTTCACGGCGCTCTTTTCGAGGCCGAGATCTGTGATCATCTGCACAGCCGGTGCCGGCTTTTCAAGAAACTGTCCGACATCCGGTTCTGCGAGAGCTGAGCGAATGAACTTGTTGCGCGTCACCAGCTCTGGAACTTCATCCTGCGGAACCCGGTCGAGGCGTCCACTGAGAAGATTCAGCGCTTTCGAGCTGGGCGGTGACGACGAGGCTGATGATGACGAGGTTGACTTCGCTCGGTTTGCCTCGCGTGCATTATCACGAACGGGCTCGCGGCCTTCATCGCGGACCGCATCCTGACGCGTCGTGCGCGTCGCGCCACGGTTCAACTCACGCTCAAATGCATTGGGGTCCCGATCTCCGGAGCGTGCATCCGATCGATCACTGCCCGACGTCCGGTCGACGCGACTCGATGCCGAAGTTCCGGCTGTCTTGCCGGAACGCGCCAGATCTGTGGTCGCGTCGACCTTCGTCTGGGCTGGATCGAAATTTTTGAGCAGTGCGTCCACTAAAGTTCTTTCCCGAAGTTCCGAAGCCCCTGCGAGGCCCTGCAATTTGTCGTGACGTACACGCAGGGCGCCGGAAGATCTGCAAAGCACAACCCATGCCACACCGAATTCGCGCTTCATTTGCGTTCGACGGATCGCATTCATCTTTGAATTCAGGGAGTTCAGATTTACCCAAGGCGGACATTGGGGCGCCGTGGGACGTCCCGCCGGGCAACAACGACCGGGGTGAGGCAACAGTTACCCGGCCGCAAATTTCCGGAAGGCGTCTGCGAGTTCATCCGGTTTGTCATAATTGAGTTCGTGGCCGGCGCCGGAGATCTCAACGAGCTCGGCCCCAGGAATACGTCGGTGAATGATTCGACTGTTGTCTGGCGGCACAAACTGATCAGCTGTCCCAACAACGATCATCGTCCGTGGCTTCAGCGCAGCAAGTCGATCACCGGGCCAGAAGCGAATCGCAGCGCCCAGTTGCTTGATGACCGTTGCAACTGAAGTACCTTCCTCGCTCTCAATCTTGCGCCAGGAATTGGCAATCTTGCGCAGGCGACCATCCGTAGCGCCGGGTGCGAGCAGCACTTGTGCCAGCAGATCATGACGTGCACGCGGATCCTTGATGGCACGCAGAAGAATCGTCATTCCCTTGGGCGAGAGGCGAAGATTGCGACCGGCGCCGACACTTGCATTGATTGCCGTAATGCTGAGGGCGCGATCCGGGTAGTTCATCCCAAACGAAAGGGCGACCATACCCCCAAGAGAAATACCGAACAGGTGAGCCGCTGGAATCTCAAGATGATCGAGAACCAGAGCGACATCAGAAGCCATGGAATCAATCGTAAGCGCCCATGGCGCCACCGCAGACGAACGCCCAATCCCTCGCGCATCGATACAAATCACTCGAAAATACTCGGCGATCTTCTTCTCAAAACCGAGCCAGTGCCTGATCGATCGTCCCAGGCCACGAAGCATCACCACCGGCTGACCTTCCCCAAGCACCTGAAAGAAAATCTCACCGCGGTCAACCTTCAACTTGGCCATACAGTCTCCATTAAGCCACCAACGACGTGCATTCCGGGTACCACGAGTCGAGTATATCTCGACGTCTTACTGGAACGTGCCCTGGCATTCTCTAAACTATCGCGACTTAACCTATTCTTTACGGACATCTGTCCCGCAAACAAGCGGCCCGATACTCAAGCCAACAGCAACTTCGGCCGAAACCTCTTCTGCAACCGAAGTGTTCGTCCAAAGGATCAGTTCTTATGCAACGACGTAATCGCCCGGTCGCATCCGGCCCTGTTTCGCACGAACAGGAGATTGTTCTTGAGTGTAGCCTGACGACAACGAGCGGCATGATCAAACCGCTGGTCGTGTCCATTGAGCTGCGCGGAGATCGTTTTCGCATTTGGACTTCAGACCCGATGCCAACCACGGAGAACCTCCGGCTCCTCATCAAGGAACTAACCGTTGATGTTTCCGTCAGTCCGACGACTTCCAAGGGAATGCCAACCAACGCGCGCTACGTCTATGACGTGAAGCCTCTTTCCCCACGTCCAAAACTCGAGGAAGAGATTCTTCGCGTCGCCGAGGCGCAAATGCCGAAGAACGGCGGAGAGATGAACTCCTTCTGTGCGATTCGCATCAATGGCTGCTACGTCCGCACATCGCGCTACGCGCTCGAGGACTTTCTCAACGTTCAGGCGAGCACGCTCGGCTCGAGAGACATTTATGTTCTTCAGTCGACGGATATCTCCCGCAGCGGTCTGTTTCTCTCGGCTGCAAACGGGGAGTTTCTTCCCTTCAGCAACAATACAATTCTCGAACTCACGGTTCGTCCATCGCCTGAAACTGATCAGCGACCACTTCGCTTCGTCGGCAAGGTCGTGCGCTGCGTGACGTCAACCCAGTCCCAACGCAAGTCAGGAACGGTTGGCATTGGTATTCAGATCGTGGAGATGGATCACGAAACCGTGCAGGCATGGGAACGCTGCATCGCTCGTGCTGCCGAGCGGACCCGCCAGCGCAGTCTCGCCACCGAACAACACTCGGCGTGAGTCTGCCATTACTGCACAAGACATTTGTGATCTGAGCCAACTTGGTCCACCAACAACCACGCATTGGCGATAGCACCGCAATTGGTGTTCGTCACCACTACAGACGAGTTCGCTAATCGCAGGCTTTCGACGTCGAATCTCCATTCGTCGTTGGCCGCCGAACACTACTTCTCCATTCTCACTCCAGCCGTATTGCGTTTTCAATCACCGCACGTAACGCTTATCTAGCCAGTCTTTTTCCGTACCAACTAAATTTGGACGAACGATTTCTTCGGGGAGGAATCCGCAATGCGCGCATGCGTCCGCACGACACGATTCACGAGCTCAGCGATTCGAAGTGGATTCATGACCGCGCTGACCGTCGTCGCAGTCGCACACGCTTCTCTCGTCGCTGCAGAGACACCACGCGAAACGGCACAACTCATCTTCAAGCGTCTGACGGGCACGGCCATTCACCTCGACGATCCCCGTCTTGCGCAGATGGAGCAGTTGATTACGTCCGGCAAGAAGCTTGAAGCCGCCCTTGTGCCAACCCAGGACGATTACTTCTATGCCTCAACGCTCACGCGATTTGCTTCCGTGATGGTCGAACGCGACGAATCTCCCTACGGCACGTTCTCCGACTTTCAGGCGATGATCCTCGGCGCAGCGATGACGGATATGGATGCCAGAGAGCTTCTCTCCGGAAACTTCTCCTTCGAAGATCGCAACAACTCAACGAGACCTGCGACCTCAGACACGACCTACTACACGAATTTCGCGAGTGTCGGTCCAACCGTTTTCAAGTCGCGCCTTGTACGCAAAACACCCCAATGGGGTCCGAACTCAGGACTGGCGGCTGACGACGCAAACATCGCGGGCCTTCTCACCACCAGAGCGTGGGCGCAGTCGCATATGGAAGCCGGCACCAATCGCCGCGCCCTCGAACATACCTTCAAAATCTTCCTCTGCGCCCCGATCGAGTCCTGGAAGAGCACCGACATCAACGAAATGCGGATTCGCCGCGACGTCGATCGTGCGCCAGGCGGAAACCCGGTCACGTTCCAAACTTTGTGCCGCGGATGCCATGCACCGATGGACGGAATGGGCGGAGCCTTCGCGCGTTACGATTTCGTCGGAGGCCGCCTCACCTGGAGCGGGCCAAATCGAATCCCCGGAAAGATGAACAATAATCCAGACACCTTCCCGGACGGCTACATCACCATCGACGAATCCTGGATCAATCTCCTTGCTGATCCTGCTCACGATACGGGGCGTTTCGGCTGGCGCGGTGACACCAGCGGCATGGGTCTCAAATCATTCGGTCAGATGATCGCCAACTCTCAGGAGTTCAAGCGCTGCATGACCAAGCGCGTGTATCGCGAAGTCTGCAAGCGAGACACCGGGGCCAACGACACGGCAACAGTCCAGGAAATTGCCGATCGCTTCGAAACGAGTGGCTACAAACTGCGAAACCTGTTTGCTGACGTCGCCGTCAATTCTGGTTGTTTGAATCAATAAATCGAAAACACGAATCCGCATCACCTTTCAACAGGAGCAATCGATATGGGCAAGGCAAGAACTGGACTCGGTATCGCATTGGCGCTGGCATCACTCGCATGGATCCCATCTGGCGTCGCACGCGCCGATGTAACGATCAGCCTCAAGACATTCGATCAGCTCTACAACTCGCTGGCCGTTGCAACGCGGGTGACACCTGACACGGCGATCAAGACGTACTTCGACAACGTGAAGCTGAGACTCCCGAAAACCGGAGACGTCGAGGAGATGAGCGCGCCGATGCTCACTGGACTCACGGGCCTGTCGGGTCTCTTTTGCGAACGCATGATCGCCAACGATGCAAGGATCTCCACCCCAGCAAATCGCAGAGCACACCGTCAGGTCGATTTCACGAAAACTCCAGCTGACATGACCGAGGCCATCCGTCAGTCCGTTGCAACGGAATACGCCCGACTCTTCTGGCAGCGAGATCCAACTGCCGCCGAGCAGAACCTGATCGTCGATCTGATCGGCAATGCAATCACGACTGACGACACAACGGCTGCAGCTACACCAAAGATTCTCAAAATCGCATGCACAGCCACTGCAACATCTCTGCTTGCGATCGTGAACTGAAACCAAAGGACAAGGTTCGTCTCAACCGACACCTGACTCACTTAAAGGAAACACGCCCATGAACAAGCCACTTCTGCATCAGAATCACCGTCGACCGATCACTCGCCGGGAACTTCTCGCTCAAGGATTCATCGCTGGCTCGGCCACACTTCTCGCACCAACGCTCTTTGGCTCACTTCTCAGCCGAGCAGCCCGCGCACAAGGCATGACCACTCTTCCGTTTATGGTTTTCGACATGGCCGGTGGAGCTGGCCTCCCGGGCAACTTTCTCGTCGGCAAGACCGGCGGCCCCGAGGATCTTCTGACCAGCTACGATCTTCTCGGCTGGAACCCCCGCATCGGCAACGCTCTCGACAAGAGCTTCGGCCTGCCAATGGCCGGAGGGAACGTGAGCCGGATACTGCAGGGCATCACGACGACCTCATCGGCAGAAGCGAGGGCTTTCACCCGCATGGGAAGTCTCCTGCACTTTGCGCAAGACGATACGAGCTCCAACCAACTCTCTGCAGTGGCCATGATTGCGCGCGGCGGCTACAAGACCACCATCCTTTCCAAGGCACTTGGTCAGCGAACCAACGTATCCGGTGGAAACAGCGACATCGTGCGCAACGGATCTGCAGACGCAGCGTTCAAACCTCTCGTGGTCGGCAAAGTAGGGGATGTCGTCGACGCCGTCGGATTCGGCCAGGTGTTCAGCACGTATAAGCCAGAAGTCGTCAAGGCCATGGCGCAAGGAATGTCGGATCTCACCGGCGAACATGTGCCGGAGATTCGTCAGCGGACGCGAGGCGACAGGCTCGCTGAACTCTCGCAGGCTGCCTACGAGAAGAATGCGACAGATACGGCATCCGGCTCGTCGATGGATCCACGCCAGCAGACGATCACGCAGCAGGTCTACCAGATCAACGCCGGTACTCAGCCCAACGACGTGCGCGCAATTACGGCCACGATCGCACTCAATGCCATCAACGGTAACGCAGGACCTGGCGTGATCACGGTGGGCGGTTGCGACTATCACGACGGCACCCAGACGACTGGCGATGCCAAGGATCTGGAAATGGGTCAACACATCGGTCGTGCCATCGAAACCGCGCATCGCCTGAAGCAACCGTTCTTCTTCAACCTCATCACCGACGGTGGCGTGTACTCCAGACGCGGCTCACGCAACTGGCAAGGCGATGACGGAACGAAGTGCATGTCGGTGATCGGTATGTACAACCCCGCTGGCGCGCCCGCGATGCGTCGAATCCAGGTCGGAAGCTACACGGATGGCCAAGGTGTCGATCGCACGACTGTGATTGGGGCCTCGCCCGCCAAGGCTGCCTATGCTGTGCTCGCCAACTGGCTCTCCGCACAAGGTCGTCTCGGCGAATTTGAAAGGATTGCTCCAGCAGGAGTATTCTCGCGCACAGAACTGGAATCAGTATTGATCTTTGGATGACCTCGGTAACCGGAGTCTGCGTCTGATCCCCATCGCTCGCTCAGGCGAGCTGGGGACAGCGGGCTCCTCAAACGCACGCACCCGGGAGCACTGACATGATTCGCAGATTCTTCAACCGTGCACATCTCGCCGCTGCATCAGGACTTCTTGTCTTGAGCGCAAACGGATTTGCGCAGGTCGCCCCGGGTGCGTCGGTTCTATTCAACAATCTCGCCATTGAACGCCCCGAAGCCGGATGCACAACCGGCCTTGCCGGATTCCGCGAGCACGTTCATCCGATCCTTCGTGCCAATTGCTCGCGCTGTCATGACTCCCAGGGACCTGGTGCTCCCCACTCGGTTGCCGACCTCACGGAGTCCTACAAGCGCACACTCGTCTATCAGAACTTCAATAACGTGCCCGGATCGTTCTTCGTGAAGAAGGGCGGCAACATGCATTGCCTCACAGTTCCCGACATCGGCTTCAACTGTGAAACGGATGAAGCAATGCTCGCAACCGCAGTGAACGCGTGGTGGAATGCCGGCGAAAAAACTTGCGCACCCGCAGGACGTTTCTTTACTGCCGTCCAGCAAATCCCGGTCGACCTCCCATCGCGAGCAGCTGGATTCACCAAAATGCGCTGGCACCTGCGCTCGATCGGCTCCCAGTTTGACGGCGTGTGGTTTGAGATCGAAGTACAGCGTTTTGCCGAACGCACTGAAGATCACCCGGGCGCCTACCTGTTTCGTCGCCCACGTTTGATCGCCACGGGACGCACCGGTGTTCGAGTCAGTAGCATCCGGCTTCTTCTCAACGGTCTCAACACCCCGCAGGCCAGTTCATTTGTCCCGGTCAACGCAACCGTCAGTCGAGCCGCCGGAGAGAATCCTCAAGACCCAGTCTGGAAGACACCAGTTCTCTCAACAAAGAGCATCATCCTCATCGAAGACAAAGGAGCCGCAGATACCATCGCCATCGCGTTTGGTGATCTCGCAGCTGCGACCACGGCCGTGTCCTGCAAGAAGCTGCCGCAATGGCAGTCCGATGTTCTTTCCGTCGCTGAGGCGCGCAGCTGCTTCAGTTGCCACGCCGGCGGCAGCTCTGAAGAACCGGGCATATCTCCTGCCCGTGATCGCTTTCCGATGACGGGCACGGCCGATGAGTTGTGCCAACGCATGCTCTCCTACGCTGTGCAAGGCAACCCGACGGACACGCCACTCATCGAGATCGCGGTCAAAGGGGCACTCTCCCATCCCGTTGTGTTCACAAGTCCCGGAGAGGCGCTGCCAGCATGGACGAACTGGATAAGAAGTGAACGTGAGTGAACCAGGGAAGATTCCGTTCAAGTTGATTGAGTTAACACCAACAGGGAGTTGTTCGATGTCATCTCGATTCACACGGCAGGTCATCCTCGCTGCAATCTCCTCGCTTCTCTGGACTGCAACGACTCAAACCGCACCAGCACTCGACGAAACGGACGACGACACCACCTACGACGTCGAATTTGCGGGACGCAAAGTCAAGCAAATCGCACTCGGCTATTTTCACGTCTGCACGATTCTTGAGGACGACGCTGTCAAGTGCTGGGGTCAGAACGACAAGGGTCAGCTGGGGCTCGGCGACACGAGAAGTCGCGGCGCGCAGGCAAGTGAAATGGGAGCCAATCTTCCGGACGTCAAGCTTCCAACAACTGTTGGCACAGTAGTCAAAGTCGTTGGCGGTGGATGGCATACATGCGCACTATTCTCGTCCGGCAGCGTCAGTTGCTGGGGTGAGGGCGTCAACGGTCAGCTGGGCTCCGGCGCAACGACAAATCTTGCCGACACGGCGGCGACTACCCCCGACAAGAATCCCCTCGTAAATCTCGGCACAGGTTTCGTTGCGCAGGACATCTCTGCGGGCGGAAGATTTACATGCGCGCTTTCAACTGCCGGCGCTGTTCGCTGTTGGGGCTTGAACGCAACCGGGCAGCTTGGTATCGGCAACACGACCAACATGGGAGTTTCCGCACAGACGATTGGCGACAATCTGATGAGCGTGAATCTCGGCACCGGTCGCACCGCCAAGCGCGTTGTGGGCGGATGGCAACATACCTGCGCGATCCTCGACAACGATTCGCTGAAATGTTGGGGCGAAGGTGTAAACGGCAAGCTTGGATCGGGAACTTCCTCGATCGGGACGCGGCCCACAGATATGGGCGACGCACTCCGGCCTGTGAATCTCGGCGATGGCGTGATCGTCAAGTCAGTCGCGCTGAACTACTCGCATACGTGTGCGTTGCTTGATAGCGGCCGGATCAAGTGCTGGGGTGCCAACGGACGAGGCGAACTCGGTCAGGGCGATACCAACGAACGCGGCAGCAACGCAGCTGCAACGATGGGCAATGCCCTTGCACCAGTCAAACTCGGGGCCGGGAACCTCGCCGCGACGATCGTTGCCACTGGCTATTACGCAAGCTGCGTACGAATGATGAACAATGCCGTGAAGTGCTGGGGAGCTCAGGACAACGCGCACGTTGGCTCAGAGGGCAACACCAACCTCGGCATCCGTGCAGAGGACATGGGA
>Ga0169931_10010474_pt1 | contig 13216 bp, 10 predicted proteins | sample Kivu_15m_20L_FD_129675 | JGI IMG/M metagenome (GOLD analysis project Ga0169931, IMG submission 129675) | Freshwater microbial communities from Lake Kivu, Western Province, Rwanda to study Microbial Dark Matter (Phase II) - Kivu_15m_20L... | ecosystem: Environmental > Aquatic > Freshwater > Lake...
AATAAAACTCATGCTCTGGGTACCATTGCGACCATCTTTTGGCGATTTCGTAAGTAAACCAACCCATTCCCTCCAATTTGGAAGGGAGTAAAAACCGGGTGTTTATGACTATTTTGCTCATAACTTATAAATCCCAAAATGATTTTGGCTGTTTCAAATGAGCCTGTAATTTTAAAAAACTCTTGCGGTAAAATTGTATGGACAAAACAAATACAACCAAAGAAACCAGTGCTTGCAAAATTTCCAGGGTAAAATAAAAGAAAGCAGCCATATATCCAAAACTTCCCAAAAGCATTAAAAAACAAATACCCAATGTTAACAACAGATAGCCGAGAAGCTGACGCATATGGTAGAGATAAATTTTACGATCCCAATCTCCATATTTTTGAGTGACATAATAGGCATTCAACAATTGCCAAAGAGAAATTAACAGGGCAAAAATACTGGCTGTATTCAATAAAGCCTTCCAGGTATCCAAAGAGGGAAGCTGAAAGATCAGCAGGATCCAACAGAGGGTTTGCACTATAAAATCGAGCCATAATCTAAATTTGGTTGCACCTAAAATCATCTGCTGTTTTCTTTATAACTAACCCTTAAAATGAGAAAAGGTTTGAATTCGGGTACAAAAATACAATTTTACAGCTGCTTTTCAACTGATAAAATCATTGTCCTTAATGTTAAAATGGACGCAAAAGGTCTATCCTGCAATTTTGCCTAAGCCTTCAAAACAGTTTGAGCTTCTTGCAGCACAAGATCACAAATACGTATGGCATCGCCGATATAATCCTCCACACGAAAAGCAAGGCATCTCTCCTGCACCTCCTTGGGAATGTTCAAACTAAGAACCAATTGATCTAGATCTGCCTTAGTGGGTTTTTGCCCGCGAGAAGCTTTCTTCAAAAGGGTATAGGGATCATCTACCCCAACAGTTTTTAGCACCGTTTGTATAGGCTCTGCCAATAATTCAGGACTGTTCTGAAGTTCTTCCCTGCAATTTTTTTCATTTAGCTGTAACTTGTCCAAACCTCTGATCGTTTCACCTATAGCCAGATAGGCATGACCCAGAGCCACGCCCATATTTCGTTGTACTGTGCTGTCGCTCAAATCCCTTTGCATTCTGGAACGGCATAACTTATCCGACATAGCTGTAAGCAGCGCATTAGAGAGGATGATATTTCCCTCACTGTTTTCAAAATTTATGGGATTTACCTTATGTGGCATAGTTGAGGAACCCACCTCTTCTGCTTTGGATTTTTCAAAAAACAACTCATAGGAAATATACAACCAGCAATCAACGTTCAGATCCAATACAATATTGTTCAATCTGCGACAATAATCGAAATAAGCTGCCCAACTGTCGTGATCTTCTATTTGTGTTGTGGCTATATTGGGAATGATCCCCTGATTTTGCATAAACTCATGACAAAAACGCAACCAATCGTACTGAGGAAAGGCTGCAATCATAGCGGAGTAATTGCCCACTGCGCCCCCTAATTTTCCATAAAACTGATAGGATTTTAATTCTTTCAATACCCTTGTGATTCTGTGGATAAAAACGGCTATTTCTTTTCCGGCCGTGCTGGGCGATGCTTTTTGGCCATGTGTTCTACAGGGAAAAGGGATGGTTTTCCACTGTTCTGCTATTGCTATTAACTTATGTAAAAGCTGTTCAATTTGGGGTATCTGAACCTTTTGCATATAATCTTTCAGCATAAAAGTATAGGCCAGATTGTTGGCATCTTCAGAAGTAAGTGCAAAATGAATCAAATGTATGTTTTCTATGCCGGTTCTTTCTCTGAGGAAAATTTCACAGGCTTTGACATCATGCTTGGTAATTTCTTCTATGGCCTTGATCCGCAGATAATCAGACTCGTTGAAATCTGTAATCAGTTGCTCTACTCTTTTTACTTCCTCAGAAGAGAGTGCAGGAAACAGTTGGGTTTGATTTAATGCCAGAACATAGAGCAATTCCATTTTACAACGGTAATACATCAAGGCATATTCCGAGAAATAATTCTGATGTTCCAATAGTCTGCTGGCATATCTACCATCCAGGGGAGAAAGGGCTTTGTTCATAATTCCTTTTATGAAAGGAAGAGGCTATCTTCCGGGTCTAATAAATGTTCTTTTTCTAAATTTATTCTGATTCTATCGCTCAGATTCTGCTGAGGTAAATCAAGTTTTTTTCCTGTTACCCAATGGTAAATTTCCTCATAGCGAGCACTGGTTTCTTTGATAATTTCATCTGAAAGGATAAGTGGTACCTCTCCATTTACCTTATTGGCGAGCATCCATTGTCTGACAAATTCTTTATCCATTTGCTCGGCACGCAAGGGATCCTTCTCATAGTCTGATTTTCTCCAGAAACGGGAAGAATCTGGTGTATGAATTTCATCTATTAAGATCAATTGACCTTGCCAAAGACCAAATTCATATTTTGTATCCACCAGGATAATGTCTCTTTCTGCCAGGTATTGACTTCCAAAACGAAACAGAGCCAAGGCCTTTTCCTCCATTTCAGACCAAACAGCTGCATCTACCAGACCCGAGGAAATAATTTCTGCCGGACTGATTTCTGTATCATCATCATCTTTGGTTGTAGGCGTCAGAATCGGCTGAGCAAATGCCTGATGTTTTGACAATCCCTCCGGTACAGATTGACCCGAGAAAATTCTTTGCCCTTCTTCATAGGCTCTTAGCATGGAACCACAGAGGTAAGCACGAACCACCATTTCAACCTTGATGGGACTGGCTTCTTTGACCAGCATCAGGTTTGGATCAATGCAACGAATAACATGATTGGGAATAATCTGTTTGGTTTGTTCAAACCAAAAGTCGGCTATGCCATTCAAGACAGCCCCTTTGTTGGGTATAGGCGTTTTGATCTTTTTATTGAAAGCAGAAATTCTGTCTGTTACAACAATCAACCTGCTATCAGCATTTACGGCAAGGCTGTCTCTTACTTTCCCTCTGTGAAGGAAGCGCAGGGATTTGCTAGAACTTTCCAATTTCGTTATGCAATTCATCATAAGGATTTAATGTTTGAAATGGCGAATACCGGTAAAAATCATAGCTATTTGATACCGGTTACAGGTTTCTATAATCTGTGGATCTCTGATGGATCCTCCGGGTTGAACAATATTGCGAATTCCTTCCGCTGCCGCCAACTCTACATTGTCTTCGAAAGGGAAGAAGGCGTCTGAAACCATAACAGCAGCAGACAGTTGTTCTTTTCTTTCCTCCTCAGATAAATCTTTTAAATTCTCCTTGGCTTTATCTATTGCTAATTTTGTTGCTATCAAACGATTGGGTTGCCCGGCTCCCATCCCTAACAGCTGCAAATGATTATTGATTCTTCTAACAAGAACAATAGAATTGGATTTAATGGCGCGAATGGCGCTAAGACCAAAACGAACCAGGTCTTGATGGGCATCCAAATCAAAATTTTGACCTGTAACAGATTTGGCATCCTGCATTAGAATCTGATCCGTATCCTGAACAAGGAGCGACCCATTCAAAAATCTGTAATCCAGCGGTTGATTCAATTGCTGACCATTAAAACGAATGATTCTCAAATTTTTATGCTGTTGTAAATAAGTCAAAGCTTCGGGACTGAAGGCTGGGGCAATGATCACTTCAATAAATTTTCTCATGGATTTATTCTCATGATCTAATTGAAAAAACTTGGCGGTTTCAAGTTCCAAAGGTCGATTAAAGGCGATAATGGAACCAAAGGCAGAAATGCTATCACCTCCCCAGGCATAGGCTATGATATCCTTTTGATTTTCCCCTGAGGCTAAACCACAAGGGTTATTGTGTTTTACTACCGAACAGGCTGAGTTATCCAATCCTTTCAAGGCTTCCAAAGCACTGTTGATGTCCATGATATTATTGAAGGAAAGTTCCTTGCCATGTAAAATTTCAAAGTCAAAAAGACTGTTTGTATCTTTTTTTTCTCTAAAGAACCAGGCTTTTTGGTGACTATTCTCTCCGTATCTTAAGCTCATTCCCTGATCAAAGGCCAATCTGACTGAATGTTGTCCCAAAGACTTATCCATTTCAACAGCAATCATCGCATCATAATCGGCGCAATGATTAAAGGCTTTCGCCATCATTTTTTGACGAAAGGGAAGAGATACGGCAGCATTCGACTTAGATTCCTCTATGAAGGAGGGATAATCGGTAGGGTCTACCAATACTGTTACGTATTTAAAATTTTTTGCAGCGGCTCTGATCATCGTAGGGCCACCAATATCTATATTTTCAATTAACTCTTCAAAGCTGCCTCCCTGCTCCAATACTTTTTTGAACGGGTAAAGATTACAAACAACCAGGTCAATCGGAGCGATACCCAGATCCATGGCTTCCTGAGCATCTTTCTTCCTGTCAAACAAAAGAGCAGATTCAATATGAAAAGAAATTGTTTTCATTCTGCCCCCAAAGGCTTCCGGATTTCCTGTTACGGTTGAAATCTCGATACTGGAGATTCCTGCTTCATCCAGTTGTTTTCTCGTTCCTCCTGTTGATATGATTTCACAACCCATTTGTACAAGGGTCTGTGCCAATGGAATCAGATTTGTTTTATCAGAGACGCTGAGCAATGCTCTTTTAATAGGAATTAGATTCATGAATTTGTATACTTATGTGCTTGGATATGTTGAACGATATTGGTAAAAAATTGTAAGCCCCAGCCAGTTTCATCCTGTGTTGCCTGTGTTCTTTTCAGTTGGCCCCAATTGGGATGATTATACAAGCTTAGGAAGGCTTCAGGATGTGGCATCAATCCGAATACCTGTCCTGTCGGGTCTATTAAACCAGCACAAGAAAGCTCTGCTCCATTGGGATTATGAGGATACTCTGTAGCTGTCGTTCCGTCTTCCAAGCAATAGGTTAAGCAATTCAAGGCCTTTGTTTTCACAATTTGCAAGGAAGTTTCATTTGAAAAAATGAGCTTTCCCTCCCCGTGGCGCACAGGAAGAGGAATGATCTCTATACCCTTTAAAAAGGGAGAAACACTTTGCTGATTTACCTTACAATAAATCCATCTATCTTCATATTTCGCTGAATCGTTGTGTGCCAGGGTAGCCTGCTGTTCGAAATATAAATTTGTATTGGGTAATAGACCCAAACGAACCAACATCTGAAAGCCGTTACAAATTCCCATGATAAAATTGCCCCGGTTTAGAAAAATCTTCAATTCATCCAAAAGGGTTTTACCGTTTTGTAATTTCTTGTAGCGGATTTTATTGGCCATCACTTTACCAGAAGCTAAATCATCCCCAAAAGAAAATCCACCTGGAAAATGAATAACATCATAATGATGGATAGAATGCCCTTTGAGCAGTACCTGATTGAAATGAATGATATCTGCATGGGCGCCTGCCAAATGATAGGCTGCGGCTGTCTCCTCTTCGCAATTGATACCAAATCCTGTGAGTACTAATACTTTAACCATAAAACTATATGCTTTCTAAGAAAAGTTGATCTATATATTTGTTAATGTTTGGCTCCATGCTTTCAATAAGCTGTCAGTTTTTGCCTGAATGAGGGTCTTACCCTTTTGTTTGATGATAAGATCCTTACCTGTTGACACTCTTCCCAAATAATAGGCTTGATCACCCATAATCGTCTCAAATTCAGCTTGATGCTCGGGTCTTATACTGACCAGGAATCGAGAATGACTTTCTCCGTAAAGCAAGGCGATAAGAGACAAATGTTCTGGGAAAACGTCCAGGTCAATATCTGCTCCCAGCATCGATCCAAAGGCAGATTCGGCCAGAGCAACCGAAAGACCGCCATCTGAAAGGTCATGACTAGAACAGATATATTCTTTTTTATTGGCCTCCATTACTTTCAGATAGAGTTGTTTAGCTTCCTCCTTTCTTACTTTGGGAACCTGATTTCCAATTCCCTGAAACAACTGATAAAACTCAGAAGCGCCCAGTTCCTCATAGCTATGTCCCAGTTGATAGATCAAATCACCCGCTGATTTAAATTCTGCACTAATTGTTTTTCTTACATCATTCAACTTGGCAGTCATGGAATAAAGAATTGTAGGCGGCACTGAAATTTTTTGTCCATCGGCCTTAAAATCATTTTTCATACTATCCTTTCCTGAAGTTAAAGGAATATCATAAAATGTAGCCATATCATACAAGGCTTCACAGATTTGAACCAATTTGGCCAATTTCAATTTACCATCGGGATTGGTTTTTTCATCATAAACTGAATCAGGCACACAAAAATTATCATTGACAGACCAAAATATTCCGTCGGCCTCTTCTGTGTTGGGTAAGGACCCTCCCACAGAAATAATCTGACGTATAGCCTCATCAAAAGCTCCTGCAGACATTTCGTAAGGATCAATATCACCATATCTGGGGATAATTCCATTTGAAATGGCAAGCCCTTCAAAGCTATCAAAGGAAAAGCGCATAACGGCAGCATCCTGCGGAGCTTTTCCCTGAGGTCCCATTAGCGGTTTTATGATGGTTTTTCCTTTTACCTCATGATCGTATTGTCTGATGATATGCTCTCTCGAACATATATTCAAACTGGAAAGAAGTTGCATTACAATTTCCTGGTGATCAATTGTATCTGAAATGACAGGCTCTTTCCATTCTGGTTTTACCCACTCTGCCAACATAGTTTTGAGTGGAACACCTTCATGAAGGAAATGCATTTGAATGTAGGCCACATAGGTTTCATTGTATCTGATATCCAAAAAGCCTGATTGGGTAAAGCATCCAATATCACTCAACTCAACTTCCATGCTTTCTGCCAAATCAAACAAAGCTTTTTGATTTTTTTCTTCTACGACCAGTGTCATTCTTTCCTGGGATTCCGACACAAAAATCTCCCATGGTTTTAGTCCTGCATATTTTAGAGGAACTTTTTCCAAATGTATTATCGCTCCACCTGTTATCTGGGCCAATTCCCCTATGGAAGAGGACAATCCACCAGCTCCATTGTCTGTGCTTGTTTTAACCAAACCAGCTCGACAGGCAATCAGCATAAAATCATATACTTTTTTCTGTGTGATGGGGCTACCTATCTGTACGGCTGACATGGGAGCGTGCTCATCAATTTCAATAGAGGAAAAGGTTGCTCCGTGAATACCATCTTTCCCCACGCGACCTCCTGCCATAATGATAAGATCTCCTGCATCTATCGGTTTTTCCCAACTGTTTTTACCATCATAGGAATAAGGCATAATTCCTCCGGTGCCACAATAAACCAAAGGCTTACCGCTGAATCTTTCGTCAAAAACGATTGAACCGTTCACTGTGGGAACTCCTGATTTATTTCCGCCGGCTTCAATTCCAGAAATAACACCATCCATAATTTGTCTCGGATGCAGCTGACCCGTAAGCAAGGGCTTGTTGTATTGAGGAGGTCCAAAACACAGCACATTGGTATTAAATAGCAGTTGAGCTCCGCCAATTCCTGTGCCGAGAGGATCCCTGTTATTTCCTAAAATACCTGTGATGGCCCCACCGTAAGGATCTAACGCCGATGGAGAATTGTGTGTTTCAACTTTCCAGACAAATAATTTGTCCCGGGTTGCTTTAACGACACCTGCATTGTCTGAAAAAACCTTAACCAACCAATCGTTATTTTTTTGTAGCAAATTATGTGAAACTACATCGGTAGTGCCCTTGATAAAAGTTTTAAAAAGGGAACGGATTGTTTTATACGCTCCTGTTTCTTTATTTTCATAGTGAATTGTGGCATTAAACTCTTTGTGCTTGCAATGTTCAGACCAAGTTTGCGCAAATACCTCCAATTCACAATCGGTGGGTTCCTCAGTCAATCCCATTGCAGCCCTTTGTCTTTTAATTTCTGGATCTTGATAATGCGCACGAATTGCCTGCATTTCTTCCAAATTAAGTGCCAGCACCATTTCCTTTGACAATTGTATGAGTTCTTCATCAGAAAGATGATTCAATGCAATCGTCTGTATGGTTTGATCAGCAGTTAGCTTAACTTCAGGAACATAAAATTGAAAGGGAAAACATGCCTGGGCAACATCATAAGCTACAAATTGAAAATGGTTGATCAATGGATTTCCAAGAATACGGTATGCCAGTGTTTTCAATTGAAGCTCATTCAATTTATTTTCGATAAAATAAATTTGTTGAGAAAAAATATGCTGGGTGTTTACTTCCAAATTCAGATTAAAAAAATCCGCCAAAGCCATTTGGGCAGAAATGCCTTCATCGTCTGTAACCCCTGGAAGTTGAGCTACGGCAATAGCTGTTTGAAAATTTGTTGGCTGATAGGCTTGATTTACGAGCACATCATCTGTAATTTTATCTCTAATACAACCTTCTGCAAATGATATTAACTCTTCTGTGGGAACAGGGTAATTGATTGAAAACAATTGGGCAGTTTTTACCTTACCGGTCTGTATTCCCAACTGCTGCGCCGCCTTGGAACGCACCTGTTCTGCCTTAGAATCGCGAATATGTTCTTTGAAGAACCTTTGAATGGTTTGAAATGATCCCATATTTGATTTTAAATTGAATCCCTGCAGATTCGCTTAATAGCTATATATTAATTCTTTGCTTTTTGTTTGGATGATAATTTCAGAAGAACTTGTAATGCTACCTGCTTTTTGAGCCATAAATCCTGCCTCTGCAGCAATTTGAACAAAAGGTTCAACCTCAGATTCCTCCACAACAAGCAACATGCCGTTGCCCATATTCCAATATTGATATGCATCTTCTTCCGAAACCTTTCCCAGCTCCATCACTCTTTTCATCAACTCCAATGGTTCAAATAACTGATCTAAAACAGCTCCGCATGAACTTGTTTTCAATACCCTGCGAAAATTATCAGCTATGCCTCCCCCTGTAATATGAGCAGCCCCTTTAGGTATGATTCCGGAAACGATAATTGAATTGATTAATTTACAATAAATGAGGGAGGGAGTCAGTAAAGCCTGTCCCCAAGTTTGATCTTCATTGTATGATTCATTATGCCAATTTTCACCCAGTGTTTGATGCATAATTTTTCTCAATAATGAAAATCCATTGCTTCTAAAACCACGTGATCTGAGAGCAACTACAGCCATGCCAGCTTTTACCTCGGAACCATCTATGGGTTTTTCCATATTTTCAGGCAAGACACCTATTGCAGTGGAGCACCAATTAAAATGCATTCGAGTTCCATAACCATTGATTCTTGGTCCTAACTCCGCAATTTCACCCCCTGTTATGCTGATTCCAGAACTATGGCAAGCATCTGCCAATCCACGCATAAGATCATTTATAATGTCACGATCCAATACATCCACATCAATGATATTGGAAATACTTGTTGGCTCAAAACCTGCTGTAGCTAAATCATCAGCAACCATTGCCACCAAATCATACCCCAAAGTATCGTAGATACCTGTTCTTTCGGCTAGTTCTATTTTAGTTCCAATGCCATCTGAGCCGATCCCAATTCTTTGGTTTCCAAAAATCAGCATATTGGAAAAAACTCCATCTACTTTCAGGGCAATAGACCCCGCTTTATTCTCTCTGTTTTTGAAGGTGGTTTTAGCCCATTCAAAGGCATCCTTGGAACAAAGATTACCTAAATCAATATCAAAGCCGCTATTTTTATTTTCAGACATCGCAATAAGTTAAAAAGCTCTAAATTTAAATGCTTGATAATGATGATATTAATGATTATCAATGTTTTCGGAAAGAAAAACGCATTACTGTTCAGAGCGCAAAAGTAGTTAGAATAAAAGGAAATTCACACATAAGTCAACTAAAGTTTACATTAAATTAACATAATAAATTTAGAAGACTAAGACAGAATCCAAATATCCTTCTTACATTTGCTTGCAATTTTTTCAGAAGCCTTTCAACTCAAAACAACCATATGAAAAAGTTGCTCAAAACAGCTCTCACCTTTGATGACGTACTTCTTATCCCTGCACATTCAGAAGTTTTACCTCACGAAATAGACTTGTCCACACATATTACGCGAAATATCAAGTTGAATATTCCTCTTGTAAGCGCTGCCATGGATACAGTAACGGAATCAGAAATGGCCATTGCTATGGCAAGACAGGGGGGAATTGGTATTATCCATAAAAACATGACGATTGAAGAGCAGGCTGAAGAAGTGGATAAAGTGAAAAGATCTCAAAATTTTATTATAAACAATCCTTTTTTCCTGACACCAGAACATTTTGTTTACGAGGCGGAAGCGCTCATGACAAAATACCGCATTTCGGGAGTTCCCATTTGTAATTCCGACAAAAAACTGGTTGGAATTCTAACCAATCGCGATTTAAGATTTGAAATTGATTACAACCAGAAAATAGGATCTGTTATGACAAAAGAGGGTTTGGTTACAGCTCCTATGGGTACCACCCTGGAAGAATCCAAAGCCATCCTGAGAAGACATCGCGTTGAAAAATTGCCTCTTATAGATGCAGAGGGTAGATTGAAAGGTCTGATTACCATTAAGGATATAGAAAAAGCAGAAAGATATCCCGATGCAGCCAAAGATGCTCAAGGCAGACTTTTGGTTGGCGCTGCTGTAGGTACCGCAGCAGATACCCTAGACCGGGTGGCCCGTTTAGTTTCCTCTCATGTAGATGTTATTGTGGTAGATACGGCACATGGACATTCCTCCAAAGTATTGGAAATGATTAAGACAATCAAGGAACAGTGGCCTGAACTTGACATAATAGGAGGAAATGTAGCTACAGCAGAGGCTACAATTGCACTTATCCAAGCAGGAGCCGATGGTGTAAAGGTGGGTATTGGTCCCGGCTCAATTTGTACAACCCGCATAGTAGCAGGTGTTGGTGTACCTCAGATCACAGCAATCAATGATTGTGCAGAAGCTGCCCAAGCCTATGGCGTACCTGTTATCGCAGATGGTGGGATTAAATACTCGGGTGATTTGGTCAAGGCCCTTGGATTTGGTGCCAGCGTTTGTATGTTGGGAAGTGTATTTGCAGGTTGTGAAGAAAGTCCGGGCGCTATAGAACTATACCAGGGTAGAAAATTTAAGGTGTATCGCGGAATGGGGTCAATTACAGCCATGGAAAGGGGGTCAAAAGACAGATATTTTCAACAAAATGCCAAAAAACTAGTTCCTGAAGGTGTTGAAGGCCGGGTTGCCTACAAAGGATATTTAGAAGACACTGTATTCCAACTCGTTGGTGGAATCAGACAGGGAATGGGGTATTGCGGAGCTTCTACTATTTTACATTTGCATAAAAATGCAGCCTTTGTTCAAATCACGAATGCAGGACTGAGAGAAAGTCATCCGCACGGAATACAAATAACAAAAGAGGCGCCCAATTACAGCGTTGAATAAAAATAAATCTAATGCACGAACTAATATTAATCCTAGATTTCGGAGCTCAATACAATCAATTGATTGCCCGCCGCGTCCGCGAAGCAAATGTATATTGCGAAGTTGTACCCTGTAGTATCAGCCCAGAGGTTGTTAAAAATAAAAATCCAAAGGGAATTATTTTTACAGGTGGCCCCTCTGTGGTTTACGAGGAAGGAGCTCCAACCGTAGATCCAGGAATTTTTGAATTGGGAATACCGATTCTAGGTATTTGCTACGGAGCACAACTTATCGCGCATCTCAATGGCGGAAAAGTAGAAGCTGCGGCTCAGCGCGAATATGGAAAGAAAGAATTGAATGTAAAATCTCACGCAATATTTAGTAATGTGCCAGTGCACACAAGTTGCTGGATGAGTCATACCTACCATGTATCTCAATTGCCTGCCGGATACCAGCAGATTGCCAGCACTGATACCTGTCACAATGCCGCTTATGCCAATGACATAAAAGGAATTTATGGCTTTCAGTATCATCCCGAGGTGATGCACACGCCTGAAGGCACAAAAATGCTTCGCAATTTCTTGTACGAAATCTGTTCCTGCCAAGGAGACTGGCAAATGAAAAATATTGTGGAAGAAAGTATTGCTCATTTACGCCGTCAGATTGGCGACCGCAAAGTACTCTGTGCCCTGTCGGGTGGAGTAGACTCTTCGGTTGCAGCTATGCTGGTACACAAAGCTGTTGGCAAGCAATTGGTCTGCGTTTTTGTGGACAATGGCCTGCTGAGAAAGGATGAGGCTAAAATGGTCAAAGAAGTTTTTGGGCAGCAGTTCGACCTGAATTTGATTGCTGTGGATGCTTCCAAACAATTTCTGGATAAACTTGCCGGCGTATCGGAGCCCGAGGCCAAACGAAAGTCCATCGGTGAAACCTTTATCCGTGTATTTGAACAGGAATCCAAAAAATTGGGCGATATAGAACTCCTGGTTCAGGGAACCATTTATCCTGATGTGATTGAAAGCGGAGCCGGACATTCGGCTGTGATTAAATCTCATCACAATGTCGGCGGATTACCAGAAGACATGAGCTTTACAGGCGTGATTGAACCTTTGCGCAATCTTTTTAAAGATGAAGTTCGTGCAGTTGGTCGCGAATTGGGTCTGCCCTCACATGTGGTTGATCGCCAGCCTTTCCCGGGTCCCGGACTAGGCATTCGTGTCCTCGGCGAAGTAACAGAAGAAAAATTGGAAATTCTGCGCGAAGCCGACTGGGTTTATCGCGATGAGATAGCGAAAGCAGGACTGGATAAAGAAATCTGGCAGTACTTTGCCGTACTTCCGGGCATCAGAACTGTTGGTGTTATGGGCGATGAGCGCACCTACAATTACACTATCGGACTCAGAGCCGTGAGCAGTGTGGATGGCATGACAGCAGACTGGTCACGCATTCCACTCGATGTCCTCGAGAAAATCTCAAACCGCATTGTCAACGAAGTGAAGCATGTCAACCGCATTGTATATGACATTACTTCGAAGCCACCTGCAACGATTGAGTGGGAGTAAATTCTGTTTACAACCAGCCTTGTTCTTTATACCAGAGAAAAGTTTCCTTCATTCCTTTTTCCAGTGGAACCTTCTGCTCATATCCAAGTTCATTTTTTGCTTTTTCCGAACTACAATACCAGGAAGCTTGGGTAATTCTCCTCGCTCTGTCCATATTGATATCAACATTTGCTCCCAACCATTTTTCTGCCAAACCAGCAAAAAATCCTGCGATATAGAGCACTGCTTTAGGTATGGCTAAAGGCCTTACTTTTTTATCCATTGCTTTTGCTGCAATCCGACCAATCTGTTTCCAGTTGTATCGCTCCAGTGATCCGAGAAAAAATATATCAAATGATTTTTGA
>Ga0169931_10010475_pt1 | contig 13214 bp, 10 predicted proteins | sample Kivu_15m_20L_FD_129675 | JGI IMG/M metagenome (GOLD analysis project Ga0169931, IMG submission 129675) | Freshwater microbial communities from Lake Kivu, Western Province, Rwanda to study Microbial Dark Matter (Phase II) - Kivu_15m_20L... | ecosystem: Environmental > Aquatic > Freshwater > Lake...
CAATAGCCATACCTGGGCCGCGCACTATAGTTTTCCGCACAGGCGGTATCATCGACCTACAGGAAGAACTGCAGATAACCGAGCCATACATAACAATTGCAGCGCAGACGGCACCGGGCGATGGCGTGGTCCTGAAGAACTTCGGTCTGGCGGTGTTCACGCACGATTTGATCATTCGCGGTCTGCGCATCCGAATCGGTGAGGAAATGCACACCCTTAGCCCTGACAACCGCGACTGCATAGCCATTCAGGATGGTAGCCAGCGCATTGTGCTCGACCATTGCTCATTCAGTTGGGGGCTCGATGAGAACTTGAGTATCGGAGGGAGCACCACTGCAGACATCACAGTGCAATGGTGCAGCATAAGCGAAGGTCTGTACCGCAGTGTGCATCCCAAAGGACCTCACAGCATGGGGATACTGAGCGGAAGCGGGGCCGAACGTATAAGCGTGCATCACAACCTGTTGGCTCACAATAACGGGCGCAATCCGCTTTACAAGGAGGGGCAGGACCTCGAATTCTGCTGCAATACCGTGTATGACTGGGGCTACGCGAGCGAATTCCAGAAAGGCACCACGAGCATTCTGACCGATGTGAGAGGCAACCGCTGGAAACCGCTTACCGGGCCATTCGATCTGGATGAGGTGCCCATTTCCATCGACTTCAATGCGGCCACAGCCAATGGGTCGTTGCTGATGATCCGCGACAACTTCTGGCCAGGCGGGCCATTCCTAACCGATGCACAATTGGCGGCATTCGGACCCGATGCGGCTGTTCTGCCCACTGCATCGACTCTCAGCGAAGCGAGTTCCATCTCATTTGCTGATGCCATTGCGTGCCACTCCGAAGTGATGGACTGGGCCGGGGCCATTCATCCGCAACCCGATGTGACGGATATACGCATCCGCACTCAGGTGCAGGATAGCACCGGCCGAAAGATCGATTGTGTCAATGCGGGGGCCATTGAACTCGATAACGGAACTGTTATCAGTGCAACAGGCACCACTTTGACCTATAGCGTGTTGGATGATGCTATAAAGTATTCACCTGAGGGTCGGCAGATAGAGATCGTTAGTGGCACTGGTACAGGCCAGTTGCGAATGGGCACGGGTGTGACAACCATCGACCTACCCAATCAGATAGTGGAAGCCACCATCGACCAACCATGGACTACCCTACCCGATGCCACTTCTCAGTTCCGTGTGGTGGCGTTGTGCACCGAGAATCTGGGCGGATATCCCGCTTACACCAGCGGCACTCCGTACCCCGATGCTGACCACGATGGAATTTCCGATATCTGGGAAACCGATAATGGCTTGAATCCGAATGACCCGGCAGACCGCAATACGACCTCGCTGAGCACCGAAGGCTACACGGCACTGGAGGTGTATCTGAACGGGTATTACTCAGGCGGACCGAACGGAATCTCTGCTTCAAATAGGGTTCAGATCAGCTTGTATCCGAATCCCGCTTATGAATCGGTGAGAATTGAGTCCGAAGCGGAGGCCTCAATAACCGTGACCGACCTGTTCGGGCGCATCATCATCAATCTCCCAAAGGGAAGAAGATGGGAATGGGACCTGAAGGACAATAAAGAGTCAGCAGTGGCCGATGGAGTCTATTTGGTGCACATAGGCCAAGCGGTGCAGCGGCTTGTGATCAGCCGTTGATCTTGGCTGTCAATTCCTGCAATCGGGTCTGCAACGTGCGCGAAACGGGCACCAATGGCAACCGTAGCTTATTGTCGCACAGGTTCATGTGGTTCAGAATGGCCTTGATGCCGCCCGGATTGCCTTCGGCAAAGATGGCCTGCATGGCATCGAAGAGCTGGTAGTGCCCTTTACGAGCTTTGTCGAGTTCGCCTGCCATTGAGGCCCGAACCATGCTGCTGAACTCCTTGGCGAATGCGTTGGCAATGACGCTGATCACGCCATCGGCCCCGGCCGCGATCATGGGCATTGTAAGGGCATCATCGCCACTGATGACGAGAAATCCCTTGGGCCGGTCGCGGATGATGCGCATCACTTGCTCCATATTGCCCGAAGCCTCTTTCACAGCTACGATGTTGGACACGTCAGAAGCCAGTTGCAGCGTGGTCTCAGCGAGTACATTGGAGCCCGTTCGGCCCGGCACATTATACAGGATGATCGGCAACGGACTCGCCCCTGCCACAGTGCGATAGTGCTCGTAGATGCCGCGCTGCGTGGGCTTATTGTAGTAGGGCGACACGCTGAGTATAGCCGTGAGGCCCGTTGCATCGAGGTTGTTTAGCTCCTTGCAGATCTCGCTCGTGTTGTTGCCGCCCACACCCAGCACAACTGGTAGGCGACCATCGTTGGCCTCTATCACGCAGTTGAGCACCGCTTGCTTCTCGTCCTTGCTAAGGGTGACACTCTCGCCCGTAGTCCCCAGCACGACCAGATACTCGACCTTGCCCTTTACAAGATGCTCGGTGAGTCCGGTAAGAGCGCGGAAATCCACGCCCCCGTCTTTTCTGAATGGAGTGACCATGGCCACTCCGGTGCCGCGCAGATTATTCATTATCAGGCTTTTTATCGAGTGCATGAAGGTAATGCAGCACCTGCTTGATAAAGAAGTTGATGTCGGCCGTGGGTTCGGCCTCGATCATCAGATCATAGAATTCCTCATAGCCTTCCTGCCTGCGCCCCACCTTGAACCGGGCCGAACTGGTCACGGCCACATGTAGCAGCGGCATGCTATGATTCATCTGTAGGTCGATCAGTACATCGAACGGTTCCTTGACGAAGAGCGCCACCTTAGGGTCGGTGGGGCGGAATTGCAGGTCAACATCGGCATTGGAGAAGAACTCGATGAAGCTGCTTGCGCTGAGCGAATCGGCTAATTGAGGGTGTCGCACGTACCCGATGGCCCGCACACTGCGCTGACCCTTTCCCTTAAGCTGCTCAACGAGGTCGCGCACAGCCTTGAAGTGACTGTCGTCTGTGCCGCTCATGATGATGCCGATGCTCTTGGCCTGAGCCAGCCCGATGGCCTGCACCTTGCGCAGCTCGGGTCGTGCACCGCGCAACTGGTACTCGCCCAGCCGCCTGCGCAGGTCATTCAGCCATTCAATATCGGGCAATCTCATCTCAGAGCAGTGTGCGGTGGTACAGGCGGCAAAAAGGGATGCGAAGAAAGCAGTTTCGGTGGAATTCGGGTCATTTGTTCTGAGCATCCTTGGCAAGGCTGTAATTACCTGCCTGTAAAATAGATGTCATGAATATCCTCAAATCACCCGAAACCGCTAGAAACCACTCCGCCACACGGTTTGAACCAAATTGAAATCATGGTGTACCGAAATAAAAGAGTTGTGTGCCAAGGCAGAAAGGGGTCTGTTCTGAGCATGGTGTGAGCCCCGAGCAGAGGTGGTAATCAGGTCGAAATGGATAATCGTCATATTACCCAGTCCATGCGATTTTGTCATTGACCTTAAACGCGCGGCACAAAATGCACTGAGAGTTTAGAGTGAATCAAACCCACCCTAACTCCAGCATTAAAACAAAACCGCCCGGCACAGCATGGCTGCGCGGGCGGTGAGAAGAGGCCGATGAGCACTCAATCGACCACTGAGAAACGGGCCACCGATGTGCCCTGTGCGGTGGCTATGTCGATGGTGTAGAGGCCAGCGGCCTGCGGGGTGGCCAGCTCGTTCCACATACCGGCATGGAGGCTGCCTTGGCTCACGGTGCGGCCATCGGCAGCGGTGATGCGGTATGTAGCGTTGCCCTTGGCCATGGATGTGAGGTCGATGCGTACCGATCCATTGCCCACCACAGTGCGGATGTCGGCTACAGGGGCATCGTCAACCGAGGTCACATCGCTCACCACAATCACCACCTCGTTGGTGTTCAGGTCCCATGGGCCGTAGTTCACATTGCTCACCACATAGTAGGTGCCTGCCGCTGCGAACTGCGGTATGTAGCTCATGCCCACCTCGGCCGGGTTGAAGCTCTGGTAGGGGCCACCGGGCGTGGTGGACCACAACCACTCCACACCCTGATAGGCGAGGGTGGCATCGAGGTCGAGTTGGGTACCTGCCTGGTTAATGGCCAGGTTCTGCTGGGCAGGCGGCATGATGGCGGCAGTGGGATTTATCACCTCAAACGGTTCGGCAATGGCGCGGTAGTAAGGCGATGCGTTGTTGACACGTATCATGTAGCCTGTGCCTGCCACGGTGCCGGCCGGTACCACACAGTTTATGGTGCCCTGTGCGGCAGCGGTGTTGAGAGCACCTATCACAGTGGGGCTGGCGAAACTGCCATTGGCATCGCTCAGTTCCACGTAGAAATCTGTGCTGGCCACTGGGGTGCCGTTGGTGCTGAAATCGACTATGAGCGGGTAGCCGTTGGTGGCATTGACATAGGCCGAGTACGCGCTCGGAGTGCCTACTATGTGGTAGATAAGGGCAATGTCGTCAATGTACATCTTGCTGCCCACCACGGCTGTGCCCTGACCGCTGCTGGTGGCGGTCATCAATATGTACTGCGGGGTGCGGCTGTCGTTGTAGGTGAAGGGCACGGCCACGCGGGTCCAACCACTTGTGCTGGCCGCGAAATTCTGACCTGCATGACCGATCACCTGCGGGGTGTTGTTGCCCTGACTGTTGCCGCTCTCGGGCAGACTGCCCATCTGCCCGGCATTGAGGCCGGTGCCCACCACATCGTGCAGGATCACCTCAAAACTGCCATTATCGTTGCCGCTTGGCTGGTAGTTGACCCAGACCACAATGCTATCGGGGCGGTCGGTGATGGTGGTGTAGAAGTTCTGATCGTCTGGTTTTGTGCGGATGTAGCCATCGGCAGCATTGGTGGTAGGTGCTTCCACGCGGCCATTGGTCACCACTCCGTTCACAGTCACATTGATGATAAAGATGAGGAAATTCTTGGTCTCCAACATGGCGGAATAGAGGCCCGATGTGCCCGGACGCACCGTTGTGGAGCGGTCCACCACAAAGCCGTTGGGCGTGCTGGCATTGCCCCCACCGGTCTTGATGGAGTTCCATTCGTTGGGTTCGCGGGTGTTGGTCGTGAGGTTTTCCCAGGTCTCAAAACCGGAGTTCTCCATCTGCGGCTGGGCCAGGGCCGAGGTGGCTGCGGCAAGGAGCAATGAGAAAGAAAGGACCGTGTTGAGGTTTTTCATGGTTTGATGGTTTGCTGATTCAAAAATGAGGACGCGAAAGTCATGCATCGGTTGACCGGTGCTGCAACGATGTGGTGCGGATCAGCTGATCCGGTCTTATTGTGCTGATCCGCACAGCAACTCCACCACCTGCTGGGCCTGCGGAAAGATGAAGAAATGGTCGCCTTCCATCCTGCGTACCTTCAGCGGCAGGGTGGTCTCGGTCTGCCAGTCCATGATCATGCTGGCAAGCCCCTGCTCCTGACTGCCAAACATGGCCAGCACCGGAACGGGATAGGGTGCCAGAGGTGCGTATCGGAACGAATCGATGGCGTTTATATCGGCCCGCAGCATGGGTATTATCACACGTAGCAGCCGCGGTTCGTTGAGCACCGCAGGGGGCAACCCGCCCAATTTCTTCATGTGGGCGATGAATGCGAGGTCGTCCATCTGCCTGCGGTGACGGTCGTGGTGGTGCGATGGCGCAGGGAAACTCGATACCACCAACCTCTCAGGCAAGGGTAATCCGGCATCCATCAACCTGTGCAACAACAGATGCGCCAGAAGCGCGCCCATGCTGTGTCCGTAAAGGATATAAGGGCCGTTGACCAAGCCCGCGAATTGACCGAACGCCTCATCGACTAGCGCGTGCATGTCGGTATGAGGCGGTTGGCCCATGCGGCTGCCCTTGCCCGGCCAAGTGAAATTGACCAGAGCATATCCCTCGGGCAGATGCGGCCTGAACCGCTCATAAGAAGTCTCATTACCACCCGCAAAGGGCAAGCATACCACCTGCATGGGCGGCAAAGATGCGGCCCTCAGGCCACAGCGCCTACAAGGTCATCGGGGTACTTCTCCTGCAACTGACGCACACGCGGGTTCATCACCGCGAACCACAGTGGCGGGCACAGCGAGAGCACGATCATACCAGGGTAGCCCGCTGGCATCTGAGGCGAATCGTCAAAATGGCGGAGCACCTGATACGGTCGGCTGGCCATGTAGTGGTGATCGCTATGGCGCGACAGCTCGAACAGCAGCAATCGGCCGAACACATGATTCGAGTTCCAACTGTGTATGGGCTGCACGCGCTGGTAGCCGCTGGCAGTGGCATGGCGTTGCAGGCCATAATGCTCGATGTAATTGACTGTTTCGAGCAGCAGGATTCCCAAGAACGAGGCTGCGAATACAGACACCATTACCATCAATCCGAAAAAGTAATAGACGATGGCAAGGAAGCCGATCTGGCAGGCGGCATAGAACAACATCTCGTTGCTCCAGTGCCACCATGGGCGGCCCAGTTTGGCAAGACGGGCGGTCTCAATCTCCCATGCAGAGATGTAGCCCATCACTATGCTGCGGAACCAGAAGGTGTAGACAACCTCGCCATAACGCGATGTGGCGGGATCCTCGTTGGTGCTAACGCGCTTGTGGTGGCCGCGGTTGTGCTCAATGAAAAAATGCATGTACTGGGCCGTCAGCAGAAGGGCCTTGCTCATCCACTGCTCGTACCACTTGTGTCGGTGGCCCAGCTCGTGAGCCACGTTGATGCCCAGCGCACCGCATCCAATGCCCATGCTCAACAACAGCCCCACGTATTGAAATGGTTGCAGTTTGCCAGTCGACAGCACCAACATAAAAGTGATCAGCATTGCCCACTGCAACGGCACAGTGAGGTACACCAGAAGGTCGTAAATCCAGTCCTTTCTTACCATCTCCTCCTCAGCCTTGCTCAAGTTCACGGGGTCGGGCTTCATGAGAAGTTCAACCAATGGCACTATGCCAAATGCGTAGATGGGTACGGCCCAAGACCAAGGGCCAGGGAAGATAAAACCCATGAATCCTACTACTGGAACAGTGAAGATGAACAGGTACTTGGCCGCGCGGATGGACATTGCTCAGGTCTTTTGGTTGATGGATGATGCAAAGAAAAGCTATTTCATCAATCAGTGAAACTATATTGATAAAAATAGTTTCATTTGTGGCGATGGGACGGAAGCCGATAAGCAAGGAGCGAACTGCCGACCCCGTGCGACAGCGCGAACTGGCCGAGAAGATGCTGCCGTTCATGTCGGCCCGAGGGTTACGCCAACCGTCAATGGACGAGCTGGCGGCCCACCTCAGCTGCTCAAAGGCTACCCTTTACAGGCAGTTCCCCACGCACAGGGCCATGGTCGAGGCCGTGATCAGCCTCAAACTGGCCGACCTGCAACTGTTCCATCCCATACTCACCGATGCCGACCGCAGTCACCGCGACCGCTACACCTTGGCTGTAGCCTATGTGTCGCGCCATCTGGGCGATGCCAGCAACCTTTTCCTCACCGACCTTAAGTTGATGTACCCCGACCTGTGGCAACTTTTCGATGGGTTCAAACAGTTCGCGCTGGGCGTGCTGCGGCAGTTCTATGTCGATGGGATACGGGCCAAGGTGTTTCACGATATCGACCCCGACATCATGGTGCTGAGCGATGAGCTCTTCTTCGATGCCCTCACCGACCCCGAATTCCTGAATGCAAAGGGTATCGATCTACGCTCGGCCTTCGATAGCTATTTCCGCATGCGTTTCCACGGCATACTGCTCAGTTGAGCTCAGCGTCAATCACGGAACCCCCGACTCATGTGTCAGTTATCAGCAAGAAGCTGCCGGCAATAGAAAAGCGGACGCCCTTGCTGCGGCCTAGGGAATTTCCTGTAGCAAAACCAGAGTAAGGGAGCGTGGGTAAGCCTTGCAGTGAGCGTTCCGTAGAGTCCGGTCTTCCGGACGGCCCGGAACGCGGAGGAAGCGACAGTCTCTGAGTTTCGCAAGGAAATTCCCTCAGCCTTGATCTTTTGGTTCTTGGATCCTGTCCCGTTCGTGCGGGAATCAAGAGAAAAGAACAAGAAGCATCACTCCATAAAGTGAAAAAAACCTCGACTACAGTTTTGTCTTGATTATCTGGTATCGTTATTCAGTCAGTTGCAAATTTGGATGATCGATATTGTTCCCAAAATCAACTACTGCTCAGTTGAGCATCCGTATCGCATTCCTGCGCAATTCAATGATCCCCCGCCGCTCCATCTGCTTCAGCAAGCGGCTCACCACCTCGCGCGAGGTGTTCAGGTCGTTGGCGATATCCTGATGTGCAATGTTCAGTTCGGTCGTACCGGTCACTGCTCTGTGCTCTTCCAGATAGCGGAGTATGCGCTGGTCCATGTGCAGGAACGCGATGCTGTCCACCAGCCCCAGCATCTCCTCAAAACGCTTGCGGTAGGTACCCATCACAAAGGCCCGCCAGTCGCGGTGGCTCATCCAGTCGTCCATGTAGCGTGCGGGCACCAGCAGCATCTTGGCATCTTCAAACACCACGGCCCGTATCTCACTGTGGCCATCGGCCATGCAGCACGTGAGCGACATGGCGCACGTATCGCCACTCTCCAGATAATAGAGGAGCAGTTCGTTGCCGTCCTGGTCCAGACGCATCACTTTGATGGTGCCGCTCAGCACCATGGGAACATGACGGATCAAGCCCCCATGTTCCATCATCACTTCTCCGGCACGCAACTCGGTCAAGCGTCCCACACTGGCTATCTGCTCCACCAGTCGGCCATCCATTAACTGCGGGAAATATCCGCGCAGCACCTTCCTTATCTCATCCATGGTGCAAAGCTACCTGTCGCCCAGTAAGGGTAACAAGGCCCACGAAAGGTAAAAGTTCAGCATCAACACTGCCTCACATCAGCACCATCCGCTTGCTGTCCACCACCTTGCCGTTCACGGTGAATGAGTTGCTCCACAAGTTTCTCAAGACGATCGTTCTTAGCTTGAAGAGCCTCAAACTCCTCGCGGCTCACCGTTCCTTCCGTGCTCACGGCCTCCATCATGGGGGCAGTGAGGTTCTGGTAGGCCATGCCATAATTGCCGTCCTTATCTACTACCACAACTTCTGGGAACACTTTCTTAACCTCCTGGGCTATGAAACCCACTTGATCGCCAACCGTGCCATGGGCCGCGGTGCCCTCAGCGTTTGGGCCACCAGGGTACAAAGGCCCCTGACCCGTACTTGCTGAGGACGCATGTACACCAAGCTGCCAAAGGTGCCGGAACTATAGTCGGCTTTTCCGTGATATTGCAAGGGCCAAAGGCAATAAACGCTTAAATCCGTCTATACACCTGATAATCAGACCGAATTTCCGAAATAGTTGGTGAACCGGTCGGCTATCTGCTCGACATACCATACTGTTTTCCACATTAAAAGAGTAATTTCCCGAAGAGAAAGAGTAACTTCCCGAAGAGAAAGAGTAATTTCCCGAAGAGAAAGAGCATCTTCCCGAAGAGAAAGAGTAACTTTCCGAAGAGAAAGAGTAACTTCCCTTTCCAATCATACATCTTTCCTGATCAATCATACAACTTCCCTCTCCATTCATGCATGTTTCCTTTCGAATCATGCATGATTACTGACCATAGGTTCAGGATCCCGAATCGGATTCTACGACTAAGGCCGACAGCCTCTCGTGCCGAAGCCGAACGGTGATTGTCGTGTCAACTGAAGATAAAAAAGCCCCGTCACGCATGCGCAACGGGGCTTTTTCATCTCGAAACAAAATGCTCACATCAGCACCATCCGCTTGCTGTCTATCTGCTTGCCGTTCACGGTCAGGGTGTACACATATGTGCCAGCGGCAAAGGCCCCACCGCTTATCAGCACCTGCCCTGCACCTCGGCCAGCAGCCGGGCCACTTTGTCAACGGTTTCCAGAAGCTCAGTTTCGGTATGGTCGCATGTGATGAAGAACCTGAGCCTCGATTCGTTGTCGGCCACTGCAGGTGCCAGAATAGGCTGCACATTCACATCAGCCTCAAATAGGCGATGAGCAAGCACGAGGGCGTGAGCTGAGTTGCGCACTATGATGGGCACCACGGCCGTGCCTTTGCTGATGCCCGTATCGAGCCCTTTGGCCTTGGCTGCTTCTAAGAAGATGGCCGCATTGCGCTGCAACTTCTGTACCCGCTCAGGCTCTGAGCGGAATATGCGCATGGACTCGAGGGCCGCGGCTGCATTCGATGGGCTGATGCCCACGCTATAGAGGAACCCTGGTGCGGTGTACTTCAGATAATCGATAAGTGCCTTGCGGCCTGCAACGTAGCCTCCGCAACTGGCGAACGACTTTGAGAAGGTGCCCATCCACATATCCACATCGGTGCCGGGCACCCCGAAATGCTCGCGGATACCGCCAGCGTGGCTGCCCAACACACCCATACTGTGAGCCTCATCGACCAAAAGGAGGCAATTGTACTTCTTCTTCAGAGCGATGAAGGCGGGCAGGTCCGCTATATCGCCATCCATACTGTACACTCCTTCAATGGTGATGAGCACGCGCTCGTATTGATACCGGTGCTGCTCAAGCAGTTTCTCCAGGGCGTTCACATCCTCGTGCGGGAAGGGAATCCGCCTTGCACCGGAGAGCAGTGCGCCTTGCATGATGCTATTGTGGCTAAGCTCATCGAACAGAATAAGATCCTGAGGCCGCATGATATGGCCGATAGTGGTCACATTGGTCGAGTGCCCGCCCACATAGACGATGCTGTCCTCCACTCCGAGCATCTGTGCCACTTCGGTCTCCAGTTCGCGGTGCAGGGGCTTCTCGCCCGTTGCCACTCGACTGGCCGAAACAGAGGTACCGTATTTATCGATGGCGTCCTTTGAAGCCTGTGATACCCGTGGGTGCCCCGACAGGCCGAGGTAATTGTAGCTGCTGAAACTGACCATATCGCGCCCGAGTATGCGGGTGCGATTGTTGGTCACGGTCTCATTCACCCGGAAATAAGGATTATCAATACCCAACTGTGGCAGCAACTGGAACTGGGCACGTTGGGCCACGATCTCCGGGAATTGGGCCACATCGTAATACTCGGGCTTCAGCTCCTTGGCGGCTGCTTTGGGTGCTGGGGCCGCTGCTGCCGGGGATGAAGGGGCGGCCGCAGTGGTCTGCTTCTGGGCCAATAGTTTCTTCAGCAGTTCGCGTTTCTGCTCTACGGTAAGGTTGCTGTTGTCAGCCATCAATTTCTTTATTGGTGATGGGAATCGGGCCGCGAAGTTCCTCATTTCCCCTTACCCACAGCCCATTCCTTGCATTTTCAATACCGTCTGACATGTGATCTGCCATCACATTTTGGCGTGGCCCAGCCGATGCGATGGGGTATTTTCGCGCCCCGACAACCCATGCTCAGTCTCGCATTCAAAGAAGTGAGGGCGTTTCTCAACTCGCTCATCGGCTATACGGTAGTGAGTGTGTTCCTGCTTTTCACCGGGCTGTTCATGTGGGTGCTGCCCACCGATGCCAACGTGCTCGACAACGGCTATGCCGACCTCAGCACACTTTTCACTGTGGCCCCGTGGGTGTTCCTGTTCCTGATCCCCGCTATTACCATGCGCAGTTTTGCCGATGAGCGCGCCACCGGCACCATGGAACTGCTGCACACCCGCCCGCTCTCAGACATGCAGATTGTGCTGGCCAAATACCTCGCCTCGGTGGCACTGATCATTTTCGCCCTCATTCCCACGCTTGCCTATTATTTATCGGTGAGTGCATTGGGAGCCCCGGCCGGAAACATCGATTCGGGTAGCGTCTGGGGTGCTTATGTGGGCCTGCTGATGCTCGGTTCCGGCTTTGCGGCCATCGGCATTTTCGCTTCGGGGGTGGCACCTAACCAGATCGTGGCATTCATTGTTGCCGTGTTCCTGAGCTGGGCACTTTGGATCGGTCTCAGCTCATTCGCATCGTTCGAGCTGCTGGGCAGTTGGGACCATTGGCTCTTCGAACTCAGCCTCAACACCCACTATTCTGCGCTTGGACGCGGGGTGATCGACTCGCGCGATCTCCTCTATTTCCTCAGCGTGATCGTGCTCTTCCTCCACTTGACCCGCACCCGATTGGCAGCCCGCAAATGGTGACCCGTAGCCGAAATGCGCTGAACGATGTGCTGCTGCTGTGCGCTGTGGTGGTGGCTCTGGTGCTGGCCAACTATGTGGGCGGTTTCTGGTTCATCCGAATAGACCTCACCACCGAGCAGCGTTACACATTGACCAAGCCTACCGAGCAGTTGCTTGATGGGTTGAATGATGTGGTGTACGTGAAGGTGTACCTCGATGGCGACCTGCCAGCAGGTTTCAGGAAACTCCGCGACTGCACACGGGAGACCCTCGATGAGTTCCGAGCTCGGGGCAACGGCCAGATCGAATACGAATTCATTGATCCCAGCGCCCGGCCCGATGAGAAGAGCCGCAACGAGCTATACAATCAGTTGGCTGAGAAAGGCGTGATGCCCACCAACATACAGGTGCGCAAGGATGATGGGGTGGAACAGAAACTGATCTTCCCAGGGGCGGTGCTGAGCCACAACGGTAAAGAGATGCCCGTGCAGCTGCTCAAGAGCCAGATTGGCGCATCGCCAGAGCAGATGCTAAACGCATCGCTTGAGGATATCGAGTACGAACTTACCAACGCCATTCGAAAGGCGGCCATGGACCGCACCGACAAGGTGGCTTTCATTGAAGGCCATCGGGAATTGGCACCCGGGCTGGTGGCCGATGTGGCCCAATCGCTCAATGAGTACTACGTGGTAGAGAGGGTGCGTATCAACGAACAGTTGATCAGCCTGATGGAACGCACTGAGACCGATAGCGGAGTGATCGTACTGCCCAAGTACAAGGCCATCATCATTGCAAAGCCCGACTCCATATTCTCGGAGAAAGACAAATTCGTGATAGATCAGTACATCATGTACGGAGGCCGGGTGCTTTGGCTGATAGAACCGGTATTCTGCAACATGGACAGCCTGCAGTACTCGCCCTCAACCCTCGCTATGCCATACAGCGCCAATTTGGAGGATATGCTCTTCCGCTACGGAGTGCGTGTCAATACCGATGTGGTGCAGGACCTGAGTTGCGCCAGCATACCCGGCCCGGCAGGATATGTTGGCAGCCAGTTGCAATGGGCGTTGCAACCTTGGATATTCTTCCCTGTGGCGATACCTGACAGCGACCATCCGGTGGTGAAGAACCTCAACGGCATCCGTATGGAATTCGCAGCCAGTCTCGA
>Ga0169931_10010476_pt1 | contig 13213 bp, 7 predicted proteins | sample Kivu_15m_20L_FD_129675 | JGI IMG/M metagenome (GOLD analysis project Ga0169931, IMG submission 129675) | Freshwater microbial communities from Lake Kivu, Western Province, Rwanda to study Microbial Dark Matter (Phase II) - Kivu_15m_20L... | ecosystem: Environmental > Aquatic > Freshwater > Lake ...
ATCAAGCTGGGCAAATGTGCTGTTTACTTGTATGCTCCATGGGTTGGAGGGGCAAACTTGAAGCGATATCTGTTTGTACTCTATAAAAACTGATTTGAATGAGGCGCATACAGATATCAATAATAATAATAGCTTCATAGCCTCGGCGGTTTCCTCTTGATCTATCAGTTGAAATATTCTTTCACCCGGAACAAATGTCGAAGCCTTGCGAATTAAGGCATCGCAAATCTCCTTGATCAAAACAGCCAATCGATACGATGTGTTATAGTACTTAGAATATCGCCAAACCAGCAAAATACTATGGAGTAGGGGCCTAAACATTTCACTCAGTCTCTCTATATCATAATTATCATTGGAAAGATTATCGAAGAACGGTTCCAGGATCTCTAAGTATCGGACGTTGTCATTTGCTTCAGCCCGAGATTGAGAGACTTCGAAGCATAATTTACTAAAGGCATCGTAGTAAGTCGATCTGACCCGATGAAGCGAGCGAAGAATTTCCTTAGCATCATTTCCGCTTAGCTGCTCGAAGATGGCATTTAAATGATTAGCCTTACGCTTCCAAAACTGAATTTCTTTATCGGGGATGACACACAATCCCTGTTTCGCCATCATTTCAGGATCTTGTGATAAAACACGCTTGATCTGTCTCGTCCAAGTAGTAATAGCTGCCTCAAGTAACGGTGTAATGCGACTGTATTCATCGCTTACCAAGCAGTCTACATCATTACGAACAATGGGTACAGGTAATTTGGTATCACCTTTTACTTGACCACAAAGTATTGATGTGGCAGATATAAATGTGTGGATTCCTTCACCTAGTTCATGAGCATTTACAACACCCCATCGCTGATGATTCACTTTGTTAGAAAGTACTGGTAGTATAATACCCTTCGACATGACCTCCAGGTGTTCAAAAGGAGTAGCACCCGATAGCTCAATAACGATCAAATCTTCCTTTTTAAAGTCGCCCTCTGTGATAACGTCAACGTTCTTAAGAAACATAATGCATTTTCCCTTAGGTAGTTTATTCGGAACTCCATCGAGCACTTTCAACGATTCTTGAATGATAAGACATCGTTTATTTTTCTCACGGTAAAACGATTCGATCAGCTCACTGAAATCGATGAAACAAATTGCATTGGTAATTCAAATGAAACGTTAAGATTTCATTATCAATCTTTCGAGCGAATTATGTCTGAAACCCAATAGAACTCACCAATTTTGTTCTGTGTTGAATGTCTTCTCAAACTTAGCACCGACTGCACTCTTCGGAAGGAACGAAGTAACTCGATTGATGATGAATTGTGTACACTTTCGATCCCAACAAGAAAGGCCTGACTCATTGGCACCCCTATTATAAACTCCATTCTCCTCTTTGCCCATGATGACTATACAGAAAACATGAAAAAAGAAACTCTTGGACTTTTGGTAATACAGCCAAAGAGCTTTTCGAAATTTTGAAAGGAACAAAAGACCAGCACACTCGATCCAAGTTTACGTACATACGTGAGAATCATGACTTGGATTCAAGCGTCCTGAACTCTCACTTTCTCGAAAAACTTTTGAGCTTCAAACCCAATGTCCAAGATGTTATTCTACTACTGTGTGAATACAAGGTATAATACAGTAAAAGTAGAAATCAAGATTTGTTTTTTACAGGCCATGATGCGCTATACTTCTTGATTTCTAACTATACTATATGTACTTGTATTCACACAGTATATACATAGCATTCCGTAGCCCTATCGAAATGTCCATCCCACAAAAGCATAAAAATATCGATGGTTTTCAACAGAATCTTGAAAAGTAAAAACATATCATGTTCATAGTGAACCCAAACAGTATCATGTGGATCATCGATAGACCGAAATAACCCCATTTGCGGTTTAATATTTCAACCAAGGTTTTTTCTACCACTAATTCTAAATGGGATAATGTTTCGTTGTTCCATACAACAATGTCCGCCATTTTAATTTTCTGAATAACCGGCATCTGACTTGTTATTCTACTTTCACATTGTTGGTTTGATAATTCTGGATTTCGTTTACTCAGTCGATTGAGTTGTATATAATGGGGGGTAGCTACGACAATTTTGATTCCAAACAGAAGCTTCATCTTGAGCCCTGCCTCAAACAATAAGGGTATATCCACAAGCACAAATGGAGCGTTCCTTCGAAACCCATGGAAAGCTGTATATAGTATCTGCTTCATCATAATTTTCGTAATTAATGGATGAGTAAGACTGTTGAGTAGTTTTCGTTTGGATGGATCGTTGAAAATAATATCACCCAATTTTCGACGATCAATATTTCTTGGTGAAACATTCGTACTATTGGAAGATTCCAGAATATCTTCGAAGATATCATTATCTGAGAATTCCTTGATTATATTCCAGTAGGCAGTATCATAATGTTTTGTCGTGGGAAGCAATATTTCATGAGCTATTTGGTCAATGTTGATGAAGAAAATAGACGAAGCCTTGGCACTCTTTTGAATTAATTCCTTTAAAATTTTTGATGCAGTAGTTTTTCCACAAGCAATTCCTCCCGTGATCCCTACAGGCTGTAGCGTACACCCGACTTGAGTCGAAATAGAGAATAGGATACATTTGAAAAGAAAAAGTAGGATAGAGACAGTGAAATCGGATCGTGAGCAGTGCTGTTGATTGGAACAGGTCTCTTGTATTGTATATGTACTTGAGGGATTCAGTTTCAGGGTAAAAAGAATTTTGTTGAGAGCTAACTGCAAGCCCAGGCGTATATCGTCTAATCTAAAAACAACGAAACACTGGTTTTGTGGTACAAAATGTTCGGAAACGATGTATTGCCACACTAAAATAGCTGCAGTACAATGTATGAATGTATTCCATAAACGAGGATGGACGATCTTGGGGATGAATGCGCGTGAAGCGAGACGGTCTGTGACCAGTCCCATCATCAATCCAAGTGGAATGATTGATATCAACATCATTTTCACATGGGGAAGAATTAATGGGTATGATGGTAAGATGGGTAATGGTTATATGATCTACGTATGTAGCCATGTAAATTCATCAGCACATCAGCACGTAGCTCCAGGTACCTCATACGCGCACTAAATACAGTACAGAATATTTTATTTTAACTCTTATGACTACTAATCTTGTAGTTTACAGTTTACATACAGTTTACAGTGTACATGTAGGCTACGGAATCCGAGCCTCGAGCCTCCGTCCATCTGTCAGTCGCCCGTCGCCCCCCCAGAGCATTCATACTACATAGGCAAAGATAGCTTGTGTACTGTGTGCTACTCTAGCATCTCATATCTGATCTCGTTTCCAATTGAAATACAATTATTACAAGGATGCCACCTAGTAATGCCAACGAGACCTACTGTACATTTACACTATGTAGTGATGTGACTAGTGGAGGACTTCCTAGCGAAGCTGAAATCCGGAAAAATTTAGAGGACAATGACCCACAGGCGAGTTTATTAGTTTTGTGTCCACGATTACCCATATTATATCTTGCCATCATTCACCTAATCTCTTGAATAAAACACCACCCTTTGCATAGGTGAAAAGACATGCTTTGAAAGCTGCAATCACAGCCATGCTCACGGGTGAAAGTATGCCTAGTATACTGATGCAAGTGATTCGCTTTTGTATCAATTCTCGAGATAAGCCACTAAAGAAATTATGTATGCTTTATTGGGAAGTTGTACCCAAGTATCAAGAACCTACATCCGATCAACTTCATGCTGCTTCCACAGGTGGACCAGCGATTCAGAGGAAACTCTTACCTGAAATGATTCTTGTTTGTAATGCACTCATGAGTGACTTGAATCATCCAAATGAATACGTCCGCGGGTCGATGCTTCGATTCCTATGTAAAGTCAAGGATGAAGAAATCCTCTCTCCTCTCATACCTTGTATTAAATCTTGTTTGGAGCATCGTCATCAGTACGTTCGAAAGAATGCTGCTCTAGCTGTTTTTCATTGTCATAAATTGTTTGGTGACAATCTCATTCCGGATGCACCTGAGTTAATCCAAGCCTTTCTTACTGTGGAAACGGACATAGGTGCAAGAAGAAACGCTTTTCTTATGCTGCTGAACCAGAATGAGGATCTTGCTATACAGTTCCTGGCCAAAAATATGGATGATGTAGGGAAATATGGCGATGGGTTTGCACTACTAGTGTTAGAGCTTACCCGTCGTGTTTGTCGTCGGGATCCGAATCAAAAATCTCGTTTTGTTAGAGTCCTTCTGGAAATGCTTGCGTCCAAGTCTCCTGCTGTCTCATACGAAGCTGCTTGGACTTTGGTTTCTCTTTCATCCGCTCCTACTGCTGTTCGAGCCGCTGCTATCACTTATACCAACCTACTCAATACTCAAAATGACAATAACATTAAGATGATTGTTTTGGAAAAATTGGAAGAGCTCAAGAAGAATCATACTAAGATTCTACAAGAACTCCTTATGGATATGCTGCGAGCTCTTTCGTCACCCAATCCTGATATCTGTAAGAAAGTCCTTGACGTTACAATGGATATTGTTACGTCTAGAAATGTCGATGAGGTTGTTTCAATTCTGAAACGCGAAGTAGCAAAAACGGCGGAGGAGAATCCAAATGCGGCAGAAACAAAAGGTGCCATTTATAGAGGAATGTTGATCCGAGCCATCCACGGTTGCGCAGTGAAATTTCCTCAGGTCGCAGAGAATGTGGTGCATGTTCTGATGGATTTCCTCTCCTCGGATAGCGGGATGAAGGTTATTGTATTTGTTCGTTCCATAGTAGAACAGTACCATCCACTCCGAGCTTCCATTCTCGGAAAGCTACGAGCGAGTTTAGATCAGGTAAATAACCCAAGCATCATGTGTGTGTGCTTATGGATTCTAGGAGAGTACTGTGAGTCGGCAACGAGTTTGAAAGAGGCTTTCTCTGATATTTTGGAGCAAATTGGCGAGGCTTCCTTCATCCTTAATAATGAGGACAAGAAAGCCCAAGAAAAAGCTATGGCATTGGCTGCCGCGGGTCCTAAAATGGTGACCAAAAACGTTGTTTTAGCCGATGGAACTTATGCCACACAGACTGTTTATACCGAAGTTAAGAAAGTTTTTGATACAACACCTAGCTTGCGAAAGATGTTAATAGGAGGGGATGTATTCCTTGGTTCAGTAGTAGCATCATGTCTAACGAAGATATGCTTGCGGGCACTTGACTTCTCATCTGAGATTTCTCCTATTGAGCTCAAAAAGATGACTATGGATACCTTGTTGATTCTATGCGCTATAGTGAAAATGGCCGAGACGTCCGATTTACCGCAAAAGTCCTGTCTTGCCGATTGTGTCGACCGGATCACAATGTGTTGTCGTGCTCTTCTAGATCCTCAAGCTCAACTTTCGCTCAAACCTTTTCTTTTGGATAAAGGTAAATCTACGTTCGCTTCCTTCCTAAAATCTTTGAAGGAAAAAGATGGCAAAGAATCAAAAAAGAAAGACGATAAAGGTACAGCATCGGTTCAAGCTGATGACTTGATTCATTTCCGTCACCTCCGCACAACCACCGTATCCGGCGGAGATATGGATCTAGATGATGGTAGTGACTTGGCCCGTGCAACGGGTTATGAAGATGGTGGCTCGTCGCTGAATAATGAGCTGAAACATGTTTATCAGCTCAGTGGTTTCTCCGACCCAGTCTATGCTGAAGCATTTGTTACTGTACGTGACTATGACATCTCTGTCGAAATATTACTCATCAATAGAACACCCAACACACTGTCTAATCTCAGTGTTGAGCTGAATACAATGGGCGATATGAAAATTGTGGAACGTCCTCCAAGCTTAACAATAGGCCCTCTAGACGAGGCTACAACTCGGGCTAGCATTAAGGTATCGTCAACTGAAACTGGTCATATATTTGGAACTATTTGCTACGAAGATGCATCAACAAAAGAGAAGCATTATATCAACCTAAACTCTATTCATATGGATATTATGGATTACATCCGTCCAGCGACTTGCTCCGACGAAATGTTCCGATCGATGTGGGCTGAGTTTGAATGGGAAAATAAGGTCGCTGTATCGACGACAATACCAAATCATGTTGACTTCTTAAATCACATCGTTTCATCGACGAACATGCGATGTTTGACACCATTTGACACCATGGAAAAAGGAAATTTCCTGGCTGCTAATCTTTACGCTCGGAGGTAAGAATAACCTTGTTACTGTACGATCCCCAACCGTGTTAGGGTGAGCTTTGTTCAATAGCACACACCTGTTAAAGTTGAGGGTAAATTGCAACGTTTCGGAACATTCCGATAAGGAATAGTTTCAATTCTGCGCAGTTCCAGGGAATACAACGGTTGTGTCTGCAATGACTCCCGAGGTCATCAAGGTTCTGCAACATATATATGTGATTATTGTATTCTTACTCATTAACAATTCATCTCTTATGTTTATGACATTAGTGTATTTGGGGAAGATGCGCTTGTGAATCTCTCCGTTGAAAACAAGGACGGGAAATTAAATGGATACATACGAATCAGATCGAAGACACAAGGCATCGCCTTGAGTTTGGGGGATCGAATTACTACTGTTCAACGTGAAAAGAACGCTTTCGCACCGCAGTGATAAACTCATGACTCGTAGAGCGACAATTTTCCTAGATTTTAGTTTAATGAACCAAATGTTGATAATTATTCAATTCGAGGTTGCTCTCGTTTTTTTTTATACAAATGAGATAATGTAGATGTACACGCAACAATATTCGAAATGACACTACCTCCACGGGGAAACAACGATCATTTCGAAACCATATTCGAAATGGTGAAATGTGTACATGAAAACAAAACTCTCATACCTATAAAGCCTAAACCAAAGGATATATTTGATGCTGTTATTCTTGGTGATTCTGATGGCGTTCGGAATTATTTGTTGAATAGTAAGAAGATTAATCTCAGTCGGAATAATCGTGGAAGATCAATCCTTCATGAAGCCGTACTACGGGGTCACATCCATATCGTCACTCTGCTTTTAGATGAGTTTGATTTTAGGATTGATTCTAAAACGATGCTAGGCGAAGAAACACCTTTACATTTAGCAGCATTCACGGGGAATACGAAGATTGTTCACGAGCTTCTAAAACGAGGAGCTGAAGTCAACAGTAGGAACAATGACGGGAACACACCATATGACTATTCACAGAAAGAAGATATACACAAACTGTTGACTTGGTACGAAGCTCATATTTGATGGAAATAGTAAGAGATTGAAGGAGTTATGATTACACCCTCTATGTTGTTGGTAATACATATACGAATATTTACCTATGCCTAGGTTTTATCTAATGAATTCTTCAAGATGAAATGAATAAAGTTTAATGTTGATACATCTATGTTAATCCCTAATGATAACCCTCCCTGGTTCTATATTTCCACTTCCCATGCTACATGCATGTCAGAGTATTACTGATCTTTTACTTTCAACTCAATTAAAAAAGTATAGAATTATGGTTACTTTCCACCGAAGATTCTACTGTTTACTAAAAACTTATTTTCATTAAATGAGTTTACAGCTTCTCATTAGCAAACAGCTCTGGCTATAGAGAAATGGCTTAATGATAGCTTTTATCTTATGGTGATGAGGCTGGATGGCATGGTGGATGATGATGAAGCCAAAAAGTTACTTCAGGTTTGTTAGCGATTGCGAATATTGTACCAGGTTGTGTTTAAGATGGCGAATAAGTCGTGCGTTTTTGATCCGCCATCCATTCGATTTCATACTTCTTCATACAGCTCTGTTTGTGTACGCGTACAGTAGGTACTTCATATTTCCAACAACATGTAAAGAAACGGTTGGCACTTTTCACTTGTATTAATCCAATAGAAATGAGAATTATTACCGGTGATGAGTGTGGGCTATTGAAGGATGTTTCTCCGACTTTAGGACGAAACAATAACATCATCAGGAATTCTTCTTCCAAAGCACAATCCTCAACCATCATCAACCTTTCCCATGTGAATGGCTCATCTTCATCCCAAGATATTATGTCTTCTATGAAACGATCGCAGGGTATATCTGGCTTGGCTTTTTGTTGTCCACAACCCAACTCACAATTAGCATTCTGTGCTCTACGCTTCAATGGAATGATTGAACGATGGGAGGGTAGATTTACGAATGACAAGGGAACATCCAATCAAGATGATGATGATGATCGGTTGTCCAAGTCATCGAATACCACTTATGTCAAGACACATTCTTGGGATCATATTCTCTTCAAAAAAAATGTCCATGAAGAATTCAAGGGACATCCCATTGGTCTATGTAGTTCGCAACGGTATCAAAATCCATCAACGGCGAACAATCAAGATTGTATCGTTGCATGTTGTTCATCCATGGGATATGTTTCCATTTTTAATTTAAGTTCCACTTTGAATGGATTATGTACTTATGAACCATTTAGAAAATCATCCAACAACCCCCCAAAGATTACATATACAAAGGGAGAATGCCTGAATAAAGATATAGCTACTGCCATGGCTATGGATTATGATGGAAAAAGACTGGCCCTAGGAGGAGGACGGGAAAGAGAAACCATCCTGTTAGATATCACCACAGGTACTATTATATGGAAGGCTAAGAATTTACCTCCACATCCACAAACACTCTTACAACAGCCTATATGGACTACAACCATGACATTTCTTTCTCCATCGGATACTACAACATGTATATCGGATTCAACAAATTTACTCGCTACTGGGACGGCGTATAAACAAGTGCGAATATATGACGTTCGTCAAAACTCAACCATTCGTCGACCGGTTATCTATACACCAGAATATGATTCGGATAAATTGAATCTATTCCATCATCGACTGACAAGTCTATGTCAATTAAATTCGAATTCCATCGTTGTTGGAGATGCCGCGGGTTATATCCATACACTGGATTTACGAAAGATGGATTCAAATACTCAAGGTAGTAATAGCAGTAGATGTATGGCTGCAAGTATAGGACGCTATTCGGGTCCAGCAGGGTCTGTACGACAAATTGTGAAACATGAAGAGTTACCTATAATTGCATGTGTAGGCTTAGATAGAATGCTTAGAACGTATGACACTCGCAAAAGAAAACAATTAGACTGTATTTACTTGAGACAGAGATTGACTTGTATGCTTATATGTACAGAGGAGCGATCAACAACCTTGTCGTCTATGGATAACCAGAACATTGAAGAAGGGGATGCGTATCATTCACATGAAGAGAGCCTCTCGCATGATGAAGAGGATGATGTAAGGGACTACATTTTTTCCGATGATCAAGATGATAACAGTTCTAATGAGGATTTGAGCGATGAAGATACAAACGAGGATGATAATGATGATGGTGTACATGAAAAGAATGATGACCCATGGACGGATGATTCCTCCTCAGTGGATGAAGACTCTAGTGACTCTGATACAATAGATTCCCAAGAGGATAAGAGAGGAAAATTTAAAAGTCGAAGACCTGTATCATTGGGGACTTCCGCAAAGCGCAAAAGGCTGTAATTATGTCCATTAATGTTAGGAATATTCATTTTGTAATCATCACTCGGAATCAGTAAATTTACAAACACGAGCCTGAAAAGGAATGGCCCGATCAATTATGTTCAACCAGTCCTCCTGACGTTCATCAAGTGAATCATTATTGCTCTTTACCTCCACAACCATGCACTTAACTTCAACTTTCCTTCCATTATGAAGAAATTGCAGCTTCTCCTTCAAGTTTGTACTCGGAGCCAAACTGCTACGTAAACTCGTTCCAATACCCTTTAATTTCAATTCTTTGTCTGAGCAACCTAAGTAATCGTCTTTGTTGATGGTATCCAGGGCCAAGGTAAGATTTTTATCATCATCAGAGAATACTTCTCCAAGCCACTCACTCAAGTCAATGGAAGACGAATCACATTCGTAGTTTGCTCTTATCAGCAATAAGTCGGGAAGTCCAGCACTATAGTGTCGAAAATCAAAGAAAAACGAACGAAAAATAGATGATAAGGCGCGCCCACCGAGTCCAGCTGCAATAGCCGAACATGTATGAACTAATTTTCTTGCACTGTCAGCAGTTGGTGAAGACTTATGGGAACGCATCGAGTAGCGCTCTACACATTCGTGTACTAGATCACTTACTTCTTTGGAACTGAGATGCTCTAGATCATTTAAGAATAACTCAAGACACGATTTTCTTCGTTCATAAAAGGACCTTGCTGGTATTGCGTTATCTGAAGACACGTCAGTGTAATAGAAAGAATGGGCGACATGTAAATCTAATGGAGAACTCTGGTATGGTGAAAGATAAATTGTAGCTTGTTCATATGCATCGCCAGTGAGCATATCATTCGCATATTGAAGATCGCAAGCAAGTACAGGTTCAGTGCACAGCAGGCGGAACAATAGCCTTAAAAAGCTCCCTTCATTATGCCATCCTTTCCATCCACCGATGGGGATTGAATGTGAATTATGATTGTTTATGGAAGGAAGATTTCCTAAGAAATATTCTTCCATTGCTAGCTGCTCGACATCAAGTGACTGAAAGTCATAAGTTGTACTGGACTCTCTTCCAATGTATGTGCAACGCTTACGAACTTTGGCCTCAGAGTTTTTGGTGAGTGAATTAGCCACAGAAAAATCAGTGATGGGAACCCATCCGTAGCAATGGATCGACTTCATCTTGCAGCAGCTTGCTGTGTCTAACTTCGAAGCTAAGGCGGGGTCAAACGATACAGGAGGTTCTTGCTCTTGCTCAAGTCTTAATCCCAATTCCAAAACCTCGATATTCCAAATATCTTGTAGTGCAGCAGCTATGGAAACTTTCCGACGACGCGATAACTTCCTTAGAAAACTGAATGGTATAGATGCACAGCTTCCTAGACAACGATAGTCTATGTGATCGGAGTTCACAGATCCTTTTCTGCTCTTAGCCTTGCGATTGAGATGGCCATAGTCAACCTGCAGACGGTCAAAGGCCTTTCCACGAACTCTTCTAGAAAGCAGGAATTGTACGTACCCTTGCTTCGTTGACGATCGATGATCTCGTCCACTTTTAAAAGATAGGTCCTCTACCTTGCCATGTGGAGTGGATGAGGTAAAACCATAAAGAATGGTTTCAAGTATCCAGATTGCGATATGGTACATGCCGTTTTTCTCGAATATCTCTACACAATTCCACAGGACATAAGCCAAAACACTTTGCCAGGTCAAATGTCGTAACCAAGGGCGAGCTATGAGCGCCTTCATCTCATCGTTATCCATCCTTTCAATTTGAAATAAAAGTATATAGTTGCATATGATAGCTATACGGCAAATAATATCTTCTGCATTATTTGGTGTAGACGCTGAGCTATTAACGAATTCTCCTTTGGAAGTAACTGGCAGTAATGAAGCGAAAGCTGCTCCTGATTCCTTCAGAAGGTTCGGCAGTACAAGATTTGATGTTGATGACGGATCTATTACTAGCTGGAACCCAATGATAAATTTTTCACACCCTTCTTTTGAACGGAAATCGAACTTTTTGGGTAGCATGCTACAACCAGTTTTGGTCTCTAATAAAAAATCCACCCAGCACCGAATATCGACACATTCTTCCCAAGCTTTGAAGGCTTGATAAGAGTGAAATACTTGAATATATGCTAGGCTTTGAGTGACTTTAAAATCGGTCTGAAGGGAGTCATTGCATCGTTGAAAAACACTTGATAAGTATGGTTTGTAATTATTGTAAAAGTGGCTATCTTGTAAGCCTAGACGATGCCTCAAACCTGGAAACTCAACATTGTGCCAATTTACATTAGATGGAGCGTTTAGTGGTAAAGCTGATTTGATATCCTTGGGTTGCGGTGCGATCACCTGATCATTCTCATCGACAGATATCCAAGCATTGGTACCATCCCATCGCATAGCTCCTGGACCTCCACCGGCACATAAAAGAACGCGAGAAACTCTACGTAAAGTAATTAAGGGTTCTTCCTTCAAGCGAAAACAAGAACTGAACGACGTAGATGTTCCAGAAGAAGTATTTGTGATTCCTTGACTAGTTTGGGACTCAATCAGTTGATCCCAAATGTCGAAGAGTTTTTGAACTTTGATCTTATTGATTGGTGATTTCATAGCAGCTTTTTCTACCGGCTCTTTCGTATGTGCACCAAAACTGGAGATCTTTGTATATATCTTTTCACACATCTTACTTAGGATCAACTCGTTGACATGATGAATTACAGGTATGAGACTGGTGGCTTTAGAAGCCGATGTGGTGGTAATACTTGAGAACGAAAGCGTTTGTTGAGAACTTAGATATTTCAAAATCGATTGATCCGAACCTTGTGTTTGAAACGTCACTCTGGAGCCAAGACCTTTCGATTTCGATGGGTACCTTTGGGCCTTACTGCTGCTGCTACTGCTCATCCCCAATCGTTGACGTACTTTGGCGACATCACCTTGAGCCAAGAGCCCATATCCATTTCTACAAGTATCATCAATTACGTACGCGCATTCCTTTTCTGATTGAAATGTCCGTATTAAACCCATCTGTAAAAGTTGGAGAATATCTAAGAAAAATGTCCGTAGACAATCTTGTACGAGAATTTCAACGGTAGCATCACCGAAATCTACAGCAGCTGAATCAATACAATAGTATCGGAAAAATAAGTCGTCGATAGTGAACCAAGGTCCTTTTCTGTAAAACATTCGAGCGTAAAGATGCATACCCCTTCCTATATTGATATGTTGAGTTAACGGTTGATCTATAGAATAGCACCGCTCATCAGATGATGCCTGATTGTATAGTCGCTGAAAATTCCATACAGCATCCAATGTGTCTCCGTAATCAGCGCTAAACAATCGCAACGATTCAGTTTGTTGATGATCAGACCGCGTCGCCTTCCCTTGAACACTCCATCTTAAATCATGCATAACAACATGACATAATTCGGCTAGATTCTGAACATATGCAGAGTCCTTTATATCAAAACTCTGATCTACGCTGTTATTTATGATATTCATTTCATCGCCATTCTTCAGCGAGGAGCAGATTCGGAAGGTATAATGGTTACTGAAAAAGCTGACAAAGGTAACTCTCAGTCATTCTACTGTAAATGGTGTCTTGCTACCTTGTCAGGGTACATAACCAGGTAATACTATACCAAACAGCCTCTCTATTTCTGTGATTCACAGTCGGTACCCCATAAAGAT
>Ga0169931_10010478_pt1 | contig 13211 bp, 13 predicted proteins | sample Kivu_15m_20L_FD_129675 | JGI IMG/M metagenome (GOLD analysis project Ga0169931, IMG submission 129675) | Freshwater microbial communities from Lake Kivu, Western Province, Rwanda to study Microbial Dark Matter (Phase II) - Kivu_15m_20L... | ecosystem: Environmental > Aquatic > Freshwater > Lake...
ACAACAACAACAACAACAACAACAACATCTCATCATCATCATCATCGTCATGTTTCCACCAATTAACTTGGAACTATATGAAAAGCGTATTTATTCTCAAAATGGCGAAGACGGCATTACAATGAAATTAATTGAAACGTTAATATTGCCGTATTTACCAAAAAGTAAATGGGATTCCGGGTATTTTGTGGAGTTTGGCGTAGAACAAGGAACCGAATGTAATACTCGCATTATACGAGAAAATTATGGATGGAACGGCTTGCACATGGATTGTTGTTATGAAAATCCGAGCGCCAATTTACATAAAGAATACATTACCAGAGAGAATATATTGGCATTGTTTGAAAAATACGGGGTTCCAGCCCACATACAAGTTCTCTCCGTTGACATTGATTACAATGATTTTTATGTGTTGTATGAAGTATTACAAAAGTATGAGTGCGACATTATCATATGCGAATACAATGCCACGCATTTGCCGGTCAATGATTGCGTGGTTCGTTACGATGAACACGGACACTGGGATTACACCAATTATTTTGGTGCGTCGCTTCTGGCGTATTATAAATTGGGGCGTTATTTTGGGTATTCTCTCGTGTATTGCGAGTCCAACGGCGTGAATTGTTTTTTAGTAAATGACGACGTACTAAAAAAAACGGGGTTTTCGTTTATAAATATGAATAAAGTTGCGAAAGTATACCGACCTCCAAAATATGGCGTCGGTCCAAATGGCGGACACTCGCAAGACACTCACAACCGTGCTTATGTGTCATCGGGCGACATACTGTATGCAGGGCGGTGCGAGTGCGCGTGAGGTTATTACGGCGAAAACGGCTTTGTAAGTCGCCACAACCCTTGTAAATAAGAATCCGCTAAATCATCTTTTTTCTTGTGTTTGTCAAAAACCGGGCTCCAATGGTGTAGTAATGGGTTCGCCGCCAGTATGTTCCGGCAAATTTCAATGCCCGCTTTTTTGCGGTCAGAGTATGTGGAAACCGGAAGGCTGTCATCCATAAACAATTTCAGTTTGTTGGATGCCGATATGAATTCAATCACTGGCGTGTATTTCATTATAAAATATTGTGTAATCATTCCTTGCAGTGTTTTCATTCGGCTTGCTATGGTGCTTATTTGGTTTTCAATAATCATCCCGTCAATGTGAATACCTTGTAAGGTTTCGTCTAAATGCAGTACCAGGTTTCGGCCATAAGTAATTAAATCTAAATCGTGGGCCTTTTGTTTTGGCGGATTTGATACGGGATTTATGAGCGTGTCTGTGGTTGTCACGGCAATTGCGTTTTCTAAATATTTCGCTTGGATGGTGTGTTTGATTGTTTCAATAAGCCCGCTTTTCCGGGCTTTTGGTTCACACGCCACATCGTGCGCTTTCAGCCAATCAACAAGGTCATCCATCTTAAATTTTTCCAGTGTTTTCGGATTGTTGCGAATTGCCGTTATCTCTCTTGTGGGAATAAACGAACTACATTTTTCGGCACATTTTGAGCAATAAAAAGTTGTATTCATGTCGGTTTTTTTAATATATTTTGCCCGGCGTTTATCGTGGCTACAAGTAGGATATATAACTTGAACCGGGTTTTGCTCTTGCTGTTGCTGTTGCTGTTGCTGTTGCTGTTGCTGTTGCTGTTGCTGTTCTTGTGGCGTGGTCCGCAAATCAATAACCCCCCATTTTATAATAGACGTCCGTGAAATCGTGTCAGGCAATGAAGACGGAGACGATGACGGAGCCGAAGCATCTTCTTTTTCTAATACACAATAAGCCAGGTTTTTCATACCGACATCAATGCTTATGATTTTCATACTTATATGTGATTGTGATTGTGTTATAATAATGTTATAATAACATATAAGTATGAAAAATATTTATATGGTACTCTGACGTGAAGTTAGTATTTTAGTTTAGTTAGTTTAGTTTGTGAATTGCTGGGTCGCTTGAAACTTCAATAACTGGTCTTGCGTAATGGATGGTGAAATCATACGAGACTGTAATTGATTGCGAGACAAATAAATTTCTTTAAGGTCGCTGCTTTCATACCCGATTGGTCGGCGTTCATCCATGACAGACGAAAACATAAAAGGCGTGTTTTTCTGGCCGTTCGGAACTTCAAATGGAGAATGTCCCGCTTCATTCACCGCATCAATGTAGTTGGTATCAATGATTTTTTCGGCATTATGCGTAAGGTATTGGCGGTAATCCCAGTTGCTGCTAATGTTGTTGTTTTTTCGGATTTGGGCGTTGATGGGGGCTTCGCGCTGCCACCCCGCAAAATTGCGCCCATCGCTCATGAGGGGCGGGAAATCAAAATAGACATTGTGGCTTCCGCTATAATTGGCCTTCCATGGCATAGATGTAGACATTTCCGTGTTGTGGTTGTGTTATTGATGTTATTGAGTTATATAAGAGAGAGATATTTTTTGGTGTCTTGAATTATTTTCACCAATTGTGCCTTCTTAATTTTGTTTAATTCGGAAATTCCTAATTCTTCCAACTTTTCCGGGGAGAGATGCTCTTTTATGTATTGTCTTAATTCTCCCACAGACACGGCAGTATATGATTGAAGATTGGCTAAGTTGTGAGTCGGATGCGCGTGGCCTTCCTCTTGCGGTTGTTGTGGTTTATGACTTTCGTCGTCGTCGTCGGCGGCGGCGTCGTCTAAATTAACAATGTGAATGTTCTTTTTATTGGAATTATTGGAAAATGGTGGATGCTGTTCTTGTTTTTGTTTTTGTGGCGTGTCTATCTTGATGACATGTACTTGGTCTAAAACTGCGTCGTCCTTTGTTTCTAAACCTGCGGCATCCTTCGTTTCTTGGTTGGATTCTGAAACTGGGTTGGAGGATTCTGAAACTGTGTTGGATTCTGAAACTGTGTTGGTGCTGGCAAGTGATTGTGGTTTTTGTTGTTGTTGCTTTTGTTGTTTACACGAAGCGTCGTCGTCACTGTCGTCACAATCACTTTCAAGTTCGGATAAAGACATATCGTCGCTTACGCAGTCGTCTTTTAATTCAATCACGCCTTCTTCGTCCTGCAAATTATGAAGTCCGCCGATGTAGATTTTGTTGTGGTGTAATAAAAGACGCATCGGTTCGCTTTCGTCGTTGCTGTAGTCGTCGTCGCTATAATCTTCGTTTTCACTTGTGGTGGTGTTGCTAGTCATACTGCTTTCGCTAATGTGACTATCGTTGTCCGAAATGCTGTCTTCTTCATCGCTTGATATGTGTATCAATTTCTTTTCATTGTTGTTATTGCTGTTATTACTGTTATTGCTGTTATTGCTGTTATTACTGTTATTGCGGTGTTGCGATTGTTGCGATTGTTGATTTTGGAAATACGGAAATGAAACATTCATTAACATGTGCTTCATGCCCTCAACATCCCGGGACGTGGTTGTTATAAATTCGTGTAATATCATTGCCTGTTCTTTGTGCGAATGTTCTAAAATTGCAAATCGCTGTCGCGAATAATAAAATAACGCTGTAACCAATACAATGCATATACCTAAAGTCAAAATAATTCCAATATATAATTGTAAATTCTCCATTTTGGCTTGTTTTGTTTGGTTTGGCTTGTTTAGTTTGTTTTGATACGATACAAATACGCCATAAATAAAAAAACGATTACAATACGCACAAGGGCAACCAACAACGAAAATTTATAGTTTTGTTCGCATTCCAATAATTTTCTTGGCGGATTCAATGATTTCGTCAGGATATTCCAAATCGTGAAGCACCCGCACCCCGCCTTTAATGTCGGATATACCGGGCGACACCTTGTATAAATATGTAAAGTCAAATTCGTTAATTGTGCGAATGTCCATCTTCAAGTTACAAATGCGGGCGTGGTCTTTCAAATACTTGCATAACTCAATGTAATGGGTGGTGAGCATTAAATCTACATTGGAGCACTTGGATACATAGTCAATATATCCATATGCCGCCGCAATGGCTTCATACGGATTTGTGCCAGAATACAGTTCGTCAAAAATACAGAAATGACGCTTGTCGCGATGGGTGGTAATGCACGACAGTATTTCTTTACAACGCCGGGATTCCGCTTGAAACAAACTGTCTCTGCCCGACGTATCGGGGATGTTTAAATAACAGTGCAAGTAGTGGTATGGAAGGAGTTTGGCAGAGGAATAAAAGCCGTAGCCAATTTGCTGCGAGAGAATGATGTTAAACAACGTGGATTTGATGAGCGTGGTTTTTCCGGCGGCGTTTGGTCCGGTTATAATTAATTGGCGGTCCAATGCGATGGTGTTTTTCACCGGCGACGCGTTTAATAACGGCGGATAATATTGGTTTTTTATTTCCGTATATGGTTTTTGTTTTTTATTGGATTCTTTGTTTTGGGTTTGGTTTTTGTCTTTGTTTTTGTCTTCGTCTTGGGTTTCGTCTTTGTCTTGGTCTTCATCTTCGTCTTGGTCTTCGTGTTTGGCTTCGTCTTGGGTTTCATCGTGGGTTTCGTCTTCGTTTTCATTTTCGTCTTTGTCTTCGTCGTCTTCATCCTTGTCTTCGTCTTCATCTTCGTCTTGGGTTTCGTGTTTGTCTTCGTCTTGGTCTTCGTCTTCGTCGTCATTATCGTTGTAAATTAGAAATTCACACGCATTTAAATGCCCGCTTTCAATCAACATCTTACAAGAAGACAAGTGTTCCATATATGCGTTCAACCCGAAACTGTACTGCAACAATTCCTCAATGTCTTCATTCATAAAAAACTCGTAATAATACTTCATAACATACCCAATTTGATTAAACTTTGAAAAGGATATCTTAAATGGCGACACCGTTTTCAACGCATCGCACAATTCACGCATGCGGTCAAGTTTATTACACGCATCCGCCGTAAATGCGGCATATGACGGCAAGCGTTTTGTTTGGGCAATCAAATATTCCAGATTTTGCGCCGTTCCAGTCAAATACGTGTTTATTATAAAAATGTTATCATGAATCAAATACATGTTTTTATAAAAACGCTGGCACGCAACAATGTTTTGATACACCTGAACGACATAAAACACCACGGAAATGATAATGTATATGCGTTGGTCCCACGATACTTCCGTAAATTGCGTAAATAGTTTTCCAATTGCGTGATGCGATATGATGTTTTTTAGCACATCAAAATATCCAGAAATCCCAATACTGATGCCCCGGAACCGCAGCACGAAAAACGGCAAAATTAATACGAAAATGGGCGTCGCAAGCGCAATCAGCGGGGATGAAATGTTATACATTGTTAAGAATTGAAGAAAATGGGGCGAGCGGTTTAGGCGGTCAAAAAAAGAGACTTCAACATAACTAAACCGTTCTTTAAATTCTGCGGCATCCCCGCTTCCCCGCAGTTCTTTCCACCTGGTATCAATGTCAGTGAATATGCGGTCGGTTTTGGCAGTATCATTATCACCAAAATTCTGGGTAACAACCCCCGCATTTAAATTATACAGCAAGCGCTGTGTATCCTTCAAAAAACCGGTATCCGTGGTATAATATTTAGACCATTCATTCAAATAATCACGGCCAAATATGGTTGCGGGATTAAACACATAGGAATACAGCCCCTTACGATTGTTGGGATTGCTGGGATTGTTCGGAAACTTGTCTAATTTAGCATCAATCAGTTCTAAATCGTCGGCGATTGAAGGCGGCAATTCGTGCTTACTGGATGCGTCTAAATAATGAATGGGGTGCTTGAAAATACAGGGGCGGACATTTTTGGTGGTGGTTGCGGTTGCGGTTGCGGTTGCGTTATTAATCTGATTATTCGCATTCTTTACCTCCATTTGGGTTTGGGTTTGGACAAGAAGTTTGCGAATGCTTTCGGGGTCGGTTGGAATGGATTTGATTGTATCTTTAACATCGCTAAATAAAGAAGAAAATGATACGCCGAAATGTGGAGGCGGATATGTCGTAGCCATATTTTATAGCGATTATGCGATGATAGGTGTGTTAGTCATATCTTAGATAATTTAGTGGGATTTGTTCCGCAGTTTTTATGTCATTATTTTAGCGATAAAAATAATGACATTATTAAGTATGGCTACAAAAAAATTACGGGTTCGTCATAAGAAAAGGACGTATAGACAGCGAAGGTCACAACGAAGAGTAGTAGGAGGAGGTTGGAGGGAAGACCTAGCAGCAGCACAAGAAAAAGCAGAAGCAGCAGCAGCAGCAGCAGCAGCAGCAGCACGAGAAAAAGCAAAACAAGTAGCAGAAGCAGCAGCAGTAAGATTTATTAAACTACAAAAAACCGATTATCGTCAATTAGTTATAGATAAACTTCAATACAAACTAGATGAATTAAATAAAAAACAAACAAACAATATCCCATTAACTAACATTGAGGCTAAAATACAAAAATTTTTGTCTAACTTGATTGAAATTATTCAAAATAACAAATCCGAAGCTGAATCCGTACCTGTCCCCGTAACCGCCGGCGGCCGTTCAAAACGAACTACGCGTAAAATCCAAAAAGGAGGTTTTGGTGCTTTATTAACGATGTTATTAACCTCCGAAGGACGAAATAAGATAATGACTGAACTTAACAACGATCCTGAAATGTTTAATATGGTTCTTGGCATAGTATCCGGAATATTTGGTGAAAATTCACTTTTGTCCAAATTTATTAGAGAGTATTTAATTAGACCAGTCCCACAACAATCACAATAAAACAATAACACGCGTAATATCAATTACTGTTTATGCTTTCCACAAAACTCTCTGGCAGTTCATTGTATCGGAAGAAACAAATACAGAAAAACATAACACAACCCGTAAGAACTGGAGTCGTTCATCCGATTTATAATTTCATCGATACATCCGGGACAGCGGATAATATTCCAGAGCCAGACCAATCCTAGAGGACGGACGGGCGGACAGAGTCTGACGAAAAAATTGAAATGGTTTATCGTCAAATACATATCAATAAACACGAAGAAGAAAAAATTCATAATGAGCGCAGCGAGTGCAAGAGAAGTTGAACAGTTGATTCAAAAGGAACTGGATGTGATGATGGGTATACTTGATGATAATATGGATAAACTGCCAGAAGGTGAGTATTTACGCGGGATGAATGCGATTGCTTCATTATACAAGCACAAGCGAGACACTTTGAGTCGCCAGAGTCCAGGCGGTGGCGGCGGCGGCGTGGCGATGATGGCACCCTGGATGACACTGAGGGAGATTGAAGAAACCGACGAAGATTTATACGATGAAATTATAGGAGTTGCGGAAGAAATCCTCCTGGAACTGTGTGGTCCTGACACAAGTATTCACGACTACGAGTATGCCATCGTTCATTGCGGTGAAGAAAGCGATTTATTCCGATTGCTTCTCAATTACAAACCACAGGAAGGAAATGCCGGATACGAAACGAGTCCGTTGGTGTTTCATCACGCAATATATATTATTATGAATGGGTTGTTTTATGACATGATTAGCGAACTGCAATTTTTGCGTCCAGTTAGATGTCAATGTGGATGGCGTGGTCCACAAGGAAAATTGGACAAACACAAGTCAAATTCGCGTCATCTACGCTGGGTTGTCGGAAAATCCGCGAAAGATTTAGAAGATGCGATACGACAGGTTGACGCACGCTGAGAGTGTGGAATTGTATACCTTGATGAAACTCACTCTACTCCTGAAACCCAGATTGCGACAGCGGAAGCGATTGCTGCTGCTGCGTAATTATGACTGCGTCTGGTTTTACCATTTGCGAACCGTCTTATTACTCATATTCTTTACAGCAGAAAAATACATTGGCATTGGCGTTGGCGTTGGCGTTGGCAGCAGAGGCGGAGGCTGAATACCTATTTTTTTATTCGTCTTGGTCCGTTGATTATGTAACGTCTATTTATTTATTGACTGTTTATGCTTTCCACAAAACTCTCTGGCAGTTCAGTAATTGATGTCCCATAATACCCTTCAATTTCCTTCAACATCCGAAAATCCTTCTTAGTAACAAAGTTAATACCGAAGCCCTTTCGCCCCCAACGACCCGACCGTCCAATGCGGTGAAGATACACGTGCACATCCTGCGGAATATCAAAATTGATGACTGTGCTAACCTGCTGAATGTCAATGCCACGAGCAGTCACGTTGGATGAAATGAGGACACGGTGCATTCCTTTCTTGAACTCCGAATACGCCTTTTCACGGTCCTGCTTCTCCATGCCGCTGTGAATGCAGCAAACCGGAAACCCGTCAATCGTCATTGCTTCAAACAAATCCGCAACCCGCTTGGTGCTGTTACAAAAGATGATGCACTGTGAAACTGAAATGGCCTTGAATAAATCTTTCAGTGTAAGGTATTTCTGAATGTCGTCATCCACGGCAATATAGTGCTGGACAATGCCTTCCAGCGTCAGGGCTTCCGCCTTTACTAGGATTTTCATAGGTGACCGCATAAATTTCTCGGTTAGGGTGTGGAGTTCCGCCGGCATTGTGGCACTAAACAAAGCGACTTGAACATCCGACGACAAGAATTGAAAAATGTTGTAAATCTGGTCCTTGAAACCGGAAGACAGCATTTCGTCGGCTTCATCCAGAATCATAATACGGATGGTAGAACTATTTAATGTGTGGCGGCGAATCATGTCATGAACGCGCCCGGGACATCCCACCACAATGTGCGGGACATTTTTTCTCATTTCGGTGGTGTCTTCGTCCGTGGAAGTGCCGCCAATCAACATACGCACATTCAAACCCGGAATCATGTGGCCAATGCCGGACACCACGTCGTGAATTTGCTTTGCCAGTTCTCTGGTTGGCGCCATAATGAGGGCTTGGGTTTCTTTGATAGAGGGGTCCACCAGATGGAGCGCCGCAACGGTGAAGGCGCCCGTTTTTCCAGTTCCAGACTGGGCTTGTGCGATGACGTCGCGGCGTTCAATGATGGGTAAAATGGCGCGTTGTTGAATGGGGCTGGGGTTCTCAAAACCATAACCATAAATCCCGCGCAGCAAATGCGGCGAAAACACTTCCACGTCTTCCCATTTACGGAATTCGTTTGGTGGGACGGGACCTTGTTTTTTTTGTTCTTGTCCTTGTGCTGGCGCTTGTCCTTGTCCTGGTGCTTGTCCTTGATTGCTTTGACTATTAGAAAGCGTACTAAATGTAGGCGGATTGCTGTCGTATTCTTCTGACATCTTTTTATTTCTTTGTTTGTTTCGCAAATAAAATAACTAGTAAAACACAACTAATATGTTTAAGTTTTTTTATGTTTGTTGTTTGTGCGGATTATGTGTATTATGTGAATTATGTGGATTATGTGAATTATGTGGATTGTGCGTGAATTATGCCTATTGTTTATTGTTTTTGTTGTTTCAAGTGTAAAACCGATATAAATGTTTTGTTTTATATATTATAGTTTAGTAAGTTTGTAATGACGACCGCAACTACAATTCCAAAATATCATTTACACGATTTTCATACATTTATGAAAAACGGGTTTCACATTGATTTGCCGAATGAAACGGTGCGCGTTGTTTCGGAGTTGGCAGAATTGGTAGGCGCGCCATCCTATGTAAGAACCCCGGTGTTTCCAATCAAGGGACACTGCGACGATGCTGCTGCTGGCAGTGATGCCATGAATTCGGGGTCGGGCGGTGGCAATGGCCGCAGAAAGAACCGCCCCACAGAAATCGCCGAAAGTGATTGGGAGGCCATTCGCGCTTTCCAGAAGACGGAAATCCAGAAGAAGCAAGGCATTGAGGCGCACATTGACAACATTCGTGTCGCATTGAATAAGATTACCGAGAAGACATACGCTGACATGTTTTCCAACATTTGCGCCACGCTGGTGAAATTAACCGCCGCGGAAGAAAACATTGAAGATGACATGTGAACCGATGTAATGAACCGCGTGGGGACGTCCGTGTTTCACACCGCCAGCACCAACACCTTTTATTCCGCGTTGTATGCCCGCCTGTTTAAGGATTTGATGTCGCAACACCCGGTGTTTCGCACCGTTTTTGATAAAAACATGGACGAATTTACCAAGTTGTTTAGCAAGATTGAGTACATTGATTCTAAGAAGGATTATGACAAGTTCTGTGAAATTAACAAAGTGAATGAAAACCGCAAGGCAATGTCGCTGTTTATTGTGAATTTAATGAAGGAAGGCGTGGTTGATGCGGACACGGTAATTGACATTGTGCGTCAATTACAGGAACTGCTGTGGGAAAACATTCGTGGAAACAATAAGACAAATGAGGTGGATGAATTGTCGGAGAATTTGTTCATCATTATTAAGAACAGTTGCTCTTATTTCCAGGGAATTGAAAATGAAGATTTGAAGACGGCGTTCAAGGGCCGGGTGTTGAAGGTGGAGGAAGTAAGTCATTTGAAATTGAAATCGTTCCCCAGTATTTCAAACAAGTGCATTTTCAAACACATGGATATTATGGATGAAGTAAATAATGTGTCAAAAACACAAAAGAAATAATTATAATTATAATAATAATAATAATAATAAAAACAAATACAAAAACAAAAACAAAACAGTTTTTTTAGGTTTTATGTTTAGGAAATTTGATAATTCATATAAACATAAAATGAATAAATAATATAATCATGGATGGCGTATCAATGACAGTAATTGAAACAAATTCAAATCATACATTGTCTTCACCTTTGTCTTCGTCGCCATTACAAGAAAGCGAAGAAAGCGAATATGATAAGTTAATGAAACAAGTGTATAATGAATATGGGATTGAAGAAACCGTGAATTTAGAAGATGACTATGATTATTTGGAACAAGAAAATGAGGATGAAGTAATTACGCATTATGATGATGATGATGATGGGGTTATTGCCACCCAGTGCGTTGAAATGGAGAACGAATATGACGCACGATACACCGTTTCCGAATTAACGCATATTTTAAATTACTATGGATTGAAAAAACCAAAGACAAAACAAAAGCGGTGTATAATTGAACGAATTGTGGATTTTGAAACGTCCATTGAAAATCGCGCCATTGTGTTGAAACGACGCCGGGCATTTCATTTGGCGCAAGAATTGAAGGCGGACCCATATTTTGGAAAATTACTCATATATCCATGAGTAATTGGACCTTGGACCCTTTTACGAAATAGGAAACCACTTAAAATTGTGTTTATAAATAACACTATACACACAATTTTTTTGTATGAAAATCATCCATATATCGCCTCCAACAGAACTAAATGAAAACCCGTGTCCAGAAAAAGACCGCGCAATTAATGTAATTTACCAATTTTTTGTTCACAGGGATGCGGACCGCCACCACGAAATACAGGAGTGTCTTCGTCGCAACCTTCAAAACAGCCACATTACGTCCGTTCATTTATTGAATGAACGTATTTACACTGACGAAGAAATGGGAATAACCACCCTGCCAGAAAGCGCGCGTTCCAAAATCATTCAAACCAATGTAGTCACCCGCCTTACATTTGAACAAGCCTATCAATACATTACAAATACGGGGCTTTGTGGCTACAATGCCATCATAAACGGCGACATTTTCTTTGACAAAAGCATCAATCAACTGCGTTTTACAAACATGCACTGTAAAAAACAGGTGATGGCGCTTCTCCGCTTTGAATATAACGCCAATAAACGCCTAGAACACGCCGAAATATTTGGCCCGCGATTTGATTCGCAGGATGTGTGGATTATTCACTCCAATTTTACCATCCCCCCGGAGCAACAACGCATGTTTTCATTTTATTTTGGAAAACCGGGCTGCGACAACAAGGCCATATACTTGTACAGTTTGCTTGGCTACGAAGTGTTGAATGACCCCGATTTAATTAAAACATACCATTATCACACCACGCAAATCCGTGATTACACCCAGAAAGACACCATCGGACAGCCGTGGGGCATAGTGGTTCCTACCAATTATTCCATTGAAATCATGCCGTCAACGTTGGGAATACACGTTCCAAGCGCGTGCCAAGCCACAACCAACCTGACTACCTTTCATTTCTACAATGACGCCATTCGGCTGCATAATTATATACAGAAGCGGTTTGATGAACGGCGCCGATTTATAATACCGCAGATAGGCGGCGACTCCTTGATTTATGTGATTGGAGACACGTTGGTGCGTCGGGCTAAATACGGAAAGGCAATTGACGCCGGCAAATCTGTGGAGGAAATCACAAACATACGCGAGTATGAAAATTACATTGTTCCCACCGCCCAAGAAAAAGCGGAAATTTCCATTTTGTTTTCTAATGAAGGCAAGGAAGAGACCCATCTGAATTTAACCGATGTTAGAAGCATTGCGGAGTTTGCTGTAAAAACCGATGAAGCGTTTGATAACTGTGACATCTTTTTTGGTTATGACATATGGGACAATGAATACAAGTTGAAATACAATACCGGCCAAGACTATATTTCGCGAAAACACAACGAAAAGGTGATGCTGTGGAATGCGGCATTTGAGGCGTATCATTACGCGCAATGGAGCAAACAACCGGACGCGTTATGGACGCGGGCTCTTTCCGGTAAAAATGTGTTGATTATTACGGACCGCAATATAACCCGCATCCATGAAGTTGCCACTTCGCCGGAATTGCGAAAGGAAGTGTATGGCGGTATAGATTTATTTGAAGGGTGTGCCAGTGTGAATGTTGTAACCGGGTCGATGTTTTTACGTTCCAAAATTCTTGATTTCAAGCACTCAATTAACCAATTTTATTCATTGGACCACTTTATGACGTTTTTAATTAACCAAATCCAGACGGCGGGGGGCATTGATATGAAGGCAATGGACATTGTTTTGGTTTCCTGCGGCGGGTTTGGAAACGTGCTGTGCAATGAATTGTATAAATTGGGAAAATCATGTATCAATGTGGGGGCGACCCTGGATTTGATGTTTGGAATAATAAACGCGCAAACTCTTCGGGATAGAAGCGACGTCGTGAAATTATATCGTTCAAAAGCGTGGACAAAATGTGAATAAATATGAATGAATATGAATATGAATATGAATATGAATATGAATATGAATATGAATATGAATATGAATATGAATGGGAATGGGAATAAGAATAAATACATAAAAATACATAAAAATATAAAATTGTATTACGAAAAGCGAAAACATGGAGTCTGATTTGAACCTGAATTTAAATGTGTCTTTACAAACTTGTGCCACAGTGGACCCTGTAAAATATGAGGCTTGGTTGAAAAAACAGGCAGAA
>Ga0169931_10010480_pt1 | contig 13209 bp, 11 predicted proteins | sample Kivu_15m_20L_FD_129675 | JGI IMG/M metagenome (GOLD analysis project Ga0169931, IMG submission 129675) | Freshwater microbial communities from Lake Kivu, Western Province, Rwanda to study Microbial Dark Matter (Phase II) - Kivu_15m_20L... | ecosystem: Environmental > Aquatic > Freshwater > Lake...
AATTAATTTTTAAGTTTAAATATGAGCTAATAATTATTGGCTTTTAAATTGGTTCTTTTAATTATGTAATTTTTATAAAAATAATTTTTCTTTTTTGTTTTTATTTTCTGACAATAATTGATCAATGCTATATTTTATTAATCGTTATTATATATTATAAGTAAAAATGAAAAATTTCAGATTAAATTTATAATTTAACTTTCTGTGACAATAATATGAAAATTTAATATTAAGTTCCGAAAGGTCTCTTAATCTGTAGTTACTTATTTCCTACATATTTAGATTTAATTATTCGATATATTTTCTATAACTCAACGGAATGATAAAAAAACTTATTTCAAAGATTTAAAAATATTACAAATTATTCATTTTATTTATTAAGCTATCTATTTTATTTGCTTTTACACAATAATTAAACGTTCGAAAAAAAGTATAAATTATTCTTCGAGATGAAAACTATCGAATTGACAGAACTGAACTCAAACTCTGATCCATCATCTTTTTCTAATTATGATGAGTCCTTCTCAACCAAAACATCAGATAGTCAAGGTATTAGTGAAAAATATAACCTTAATTTATAGAAATTCTTCAAACAAGTAAAAAAATATGGACCATACATGGAAAAAAATATGATCTAACACCGTTTATTCAAAAACATCCAGGCGGAACACAAATTTTAGAACGTGCCTTGATGATGCAAGATTGTGGTGTGATGTTTGAGACTTATCATGCATTTTCTAATAAAGAAGCGATAAGAAATCAATTAGAAAAGTATTTGGTTATAGAAAATGAAAAATCACAAAATTTCAACAGTTTAATCCCAATTTATAATTTTCAAGATTATGAAGAAATAACACAGCGTGTAAAAATATTATTTCCTGATAGACGATCAATAAAAGCACCCATTTTATTCTTTTTTAAAATACTTTTTCTTTTGCTTTTATACACTCCTCTATTTTATATATCTATGTGCTCTGATTATCATACTTTTGTGAGAACTGTTTTAGCTTTCATATCTGGCATATTATGGGTGAGCCTGGGTTTCAATATAATGCATGACGGTTCGCATTACGCGATTTCGAAGAATCCAAAAATTAACGAATTTTTAGAGTCCCTATGGAATAGTTTTGGATTATGGAATTCTTTCATATGGAATCTTCACCATGTTTATGCACATCATAGTTATACTGGAAATATTAAACTCGATCCAGATATGAAACACTTTCGCCCTTTTGCAAAAAAATATAGAGAGGATTTCAAAGGCGTTAAAAAATATTTAACGGATGTTCAAGATAAAATTATTACATTTGCAGCATGTGTGTTTCCTGGTATGTATGTTGGTCAATCAATTGCATATTTTATAGGTGTTTTAAGAAATACTTTAAGGGGAATTAGACTTCCTAATAATTTTATGAGTAACCTTAAATGGCATGAAATTTTTTTGATGCTTCTTTCCTTCTATTGCTATTGGAGGGGTCTCTTTCTGCCGACTATATTTTATTTTTTAGCTGCAAATATTTTTTATCATTTAAATATTGCAGGGGATCATGATACTTTCGAGAGTTCCGTCGAAAACAGAGATGAAAACACTAAAAATTGGACGAAAATGCAAATTTGTCATTCAGCCAATTTCAAGAATAACAGTTATTTATGGACTAACTTATTCGGAGGTATCAATTACCAAATCGAGCACCATCTTTTCCCAAATATGTGTCATATGAATTATCATCTAATAAAACCCATCATACAAAAATTTTGTAAAGAAAAAGAATATCCGTATGTGGATCACCAGGACCTGTGGGGAATGTATTTATCATTTCTTAAAAATATGAAATTTCAAAGTGCTAATGAACCAAAACAAAAAATATTATAGTTATTAATTTATGGGGGCTATCCAAAATTTAGTGATATTTTAATTTAATTAACTCTAAAAATTTCATCATCAATAGAATTTATATCTATATGTCTTATTAATAGGAAATATAGTTTATAAAATTCCTGGCTGCCTTAGGAAGTAAATTATACAATTTTTAATTGACCATTATATAAAAAATTATTAGAATCAATATATCAGAAAAATTTTTAAAAATGTCTATATACTTAGGATTCTTATGGAAATAGAGTATATATCCTAAAAACTCGCACATGGATTTTCATAATAATTATTCCATCCCTTGCTGTCTTATTATATATATATTTCACCAAATTTTTTCAAATTTAAAAACACAGCAATATTTTTATTTTAATTTAAATGGAAAATTATATATTAACGCTAAGGCACCCAATGTTCGACTTCGAACCTGCTGAAAGTGATTATTACAACGTTCTGATAGATGCGTCATTTTATTTAGATAGGAAAATTTTTTCAATTGGTAATCGAAATTTCACAAAATATGAAAAAGATATTTATATTTCCTTCAAAGAATTATTTCAGTCTAACAGAATATTACATACATATTTGAAAAAGAAAGGTTACTATAGCTATATAGCTGAGGAAATAATAAATAATATAGAGGAATGCTTGAGATATTTGAACATGTTTTCTTATGATATTTATCTAACAATGGAAAATATCCAAATTATGTCGGATTTGATGGCAAAGTATCAATTGGCAAATTTAAAAAATTTCAGCTTACCACAAAATTTTTCGCGCTGGCACCTAAAGTCCTACTCAATGTCAAAAAAGATTTTTACAATTTTTGATGAGAAAGATCGATCTTTTCGTCCTAACATCAAATTCAATTATCATGATGCTTGCACGGATTGCTTTATTAACGGATCAAATATCAATTCAAGCTTTCTGTTTTATTTAAATTGGATATTGGACTATCTATTGATCCCTGGGAAAGTAGAACAATTCAACATTTTCCTGGATATAAACGATTTAATTCTGTTTGACAGCAAAATTCCTTCATATTTTTTGATAGATTTTATCAAATTGACACAATATGTATTGGCCTCAAGAATTAACAAAATCTTTGTTTATGATACTTCAATAAAAACTGAAGAAATTTTGGCTAAGTTCCTTCCTCATTTATTTCAAAAAAATATCTGTAAAATTATTTTGATTCGCCCTATGGATTTGAAGTCTCAAAATGAAATTGACGATGATCTAGATATTAAAATTCTAGAGAAAATTTTTGATCCCAAGATTTTAATTGAGAGCTCTATTTTTAAAAATCGCAAATTAGAATTTTTAGCTGAAAAAAATCTATATTTGGTAAATGAATTATATAAGCCTAAAAATCTGAAACTTTGTAGAACTAAAGATAGTTCGATAACAGATAGCACAACTATTAATTCCTTTTCAGGAAGCTTTTTGATGAATGATAAATCGAAAAAATCAAAAAATCGTTCTAAATCGATTTCTTTAGATGTTATCGTAGATGAAAAGGGACGAAGAGGTTCAGCTGAATACTTGACTTACTCTCATAATAATTTGGTCATTAATGAAAAATTTAAGACTGACCAATTATGTAGGTGTAAGTGTGTTATCTTTTAAACATTTTTAATTTTGAAGATAAATTCATGTAAAGTTATAAAAGTGAAAAATGTAAAAAAAATAAAATAAATTAGTTATTAGATTGGTAGTATATTGAATATAATTAAATAATCTATAAATTAACATAAATATCTATTTTAATATAATTATAAGAATAATAATATATATAAGAGTAACTTAATTAAAGTATTTATATTTAATATAAAATTTATATAAATTCAATATGTGAATCATTTACAATTTAGAAGAATATATTAAAATTTAATTATGTAATATTAATATTTCTAAAGGAAATTTTTTAATTGGAGGTTTCGTTTACCTTAGGATGTAAATATCTCTATATCACAACCTTAAACTCTACAAAGATTCAATAATATGCAATTTCAAAGACTCCTTAAGTTTATAAAAGATAAATTATATAATTGTTGCATATTACAAATTAACCATGGTTAATTTTCACAAATTTTTAAAATATTCTTTCAATACGCTCGTAGAATCTTCATTCTTTTATTAACGAAATTAAATTTATATTATTAACTATTTAAATATTAAATGAATAGCATTGGAAATGCAAACCCCACAACAAATTCAACAAAAGAAAGAACCAAAAATGAATCAATCAAAGTTTGTATTAGAGTAAGACCACTTCTTGAACACGAAGACTCAGAATTTTGGATGATGGATAGAGTAAATAATACTATTTCAACTATTAATTCATCCCAATCATACAAAAGTAATGATTTATCTCGAGGTGATGCCTTGTCATCAACTTCAGGAAAAGAAAAAGACATAAGAAAGCTTTTAATTGATTCTGTATATACTCCTCAATCATTCAGCTTCGACAAAATTTATGACAATAATTCTAATTCCCAATTGATTTACAAAGAGTTTTGCAGAGATATTACTAAAAGTGTTATCAACGGATATAACGGAACAGTCTTTATGTATGGCCAAACTACATCGGGGAAAACTTTCACAATGTTAGGCACCCCTAAATCTCCTGGATTACTCCCATGCGCATTAAGAGATACATTCAGTATGATACAGAAAGAATCAAACCCAGGTGCTTTTAATGTCTACTGTTCCTATATAGAGATTTACAATGAAAATATAAGAGATCTTTTGACAGAATCAAGCAACTTAAAATTAGTCGACGATGGGAAATACGGGGTGATTGTAGTCGGTTCAAAAAGAGTTAAAATTAAAAGTTTCGAGGACGGTATAAGTCTCAAAGACTACGGAGAAGAAAACAGAAAGTATAGAGAAACTTTAATAAATGAATATTCCTCCCGCTCGCATACCATTTTCCAAATATTTGTTGAGACAGATTTAAGCCAGTATAATCCTATCGATATGAAAGAAGGATTTAGATACTCATGCTTGAACTTGGTAGATCTTGCAGGTAGTGAAAGATTAACTGATTACGATACAAAAAGTGAGGCATTTGGAGAAACCGGACACATCAATAAATCACTCTTCGTCTTGGCTAATGTCGTAAATAAATTATCAGAAGGAAAGAATACTTATATACCTTATAGAGATTCTAAACTAACTCGAGTGCTTTCTCAAGCTCTCGGGGGTAATTCTTTGACAGCTGTAATTTGCACTGTTTCCCCTGCTGCTTTGAATTATTACCAGACACTGTCTACATTGAGATTCGCCACTAGGGCGAAGATAGTCAAAACAAAAGCGAAAGTAAATGAATTCATGGATGATAAGAGTGCTATTGAGTATTACAAAAACGAAGTAAAAAAACTGCAAGATGAATTAAGAAACAAAAATTCAATCGCTAATAGCGGAATTAATAATAACAATAGCATGAATTTTAATTTAAATGTTAATAATTTACCAAGTAATCATGCTGAAATAAATCAAAATGATTCTAATATTTCACAAAAAAATTTAAATGAATTTGTAAAGAAGACTAATGAATCTCTCGTATTAGAGTTGGAAAATTATAAAGAGAAGTATTTTTCAGAAAAGGGGAAAAACGAAATAATACAAAATGAAATCCTGAAGCTACGAAATTTCAATAACTCTCAAAATTTTCAAACAAGCAATGATTTTCTTTTTCCTGATAATATAAATTATAATACCAATCCTATAAACGGGTTTGATAATATGAATTATTCTTCTAACTATTATTCAAACAAATCGAATAGAATGAAAAATCCAATGTTTTACAATAATCCTAATTTTTGGATGTATCCTCCTACAAACTTTTTTCATCCTTTTAACAATTTCAACAATTTTAATTCGATTTCTGAACAAAATTCATTAAATTTCAATCAAAACAATAACTTGAACGAGTCTTTATTTATTGAAAATTTGATGAATAAAATTGGACCATATGTATATGAAAAATCAAATTTTGATTCATGGTGTGAAGCTGCAAATAAAATAAATAAGGAATATGTGTATATAATTAGTAATTAATTTTTTGTAGGTCTGAACTGAGAGAACTCCAAAATAGACACAAAAAGAAATTTTTGGACATCGTTTACAATAATTTCAATCTTGTTGAAGATAGCACAAGACCAGGCTTTAAATTTGCTTCAGATAAAAATAACTCTAACATCAAGGACGTAACAAGCACAAACACAAATTTGAATTTGAACTCGAATTCGAAAATGAATTACCCACTTCAAATAGAAAATAAAATTAATTATGACAATAAGAAGAAAATAAAAAGAGAGGAAGAAATAACACCCGATATAAAAAATAAATTGGATCACATGGAAAATTCAAAAACGAATAGGGAAAGAGAAAAGCAGATAAATAAATATAAAGAACAAGTAATCGAAAATTCACAATTTCTTAAAGAAAATTCCTACATGAATTTTAATGACAATATAAATATAAACACACCTAATAAGAATGAAAACAGTGAGACTAATATCTTGGATGATGAAATACTGATTAAAATAAACGAACAATCGATTTTCAATGACATAAATTTGATATTCAAAATTTATTCATTCGAAACTAAAGAAAATAATTTAAGAATTTTAAAACGAAATTATGAAGAGAAATTAGACAATTTGGAAAAAAGGATGGAACATTACAAAAATTATTTAGAAAATTTCTACAGAAAACAAATACAAAAGTCGAAAAATTCTCAATTTGACAATCTAGAAAATTTTAATGAAAATCTACCTATGATTACGATAACTTCAGAGCATAATGAAAAATTGAAGATGTTGAGGGAGTTGCATCAAGAAAAATTAAAAGAATTGGAAAAGGTAAAAAATTATGATTAATTTAAATTATTTACATATTTAGATATTTTTCGAAAATCTTAAAATGATAACTTCTAATACCACCAGATGAACATATTCAAATAATAGAGTTAAGTTATAATCAACTACTATTTTTTATTTAAAAAATTAAAACAAATTTTTTTATACTAATCCTGTATATTTATAAAAAATAAACTGAAATCAATTAATTTTATCTTTATACTAATTAAAATAATCTGAGTTTTTAAATACATTAGTTTCATTTATCGAAAGATTTTACATCGAAAATCAATTCAGATTTTACATGATTATAATCAATAAACTGAGCATTTCTATCAGTAAGATTATTTTTAACTTTATGAAGAAAATTCGAAAACTCTTCATCAGAATTTCTTGCTTCCACTGAAGGGTCTAGATTATAAACATGTATTCGTGCTTCTTTGTTAAGCTTCTCTCCGTATTTAGGGGGGTGGACATTTTCGTAAACGTCAATGTAAAGAGGTGAAATGTTAACAATTTCATCAAAGTTGAGATATGTCACATCGGTAGCATTTTTGAAAGAAATTTTACCGTGTTCATTAAAAATAGAAAAATTATTCAAATTTTCTAATTCTTCTTTCGACATTTGTACTAGGAAATGGTATGGAGGATCAGTTTTATATTTCAGACTAATAGGGCAGAATTCTGGTCTAGGATGCAATAGTTTAATTTTATTCAGATTTTCAGAATTTTCACTTTCATTTTCCATTTTTTCCTTCATCTTGTCAAAAGGATCATTTAAAAGCACATCAAAATCATTTTTAATCGAACAGTCATCCATGTAGTCTGATTCCATTATCTTATCGTTTATGTAATTTATGTTTTCTTTGGTAGAGAAACCTGACGGCATTTCATCTTCCTCTGCTGCACAGTTATTTATCGTAAAAACGTTTATTATCTCGTTTTCATTTACAAAGTTTTTCGATTCTATGATGTCGTCGTCCTTTAGTACACCGTTCTTTGTAAATATTCCTATGTTATCAAAATTGGAGTTTTTAAAATCATGCGGAAATTTTTCCTTTAACAATTCTTCTATTGCTTTTCTTAAATCAATAACCTTGTTCTTTTTGTTTATTTTTATTTTAAATTCTAGATTGATAGGATTGAAAATTTGGAATTTTAAATTCAGGATACAATCATCAGAATAAGAATCGAATGCTAAGTTTTTTTCTGGATTAATCGAGTTGGATCCTAATTTCAAATTAGGATAATCTAATGCGTTTATATCATAAACATGTCCATCAATTTCGTCTTTAGATTCATATATTGTATTCATATTCTTGTTATTAAAATTAACTTCTTGAATATTATTTTTGGCTTTTGAAAATCTCTTTTGTTCCGTAGAGAAGAATTTCTTTGCATAAGAAAATCCTTTATTTTCCTGTACTATATTTAAATTACCCTTCCTTTGCGCAGATTGTTGGTTATTTATAGGGCCGACACTTTTTATAACTGCTTCTTCTGCAAGTTTTTCTATTTCATTTAAATACTCTTGAGTCTTATAGTAATTTAATTGATTAGATGGGTGGTTATTATCAGTACCTGTTTGAAGCATGTCATTTTTCTTATAATTTTTCAAAGTTATAAGATGATTATCCGACTTTTCTTCGAGATTATCTATTTTCTCTACTATATTTGTTTCAGTTGCTTTTTTAGAATTGTTTAAAGGGAGTATATCCTGGATAGTTAAAATCTTTTTAACTTTATTAAAAGAAGGTTTAAATTGTGTTTGATGCGATTTCGCATCAAATTCCTTTGACATGCTTCTTTCTTGTTTTTGATCTTCTGATCTAGGCGGTTTATAAAGAGGTTTATGCACAGTAGTTAATAGATTTGTAAATCTCGAATTGTAATTCGAATATGAAGAAGTTTCCTTTAGAATGTTACTCTTCTGTTGAGTGAAATTTTTTATTAAAGGATTGTTTAGATTAACTATCCTACTGGAATTCGTGTCAAATATGTTTGATGTAAATGTGGTATTCATTTTATCCTCTTTATAATTATCAGAGTTACCTTTCGATGTGTATGAAAAATTATTTTTATTAATAGTTCCACTAGTTAAATTTGAAGTGATTTTTTTATTTTTCTCTTCTAAAGAAGAAAAATCCAAAATTTCTTCTAATTCCTTTTTTGAGAATTTAAAGTTGTTGTTTAGATTGCTATTGACCTCTTGACACATAGACCTTATCCCAAGATAGTCATCGTTGGAATTCAATTTTGTTAAAACTTCATTGATGTCATTAAGTGATTTCATTTGATTTATATTATTATTAGAATAGGAAGAATTGTTGAAGGTTATATTATTTGCTGAATTACTTTTGAAAGTTAAATTTGTCGAGGGGTTATTTACGAAAGCTGTGTTTCTATTAAAACTGTTATTTTGAATTAATTGAGTTGTGCCGTATTGGGTGTTTTGAGGATACATTGATCCTATATTAATTGTACTCTGACTAGGGGTAGAGAAATTTAAGTTATTTCCAATGTTCATCATGCTCGGTGTGTTCGAACTCTTGTTAGTACTGAAGGGTAATAGATTCTGATTATTATTATTATTAGGAAATGGAATGTTTGAGGTAGGCATAGTATTTATAGTACTAACTTTATTTAAAGGATTTTGAATACTGAAATTAAATTTATTTTGAGGAGTTAAATTACCTGAATTTGTTGGAGTATTTATAAAATTAGCATTGTTACTCGTGCTTGTGATAAAATTATTATTAAAACTGCTGTTAGTAGGTGTATTCCCTGAAGCTAGTGGGTTTAAGTTGATTGTATTAGAACTTTGATTCATTCCAGATTGAATATTACCAAATGCATTATTTGAGACAATATTATTTGCCTGAATTGAGTTCTTGTTGATTGAGTATTGACCGCCATAATTATTATAATTATTTGTATTAGGAGTTGGATTATTATTACCATTATTATCAAACACATTTTTATTTGAAGAATTAAAATAATTTACCATAGACTTATTTGAATTAACAGGATTTGTGTAGGATGAACCTCCATTCATTCCTATATTAACACTCACATTGTTGTTATTTCCTTGTAATAATTTATTTGTGGGATTGTTTTGAATATTTACTGGAGTATTTTGAAATGTTATACTACCTGAATTCGTAGTATTGAATTTATTTATACTAGTTGGATTAGAAAAGGAATTATTATTAAAACTTGTAGTATTTGTAATTCCTGTGTTATTACTAGAAATACCTGATGAATTCGGTCTTAAATACTGATTGAAGTCAATATTGTTCGCTGTATTATTAATATTAGAATTTATTGGATTTATGCCGATATTATTTCTATTGACCGAGAAATTCCCCAAACTTCCTGTGATAGTTTGATTATAACCATTAGATGCATTTGTTACTAGAGGGTTATTGACCAGCCGATTAAATTGGGGGGTATCATGCATCATCTGATTGGGGTTATTCTTTCTTAATGAATAATCAATATATCTCAATTCTTCTACTGAGAATTCTAAGAAATTTTCCATCGAAGAGATTGTAGTTAAAAGACATGTTTCCTTCTTTCCTGTATTTATTTCTTCAAATGGTGTTTTGGCAAAATTATTAAAACCCCGGGTTCCATTTTTATAAACTTGATCGATTTTCTGCTGATGATTCTGCATATAAAGATTCCCTCCTGTTTGGAATCCTGTACCTTGATTAGAAATCGTATTTCCCTGATACCCATTAAATGTATTTAGTTTACTAGTGCTATTTACACCGAAATTTTGTTGATTAAAGGAGGATTTGTTTATATTCAAGTCATCCCTTGAAGTAAAATTGTTGTTCCAATTATAAGACATTAGTGAAATAAATTTATTAAATTTGAATTTTAAATTTAAATTGCTTTTATATATATAATTTATCAAATTTTTAATTTTGATTTAAAATAATTTTTATTTTATAATATAAAAATGCTTTCCTTTTTTTCTTCCATAGTAATATAAATTTCATTTAATCAGGGAGGTATATTTGTGAAGAAACAAAAAGTAAAAAAAGAAGTGAAAATTCTATTGCTGGGACTCGATAATGCAGGGAAAACAACGATTCTGAAGTCTATTTCTGGAGATAATATAAAGAAAGTAGAGCCTACAAAGGGATTTAACGCAAAAGTTTATGAAAAAGATAATATCAAGTTCACTTTTTGGGATTTGGGGGGACAACAATCTATAAGACATGTGTGGGAAAATTATTACGAAGGGAACGATGCACTTGTAAAGTTTTTATTTTATGTTTAGGTCTATGTAATAGATTCAAGTGATACATATCGTCTAGAAGAAACAGGATCAGAACTACAGTTAATTTTAGAGGTAGATTTGATTAAAAACAAAATCTTAATTTATTTTTAAATAGCAATCACATCTTGGTGGATTACCTTTACTGATATTAGCAAATAAACAGGATTTAAATCTATCTTTAAGTGCGGAAGAAATTATGGAATCTCTTAATTTAAATGAAATTAAAGACCGTAGATGGACTATAGTCGCATGTAGTGCCCTTACAAAAATGGGACTTCAGGATGGTTTAGAATGGCTAGGAGATAATTTAAAATAATTTCAACTTGAACAGGTTTTCATGTATATTTATAATTGTTAAATTTATATTTTCAAAAATAAATATTACAAACGTTTTAAAATTTAATATAAGTATATAATCATGGGAGGTGCATGTTCCAAAACTCCAGTTGTATTAAAAGATAAAAAAAAATTAACAATTACAAGTTTTTCTAAAAGCAATGATTATAAAAAAAAATATGAATACATTTGCATCCTTGGAAATGGAGCGTTCGGAAAAGTTCGACTATTTAGGGATAGAAGTTGTAAAACAATGAAATTTGCAATAAAAACAATAAAAAAGGAAGGTTTGTCTAGCACGATGCGTAATTGCATTCTGGAAGAAGTAAACATTCTACGGGAGTTAGATCACCCTAATATAGTAAAATATTATGAGACATACGAAGATGATTTTTATATTCATATTGTCATGGAATATCTTCAGGGGGAAGATCTGTTCAAAGTAATTACAAATAGAAAATATAACAATTATACTGAAAAAGATGCTGCAGATATAATAAAGCAAATACTTAAAGCAGTGCTTTTTATACATAATAAAAAAATAGTACACAGAGATATTAAACCAGAAAATATTTTGTTTGGTGTATCAGGGGATTATACATCTTTAAAGTTGATTGATTTCGGGTTGTCTACTCACCAATTTACCAAGAAGCAAATTGTGGGATCTCCATACTATATGGCTCCTGAAATCATAAGTGGAAATTATTCTTATAAAACAGATAATTGGTCCATAGGTGTAATGTTATTCGTTCTGATGACAGGTAAATATCCCTTTACTGGGGAAGATCAAAAGACAGTTTTTTTTAAAATAAAAAATGAAGACTTTAATGTAAAGGAACTAGAATCTAGTAGGTGCTCTAAAGAAGTTAAAAATTTGATAAGTAAACTTCTTGTGAAAGATATCAAGGACCGTTTAAGTATTGAAGAAGCTCTGGAGCATCCTTGGTTAAAATTATGGGATAATCCGGATGAAAAAGTAATTGCCCCGCTACTTGATAAAAACATAGTTGATTCTATAAAGGAATTTACAAATCAAAATTGTTTTCATAAAGAGGTGATGTTCTACATGGCAAAGCTATCTAGAGACGAAGAAGTAGCAAAACTTAAAGAAACTTTTGAAAAATTAGATAAGGACCATGCAGGGACTTTGACATATGACGAAATCTTTCTAGGTTTTGAACAGATAGGCCTTAAAATAAATCGGGTAAATAATCTTATTATATAATAAATACCTTCGTAGGAAGATGTTGATGAAATATGGAATGGACTCGATTTTCATCAAGATGGCGAAGTTAATTATACAGAATTTCTTGCTGCTACTCTATCTTCAATGGTATAGCATATATTAAATTTTAATACTTTCTTAATTTAGGATTTTATAAAAGAAGAAAGAATGTGGTCTGCATTCAAATATTTCGAGTCTACAACTGATTCAGGATATGTTACAGCAGATTCTGTTATAAATGCTTTAAAATCTTGTGGATTAGCTATAAATGAAGAAGCTTTACATAAATTTTTCAAAAACAATAAAAAGGGACAAAAAATCGATTTTGAGCATTTTAAAAATATTGTTGCTCCTAAGAATTAATCAATATATACACTTTTATTTTTTCTTAATAATTTAATACTAAGTACTATAAAAAAATAAATTGTATTAAATTAAATATTGATGTCTATAAATTTTTTTGCACAACCTCCAGATAAATATGGAAACTATGGGATTACATATCCGAACAGTAAATAAAATAGATAACTTATTAGATGCTGGGAATATTTATAATCAAGTAGCTAGGGCAGATAGGAACAGAGTGTATTTAAATGAATTAAAAGATCAAGTATAT
>Ga0169931_10010481_pt1 | contig 13206 bp, 11 predicted proteins | sample Kivu_15m_20L_FD_129675 | JGI IMG/M metagenome (GOLD analysis project Ga0169931, IMG submission 129675) | Freshwater microbial communities from Lake Kivu, Western Province, Rwanda to study Microbial Dark Matter (Phase II) - Kivu_15m_20L... | ecosystem: Environmental > Aquatic > Freshwater > Lake...
AGACGAGAAAGGTAACGTTATCGATCCAGTTGTTACTCGTGGTATTGGTGGTGGTTGCGATGAAGCTGCCCTTGATGCAGTTCGCAAGGCCAAGTTCAAACCAGGTAAGCAACGTGGACGCGCGGTGAAGGTTCAGTATTCCCTTCCTGTTACCTTCCGCTTGCAAAACTAAGTATCGTTCATTCTTATAAAAAAAGCCGCAATCGCGGCTTTTTTTGTTATGGGCAATTGATAATAAGTTTAGACTGATAAAGCTTTCTTAGTACGATCCAGAACGATTTTCAAGTTGTCGAAAGCTACTCGCTGTGTTGCCTTGTCGAGACTTACCCATGCATAGTCGGTAATCCCTTCGACCGTCTGAAGATGAAATACGGTCGCATCCGATTGCATCAGATACCAGTGGGTGGTTTTGTGGATCTTTACACCATCTAAGATGTAGTGATGCTCTGTGTTTCCGAGTGATTGCACAATGATAGGCGGAGAAATACCAAGTTCTTCGGATACTTCTCTCGTGGCACATTCAGGGATACCCTCTCCAATCTCCAATTTACCTTTGGGAATGTCCCACAAGCCATTTCGTTTTATGAGTAGTACCTGAATCTTACCGGATTTTAATCGGTAGAGAACACCCCCGGCCGCGATAAGCTCGGTCATATGTTTTCAGTATTTTCTTCGGATTGATCCTCATCCGAATCAAATACTGTTTGTCCTGGATTATTCACTTCGTCAACATAGTTTAACCGAAGCGTGTTCAACACATGAACCAGATACTCTGACAATTCTGCATCTAAGTTACCTTTAGTAAAATCCTGAAGCATTTGAAGGGTGTCGATGGCGTATCGAGTTGCACTGAGATCTCTTTCTACAGCGTCCGTACTGGGATTTTTAATTTTACCCATGCCCATCATAGCAATTTGTTGATGCTGTTGCACAAGCATCATAAAAAGGAGTTTTTGTTGCTGTTCTTTACTTAAGCTTTGAGTTGAATTGTCCATAGTTTTTCTCAATGTGTGTACTTTTTGATGTAAATATACAACCAATCAAGAGTACAAGTCTAACCCTAACCAAGCTGGTAGCGCTTTTTGGCTGAAACAGAACCTTGATGGGAATTCTTGGAATGAAATGCGGTTTTAATACAGTATTTTTGATACAACATTTGATAGACTTTGCGGCGATATGGCACAATTTTTCCCTTTTTCTGCTCTTCGACCGATTCCTGACCACGTCAACACCGTAAGCTGTCCACCTTACGATGTTCTGACTACCCAAGAGGCCAAAGCATTAGCTAAAGACAATCCAGATAGTTTACTTCACGTCACCTTGCCCGAAATAGATGGGGAAGCAGCTATCGAGACTTTGGCTGATCGAGGCGGAGCAGCACTTCGTGCCTTAGCCTCCCGATCGGATGTAATGATCTTAGATGATCAAGCTCATTTCTATTTATATGAGCAAACATCAGAGATGGGGATACGTACTGGCATTTTTGGAACAGTGCACACCGATGATTACCAATCTGGGAAGATTATACGTCATGAATTGACTCGTCCCAATAAAGTGGAAGAGCGAACACAACACATCCTTGCTCAGCGTGCTCATGCAGAACCAGTGATGTTAGCCTATAAAAATACTCCCGCGCTCAAAGCTTGTGTTCGTGCCGCTTTGATTGATGCTATTCCACTCTACGATTTCACGGATGAACAGCAGGTACGCCACAGAGTTTATCAAGCACATCCTGATTCTGTTGGTGAAATTCAAACAGCGTTTAGGGAGATTGATCTGTACATCGCCGATGGGCACCATCGTTGCGAGGCAGCATATCAGGCATCAGAAAGAATGATTAGCCAAGATCCTACAGCCTTGGAGGAGTCAAGGCGTTTCCCAGCAGTCATCATCCCGCATGATGAACTTGTGATCTTATCATACAACCGTTATTTAAAAAATCTAAGCGATCTCAAATGGTCTGATATAGCTGAGGTTTTGAAACTTCAGCCATCCGATGATCAAGTACCAAAACGTTCTGGTTTGGTTAAAGTTGGAATTGGTCAAGACTGGTACGAGGGATATCTACCTGAATCCTCAAGTATCAGCCCCGCGGATCGTATCGATGCTCAAGGTCTGCAAGATTCAGTGCTCAGACCAATTTATGGAATCGAGGATATCCGCACAGATCCTCGCATTGGTTTCAGTGGTGGTTCGGAGAGTATAATCACATTGAAAAAGGGAATCGAATCCGGTGAAATAGACATCGCATTCGTTATGTATCCCGTTGATATTGAACAATTGTTTGCGGTTTCTGATGCCGGACTCTTAATGCCACCCAAAAGCACTTGGTTTGAACCCAAATTACGTTCAGGAATACTTATCCATACATTTTAAACTACACCTTTGATATGAGTCGAATTCACAATTTCAGCGCAGGTCCAGCGGTCCTTCCACTCGAAGTACTTGAAAAAGCCAAACAAGAACTCACGGATTACAAAGGCTGTGGGATGTCGATTATGGAAGTGAGTCACCGTGGACCCGAGTATATTGCTGTGGACGCCAATGCTCGTGAGAGATTAATGAGATTACTTGGGCTCGGAGAGGAACACGAGGTAATGTTTCTACAAGGCGGAGCAAGCACCCAATTCTTGATGGTTCCGTATAATTTTCTCTCAACAGATCAAACGGCAGATTATATCAATACAGGTACATGGTCTTCTAAAGCCATCAAAGAGGCAAAGTCATTTGGGAAAGTTCACGTAGCCTATAGCTCAGAAGAAGAGCAGTTTACCTTAGTACCAAAGCAGGATGAGATCCATTGGTCTGAGTCCGCTGTATATGCCCATTTTACGTCGAATAACACCATTTTTGGTACAGAGTTTGGCTCAGAGCCTACATGCAATGTACCCTTGGTATGCGATGCCTCATCCAATTTTTTATCCAAACCAATCGATGTTGATCACTATGGACTCATTTATGCCGGTGCGCAGAAAAACCTAGGACCTGCCGGGGTAACGGTTGTTATCGCTAAAAAAGATTTCCTCGCAAAGGAAAAACCAAGCGGCATACCAACTATCATGAGGTATAGCACTCACGTAGGTGAGATGTTCAATACTCCCCCTGTTTTCGCGGTATATATGGTTGATTTAGTTCTGGAGTGGATTGAGCAAAAAGGAGGATTAGCTGCTATGGAAAAACTCAATATCGAAAAGGCCAATCTCTTGTATAATGAGATAGATCGCGATGGTTTTTATAGGGGTACAGCCCAAGTTGATTCCCGCTCACGGATGAATGTCACCTTTCGAATTGCAGACGAAGAACTGGAAAAACAGTTCATAAAAGAATCGGAAGCAGCCGGCTTGAGTGGACTAAAGGGTCACCGGAGTGTTGGAGGGATGCGCGCGAGTATTTACAATGCATGTCCAACGAGCTCCGTTCAAGCTCTGGTGGATTTTATGAGCGAATTCCGCCGCAGTAAAGGCTAAATTGGGTACTGATAGTTGGCTTCAGCTTTCAGTAAGAGTCAACTTATCAGTATATTTGATATCCGCCGAGATAGCTCAGCTGGTAGAGCAGCTCATTCGTAATGAGCAGGTCGTCGGTTCGAATCCGATTCTCGGCTCAGATATCGTCTACTGATGTAGCTAGAATGAACGCTACTTTTTAAACTTACACATCTTTTCTGATGACTGGATCATTCTCAGCTGATAGTTTGCTGCAATTGGCTAAATCGTTCATTTGGCAGTACTACCAAGAGATGAACCTTCAGCATGTGGAATCACGTATTTCAGATATCGAAACTGAAATACGTTCTAAAGGTTCGTATACACATACTGCTGCTGAAATTCTTTTCGGCGCGAAATTAGCATGGCGTAATAGTAATCGTTGTATTGGCCGACTTTTTTATGATTCCCTCGAGCTTCTGGATCATCGTGATCTCAATGACCCGGATAAAATATTTTCGGCACTCGTTGATTATTTGAGTAGAGCAAGTAATGGTGGACGTATAAAACCAACTATATGTGTATTTAAACCCAGAGATATTGTTAAGAACGAGCAAGTTACAATTTGGAATAACAAGCTTATTCGGTATGCAGGTTACCAGAAGAGTGATGGCATTATAGGCGATCCTGAAGAAATTACATTCACCAAGCAATGTCAAAAACTTGGATGGCACGGTTCTGAAACACCCTTCGATATCTTGCCAGTCGTTATTGAGGTACCTGGTCATGGAATAAAATGGTACACACTACCTGATGAGGTCTGTCTTCAAGTTCCAATTGAACACCCCGAGTTTGAATGGTTTGAAGAGTTAGGGCTTCGTTGGTACGCTGTTCCTGTGATATCTAATATGATTTTAGAGATTGGTGGAATACACTACACTGCAGCGCCATTCAATGGGTGGTTTATGAGTACAGAAATAGGATCACGAAATCTAGGTGATCACTCCAGGTATAATATGCTACCTAAAATCGCTGAAAAAATGGGCTTGGATCTGCATAATAGAGCGGTACTTTGGAAAGACCGGGCTATTTTAGAGCTTAACACTGCTGTGATCCATTCTTATCAAAAAAGGGGTGTCACCTTAGTTGATCATCATACAGCTTCTAGACAATTCATGCGATTCATTGAGCAGGAGAAAAATGAAAACAGAGTAGTCAAAGCCGATTGGTCTTGGATTGTACCACCGATGTCGGGCTCAACAATGGAGGTTTTTTTTGAAAATTGGGAAAACGATGTTGTATCACCCAATTTCTATTACCGTCACCAGGTTTGGGATGATGACGATGATGATACCACAAGCAAAAAAAATCAAGAAAAAACCAATGCAACTTGCCCATTTCACATATCCAGTGTAAAAAACATTTAGATCCAAGGATTCTCTTTTTCTTGTTAATGTATAAATACAGACCATTTGCAGGGGTGGGCAGTTTTTATAAAACAAACGAAAGACGATTAAAATACTTGCTGAATCAGATTCAATTATGATCACTCTACAGAACGTATCACTGACTTTTGGACTACGACCCATTTTAGATCAAGCCGATCTGGTTATTGAGCCCGGAAACAGAATTGGCTTGCTGGGTAGAAATGGTGAGGGCAAATCAACCCTTCTGAAAGTTCTAACTGGAGAGCAGTCGGTAGATCAAGGCCAGGTTCGTCGACAGCCGGGTTTACGTATAGCCCGACTTGAGCAGGAGATTCATAACAACTCAGGTGCTTCAGTTTTGGATGTAGTATTAGATGGCTTAGGTGAGAAGGGCATTTTGATTCAACGCTTCCACGACTTGGCTAAAAGTTCTGCAAATGGAGACCCCTCTACACTGAAAGCATTGGCAGAAGTTCAAAAAGAGATTGATGCGTCGAATGCCTGGTCCATCGATCAACAAGCCATAGCAATCTTATCACGTATGGATCTTGATCCGGAGGCTGAATTTGATGCATTATCAGGTGGAATGAAAAGGCGTGTGCTTTTGGCGCGGGCTTTGGCCGACGATCCGGAGGTTTTGCTCCTCGATGAGCCTACCAATCATTTGGATTTAGAGGCCATCCTTTGGATGGAAGAGTTCTTGTCTCGATACCAAGGAACCCTCATTTTCATTACTCACGATCGTCGTTTTTTGCGAAGACTAGCCACTCGGATTGTAGAACTTGACCGTGGGCGACTCTATGATTGGGCGTGTGACTACACTACCTTTTTGGAACGTAAGCAATCGCTGTTAGATGCAGAAGAAGTTGCTAACGCCAAATTCGACAAAAAACTGGCCGAAGAAGAAGTCTGGATTCGAAAAGGAATCAAAGCCCGTCGTACTCGAAACGAAGGGCGTGTACGCGCACTCAAAGCGATGCGGGAAGAACGTAGAAATCGTCTGGGAAAGTTGGGAAACGCTGACATACGTATTCAAGAAGGACAAGGATCTGGAACGCTGATCGCTGAGGCAAAAAATGTGAGTTTTTCTTATGGTGAACATAGTGTGATCTCTGGAATGAATACCATTATCCATCGAGGGGATCGGGTGGGGATTATAGGGCCAAATGGAGCTGGAAAAACGACTCTCATCAAGTTATTACTCGGCGAACTTAAGGCTCAAAGTGGGAGTATTCGCACTGGATCCAATCTTCAAATTGCATACTTGGATCAATACAGAGCAGCCTTGGAGGAGCACAAAACCGTAGCCGATAATGTGAGCGAAGGCAGAGATACGATTACGATTGCTGGCAAGGACAAACATATCCTGAGCTACTTGCAAGACTTCCTCTTTACACCGGAGCGTGCTCGTAGTCCGGTTTCCGTATTGAGTGGTGGGGAGAAAAATCGCCTATTGCTGGCTAAACTCTTCACCCGTCCTGCGAACGTACTCGTGCTCGACGAACCAACGAATGATCTGGATATTGAAACGCTGGAATTACTAGAAGAAGTGGTAACGGAGTACAAAGGAACTCTGCTCATCGTGAGTCATGATAGAACCTTCATCAATAATACCGTTACCCAGTGCTTGGTCTTAGAAGGTGATGGTAGTGTTCACGAGTTTGTTGGCGACTACGACGATTGGCTTCGCTTCAAGGATCAGCGAGAAAAAACACAGCAAGCTTCAAAATTGCACACAAAAAAAGCGTTCGACTCCGAGAAAAAAGAAAATAAAACGAGGAAATTGAGCTTCAGAGAACAAAAAGAACTCGAGACACTCCCAATTGAAATCGAGAAAATGGAAGAGGAACATCAGAGTAAAGTCACCGAAATGAGCACGGCGGATTTTTACAAATTGGATGCCTCTGTTATTCGGGAGAAACAAACGGAAATGGAGCAGCTCAGCAAGAACATCGAAGCTGCATACCAACGGTGGGAAGAGCTAGAAGCCCTAAGAATTGAATCTGAAGCTTAAAAACTCAAGCTAATAGAGTAGGTGCTTTTTTGATTTATTTTTCCAGCCTGCCTGACTTGCATAGTTCACGAAATAAATCTTCAAATCAGCCTGATTGGCATAATTGACAAAATAAATTTTAAAGTCTGCCTGACTAGCGTAGTTCACAAAAAACCATTTACCATCATTTTTTGATGCCTGATTGGCATAATTCACCTTATAGACTTTGAGATCAGCCTGACTCTCATAGTCGACCACAAACACTTTGACATCGGCCTGACTCGCATAATTGACACTGTACATTTTTTGAGCTTTGGCGTAAGATACACCAAGAAGTAAGCACAAAACTAAACTTAAAAGCACTTTCATAGCAGTTCATTAGATAATGGATTAATCATCAAATCGTACATATCCGACTTTGAAAAATACAAATTCCTGCTTACCGAACAAGTTAGGATCTGCTTTGATTATATTTTACAGACCTTAAGATTTAATGCAGTTTAATGAATACAATCTATCTAGCTAGGCATCGTGACAAGCGACTAAAACGTGGTCATCCATGGGTATTTTCAAATGAAATAACTCAAATTGAGGGAAAACCATCTATAGGTGAGGTCGTTCGAATTTGCCGAATGGATGGTGCTTATTTAGGAGTAGGTTTGTATCACCCGCACTCACTGATTGCAGTACGAGTCCTAAGCCGGGAAGAAGTTACCATAGACAGATTCTTCTTCAGAGAGCGACTTATCCAATCGATACGTAGTCGGACTTTGGTCTATCCAGAGGCGGATGCCATGCGTTTGGTACACAGTGAGAGTGATGATCTGCCAGGTTTAATCATCGACAAGTACAACAAGGCGGTATCTATTCAGGTGAATTCTGCCGGCATGGAGAGGTTCATAGATGTGATTGCTGATATTATTCAGGAGCTTATCGATCCAGAAGTTATTGTATTACGTAATGATTCAGGTCTGCGTCATTTAGAGGGATTAGATCAAGAACAAAAGGTATTGCGTGGCGATCCGGAAAAAGTGACACAGTATATCCATGAAGGAGAAGTCACTTATTATATGAATGCATTGTTGGGGCAAAAAACAGGCTTCTATCTAGATCAGAGAGAAAACCGGGCTCATTTAGCACGTTTTATCAATGAGGGAGATCATGTTTTTGATGCATTTTGTAATGAAGGTGGTTTTGCTTTGCATGCAGCACGAGCTGGTGCTGGTCGTATTCTTGCGGCTGACCAAAGTACAGATGTTTTGAGAAGAGCTGAGGAAAATGCACGACTTAATAAAGTAGAGCACTTGATCGAGTTCCGTCAGGCTGATCTCATGAAAGAACTAAACAGTATACTCTCCAACAACACCTTCGATGTCATTAATCTGGATCCACCAAATTTTACAAGGAGTAAAAAACATGTTGGAACGGCACGGCAAGCTTACCGAAAACTTCATCAAGCAGCCATCGAACACTTGAAGCCAGGAGGTGTTTTAGCTAGTGCAAGTTGCTCTCATCATATTTCAGAAGAAACCTTTCTTGAGTCTGTATTGCTTGCTGCTGAACGATCGGGCAAAGCCTTAAAGATCGTTTTTAGGGGGAGTCATCCCTTTGATCACCCGGTGTTGTTAGGGATGCCTGAAACGGAATATCTAAAGTTTTTCATCTTTCAAATACTTTAGATTTGCCCCATTTTGAAGGTTTTTGAAACTTTTCGATAAAAAAGTCGTATATTACAAGGATATCAATTCAGCTACAATTATTGTGTCATTGGATTGGTCGATCACGGATAAATCGCTTTATATGTTCTCATCTTAATGAGAACCGCTGATGATATCCTCTTCGATAACGAATCGTTTTTATATGCAGAAAGTACATTTTTTACGGTTTTTTGCTGCTTCTTTACTATCCCTTTGGATAGTAAGTTGTGCTAGTGCCGCAAAAGTGAGCGATAATGAAAAAAACAACAGAACTGTTAGAACGCTTAGTGAGTCTTCAAAACTATTCTCAAATGACGGTGAACGCGAACTAGATTTTGATCGTGGGATTGCCAGCTGGTATGGTCCAAAGTTTCATGGAAGACGTACCGCAAATGGTGAGATTTATAATCAAAATGAGTTTACGGCTGCACACCGAACACTCCCTTTTAATACGCTCGTTCGGGTTGAAAATCTGAGTAATGGTAAATCCGTCGTTGTCCGAATCAATGATCGCGGCCCATATATTGGCGATCGTATCATTGACCTTAGTAGGAAAGCAGCTCATCAAATTGATATGGTAGATATCGGCACTACTGAAGTTAGTCTTATTATCCTCGATCCCGATGTTGAGTTTACAAAAGAACAATTTTTAGTAGAGCGATTCACACTTCAACTGGGTTCATTCAGTAAAGCAGAGCATGCAGATCTTATAGCCAGCGATTTACCTGGTAGTCGGGTTGCAGAGGTTAAGGTGGATGACAGAATATATTATCGAGTCTATTATGGTTTATTTGCGACTCGTAGAGAGGCTGAAGATGTGATGCAGTTTATCACAAATAGAGGTCACACTGGATTTGTAAAACAAATCTAATATTTCCTTCTCCTTCAACGAACCTTTTTGTTTCGGAATTGATTATAGTCCATTATCATTGATGGATCTAACTGACTATATCTCAATTTCATGCAAAAGAAAATCAGCATCATCGGAAGTGGATTTGGTGGACTAGGAGCAGGAATTCGTTTGGCCGCTAGGGGCTACCAAGTCGAAATGTTCGAAAAGAGAGATAAACCCGGTGGACGTGGGTATCTCTACGAAATTGATGGATTTAAATTCGATGGGGGGCCAACGGTAATCACCGCTCCCTTCATGTTCGATGAATTATTCGAACTGGGTGGAAAGAAAAAAGAAGATTATGTTGAATTTGTTCCCTGTGATCCCTTTTACAGGATCTTTAATCACGAGGGGCGATTTCTTGACTATAATGGCGACGAAGCCTTCATTCTCGAGCAAATCGATCAGTGGAATCCTGCAGACAAACAAGGTTATCTTGATTTTATAAAGACAACTAAGGCGATCTTTCAAAAAGGCTTTGTTGAATTAGCGGATGCTCCTTTCCTGAAGTTTACCGATATGTTGAAGGTAGCACCGGATCTGATCAAGCTTCAATCATACAAAACGGTCTACCAGTATGTGTCTGGATTTATAAAGAACGACTTTCTAAGACAGTGTTTCTCCTTCCACCCCTTGTTGGTTGGTGGTAATCCTTTTGACACCACAAGTATTTACGCAATGATCCACTACCTGGAGCGAGAGTGGGGTGTGCATTACTCAATGGGTGGTACTGGACATTTAGTGAATGGATTGGTGAAGCTTTTTGAAGAATTGGGAGGCAAAATCCACTATAATGTCGAGGTCGATGAGATTATCGTAGACAAAGGCAAGGCTCAGGGGCTACTTCTCAAGTCGGGAGATGTGATCCCTTCGGATATTGTGGTATCTAATGCTGATGTTGCCTTCACTTACCGTAATATGATTCGTCCGGAATTCAGGCGAAAATACACCGATGAAAAGATTGAGCGCATGAAATATAGTATGTCGCTTTTTGTGATTTATTTCGGTACGAACAGGCGATACAACGATACAAATCTTAAGCATCACAATATTATTCTGAGTGATCGCTATAAGGCTTTATTAGACGATATTTTCGAGAAAAAAATCCTGGCAGACGACTTTTCGCTTTACTTGCATATGCCTACGTTTACAGATTCCTCCATGGCACCAGAGGGTTGTGAGTCTTTTTATGTGCTCTCACCTGTCCCCCATCTCGCTGGTGATATAGACTGGGAGAATGTATCAGAGGCCTATCGTGACAAAATTCTTGAGTTTCTAGAAGAGAACTATCTGCCTGATCTCAGAAAACATATCGTGGCACTGCATCATATCGACCCGCTTCACTTTGAAGGGACACTCAATTCGTATTTGGGGTCAGCATTTTCCGTACAGCCCATCCTGACGCAGTCGGCATGGTTTAGACCGCATAACAAAAGCGAGGATATAGATGACTTATTTTTCGTAGGTGCAGGTACACACCCGGGTGCAGGTCTACCAGGGGTATTGTCGAGTTCCATCATCGCTGAGCGGCTGATATGTGGAGAAACGAAGTCTTGACTTACTTTTTTCGACAACGATCACTACAAAACTTCACTTGATCCCAGTTTTTCTCCCATTTCTTCCGCCAAGAAAAAGGTCTGCCACAGCTGAGGCAGACCTTTTCTGGTAAATTTGCTTTCAGAACACCTCTAGGCATCTTTAGCTGGTTTTCTTATCCCTGATTTAGTTTTTTCCAATCGTCGAGAAATTTTTCCAGACCAATATCGGTGAGGGGATGTTTTAACAATGCTTTGATCACACTCAAGGGCATGGTAGCTACATCGGCACCTAGACGAGCAGACTCTAATACGTGAATAGGATGTCGAATACTGGCGGCAAGAACCTCAGTTTGGAAGCCATAATTCGTATAAATATCTACGATGTCGGCGATCAAATCCATACCATCAGTAGACACATCATCTAGACGTCCGATGAACGGAGAAATGTAACTTGCGCCTGCTTTTGCTGCCACTAAAGCCTGTGTAGCAGAGAAGCATAAGGTACAATTGGTGCGGATGCCTTCATCCGAAAATGTTCTAATGGCTTTAATACCCTCAAGAATTAAGGGGACTTTAACCACGACATTTGGCGCTATGCTTGCCAGCATTCTACCCTCGTCAAGCATTCCCTGATAGTCAGTTGACACTACTTCTGCAGAAACATCACCAGGAACCATTTCACATATTTTCGCAATATGCCCTGGGAAATCCCGAACTCCAATTTTTGCACAAAGGGATGGATTTGTAGTAACCCCATCCAAAACGCCCATACTGTGAGCTTCTTGGATTTCATTCAGGTCAGCAGTGTCGATAAAAAATTTCATGAGCTAAATTAAGTACTTAAAATTAGGTTGATTTGGGTCAAGATAAGGCAATTAATCGAGGTGCTGAAAATGAAAATTCCTGTCGTTTTATATTAAAGTGAATACATGCTTTGATCGGCCTTAAATAGAAGAAATCTCAAGTTTTTACGCTTTTGAGTGAGTTGTAAAAGTCTATTAAGATCTCCTATTTGGGTGAACGATTTTGTAACTTTATTGGTCTAGGTAGTGGACTATTTAGTGGTCCGATCATGACGACCTACAAGGCACCTGTTCACCTTCAAATTTTATCTTGTGAAATATACCCATTTGTTATTATTGGGATCTGCAATGCTTTTTTTAGATGCTTGTGGAGGCTCAGATGACTCAAATTCTGGCAATCAGGAACAACAATCAGGCAACCGCCGCAGAACAGTAAGTGTTGAGGTTACACCTGTAAGTCGTGGAACTATAGCAGACGAAGTAAAAACCTACGGAACCATCCAGGCTTCTGATATCGTTGCGGTATCGCCTCAGGTATCAAACAGAATAACCCGTATTTATGTTGACATTGGGGATACTGTTCGTCAAGGTCAAATTTTAGCGAAAATTTACGATAATACTTTTCGTGATCTTGTAAACAGGGATCAGGCTCAAATTAGACAATCTCGTCTGAGTTTTAGTCGCGACAGCAGTAATTATGTTCGTCAAAAATCTTTATACGATAAAAAACTAATAAGCGAATCAGATTATCAGATTGCCCTTACTCAGTATGAAAGTTCCAAGGCAGCATTGGATGCTTCAAAAGCATCCTTGACGCAAAATGTGGATGCTCTATCGAACACAGAAATACGAAGCCCGGTTTATGGTGTGATCGTACGAAGGAACATCGCTGTTGGGGTTGTGGCTAGTGGTGGAGCTGCTGCATTTGAGATTGCAAATTTATCAGGACTTGAATCTCGCTTATTTCTGCCCGTCCGAGATTGGGAACGTGCACGTGTAGGACAATCGGTGACTTTTCGCTTATCTGGAGACACTCGAATAGCAGCGAAGGGTGTTGTGAGTCGTATCGGACCCCAAGTGGATCCCGTTACAGGTTTAGGAGAAGTAGTTATTAGTATTGTTGAAAAAACATCTGGGATCTATCAGGGTGCATTAGCTGAGGCCACCATTCGATTGAGTACCCGAGAAAACGTGATTGTGATCCCAAGAACAGCTATGATTGAAAATGTACAAACCGTGATTGAGCCCGAATCGAACACGATTAGGCTTAATCGCACTTATAGTGCATTTGTTGTTACCGACTCGTCGGCGGTCCGCCGTCAATTGACCCTCGGTATTCAAATGGGTGACAAGATTGAAATACTTTCAGGATTGCAAGAGGGTGACAAATTAGTAACCACTGGAATGAATAATCTCGACGATAATACCCCT
>Ga0169931_10010483_pt1 | contig 13205 bp, 10 predicted proteins | sample Kivu_15m_20L_FD_129675 | JGI IMG/M metagenome (GOLD analysis project Ga0169931, IMG submission 129675) | Freshwater microbial communities from Lake Kivu, Western Province, Rwanda to study Microbial Dark Matter (Phase II) - Kivu_15m_20L... | ecosystem: Environmental > Aquatic > Freshwater > Lake...
AGTGCCTGCTCTGATGACACCTCGCTCTGGTAATTGGCCGGGAAGCGACGCGCGTGGCGTGCCTGCAGGCGAGCTGCATCTGCAGCCGGCAGTTCGCGTTGCAGCGCATCGGCCAGTTGATCGGTCCAGGTTGCCACGCTCTCGGCGATCGTGGTTTCGAGCGCCTGCAACTCGAGGTGGCTCTGACTGCTCGTACCGCCGCGTATCGTCACATGCAATCGGGCATGATTGGAGAGCGCGATTTGCACCTGCGACTCGAGACTTTCTCCAGAAAGGTACTGCAGCAAGATCTGCTCAATACGCAGTCTTGCCTCGGTGGTGTAACGGTCGCGCGGCACGAATACCATGCACGACCAAAAGCGTCCGAGCGCATCGTGACGCAGCATGAGGCGTGTGGTCTGACGATCGTAAAGGTTGACGACTCCGCGGACGAATTCCACGAGCTCAGCTGGGCTCGATTGAAATAGTTCATCGCGCGGCCAGGTTTCGAGCACGGCAAGCACGGCCTTACCATCATGGCTGCGTGGGTCGAGACCGAAGCGCTCGATGACTTCAGCAACTTTGCGACGGACGACTGGGATCTCATTGGGTGAGGCGAAATAAGCAGTCGCGGTCCAGAGTCCGAGAAAGCGGTGCTCGCCGCGTACACGACCACGGGCGTCGAAATCTTTGACGGCCAGATGATCGAGATGGCCAGAGCGATGCACCGTCGAACGGCAGGGCGATTTGGTGATGATTAATGGCTTGTTACCGCGCATCGCTTCGCGTAGCTCGCCTTGCAGTACTTCGTCTCCACCGAGCGTTGCTGCTGCGCGCAGGATACCAAGACCGCTCTTTCGATCGGCAACCAGATGGTCTTTGCTCGCACCGCGCTCGAGTCGGTGATAGCGATATCCGAGGAAAACGAAGTGTGCCCCTTCCATCCAGTCGAGCAAGGCGACTGCCTCATCGCGCTCGCGTGTTGGTAAAGCGCGAGCAGTCAATTTTGTCAGTGCTTCGATCGAATCGCGCACTTTACTGCGCATAGCCAGCCAGTCGTCGACCGCATGGCCGACATCGGTCAATGCCGCTTGTAGGCGTTCGCGCAGCTGCTCGACTTCTTGTGGATCCCACAGTCTTTCGATCTCGTACATCTGCCACGATTCGCTCACGCGATTCGTTTCGCTCGTTGAGTTGAGATCGAGCAAGCGACCCCGTGCGTCACGTCGCACGGTGAGTACCGGATGCACCAACAACTGCACTTTAGCCTTGCACTCGGCAAGCGCTATTCCGATCGAATCGACCAGGAAGGGTCGATCGGTAGTCACTACAAAAATAACGGTACGGCGATCGGAGACATGTTCGATATGCAGCACCGTAGCGGTTTTAGCGCGGCGATTGGCATGTTCGGCATGCTTGGCAGCCAAGCCGGCAAAATAGCTCGGCGGCCGGGCGGCGAGATCTTCTTCGCCAACACCTCGGTAGTAATTCTGCAAGAACGTGGGGGGCAGCGCCTTAGCGCTGCGACGCGCGTCAGCGATGATTTTTTCGATTAACGCCAGGCGACGTTTTGGAATGGAGCTGAGCATCGGCAGAATCCTTCAATCAAAAAGAGGGGTTATCGATCAGGTTGACTGCGCGGCGGCGCAGGGTTTCCAGTAACTCGTCGAGCGCTGCGCTCTCATCAGGTTGCAGTGACTGCAGTAGCGCGGCTTCATAGCGTTGCGCCAACGGCACGACTTCGCGGTAGACGGCGGCGCCGCACATCGAGAGACGCAGTTCCGAGCGACGTCGATCCAGTTTGGAAAAATTACGTTCAATACGGCCAGCGCGCAGCAGCTGCGCGACCGCGCGGCTGACGGCCACTTTGTCCATCGCAGTGCGGCTTGCGACTTCGGCGGCCGAGAGTCCGGGTTCGAGCGCGAGCACCGCTAGGACGCGCCATTGCGGAATGCTGAGATCAAATTGACTGGAATAGCCCGCAGCGATCGTGCTGCTGATGATGTTGCTGAGCACCGAGAGTCGATACGGCAGAAACCTTCCAAGTTGTAGCGGCTCGTTCATGTTCCGGGTTTGACGATAGTCTGTTCGATACGCCCAAAGATCGAGTGGCCGCGAGCGTCGAGCATCTCGATAGTCACACGATCGCCCCATTGCATGAACTCGGTACGTGGGGCGCCGGTGGTCAGGGTTTCGACGGTACGTTGTTCGGCAATGCAGGAATAGCCAGAGCCGCCAGCTGCGATCGGCAGCCCGGGGCCGCCCGCGGCGTCGCGGTTGGAGACGGTGCCCGAGCCGATGATGCTGCCTGCGGCGAGGCTACGGGTCTTGGCCGCGTGCGCGATCAGAGTGGGGAAATCGAAAGTCATATCCACGCCGGCGTTGGCACGGCCAAATGCTTGATCGTTCAAGTTTACGTGCAATACATGGTGCAGACGGCGGCCATCCCAGGCGACACCGAGCTCATCCGGGGTCACGGCAACGGGTGAGAATGCCGAGGCCGGTTTACTCTGAAAAAAACCAAAGCCCTTCGCCAGCTCTGCCGGGATGAGATGACGCAGCGAGACGTCGTTGACCAGCATGACAAGCTTGATGTGCCGAGCGGCCTCGACCGCCGTGACGCCTTGCGGCACGTCATCGGTGATGACGGCGACTTCAGCCTCAAAGTCGAGTCCATAGCGGGGGTCGGCGAGCGGGATGCCCTCTGTCGGAGCCAGGAAACCATCCGAGCCGCCCTGATACATGAGTGGGTCGCTCCAGAAGGATTCAGGTAATTCTGCACCGCGCGCTTGGCGCACTAATGCCACATGATTGACGTAGGCCGAGCCATCCGCCCATTGGTAAGCCCTCGGCAAGGGCGAAAGACAGAGCGTGGGGTCAAAGGGTAGGCCAGCGCCATCCTCGAGTTGTTGCTGTAGCGCGCGCAACGGCTGCTCGCAGTTTTGCCAATCATCGAGCGCAGCTTGCAGCGTGGCGGCGTGGGGTGCCGCGGACAACTGTCGTTGCAGATCACGCGACACGACGACGAGCTGACCATCGCGCGAGTTCTTTGGGTCTTTGACGGTGGCCAATTTCATGAGGGTGTCGTTACGTCTCCGGATCAGCGTTGCGGAATTCGTCGGCATGTAACCACGCGTTGTGTCGCGGGGCGCGTTTGGTGGTGCTCCACTCGGCGAGCATCTGCGGCGCAACGGCTTGGGCGCGCTGCTGTTGTTCCGTGGTTGCCGTGTTGACCGTAAGCTCGAGTCGGTGACCGTTCGGATCAAAGAAATAGATCGACTTGAAGAGGCCGTGATCGGTTGGGCCAACCACATCTATGCCGCGCGCCACGATACGCTGTCTGAAGTCATCTAAGGTTTTGAGATCGGCAACCTCGAACGCGATATGCTGAACCCAGTTCGGGGTGTTCTCGTCACGCCCCATGGGCGGTCGGGTGGGTAGCTCGAAAAACGCCAAAACATTGCCGCGACCGGCATCCAGAAAAACATGCATGTAGGGATCGGGTTCGCGTGTCGAAGGCACGCGGTCTTCGGCGAAAGCCGTAGTGAATGTCATCCCGAGTACGTCTTGATAGAACTCGACCGTTTCCCGAGCGTCATGGCAGCGGTAGGCAACGTGGTGGATGCCGCGTAGCAGGCTCATGGTGCGGCGCTCGGCTCGACCAGAGCGCCGCGACGCAGTTGATCACGCTCTAGAGATTCGAACAGCGCCTTGAAGTTGCCCTCACCGAAACCTTCGTCGCGTTCGCGTTGGATGAACTCGAAGAAGACGGGCCCAAGTAAACACTCGGAGAAAATCTGCAACAGCAGGCGCTTTTCACCGCGCGTGTCGCCGTCGAGCAAAATGCCGCGGCTTTGCAGTTCGCCGACCGGTTGCCCGTGATCCGGCAGTCGTTCTTCCAGAGCCTCGTAATAAGTTACGGGCGGTGCGCTCATTAACGGCACACCTCTCGCGCGTAGTCGATCGACGGTGTCGCACAGATTACGAGTGGCGAGCGCAATGTGTTGAATACCCTCGCCATTGAAGCGCAACAAATACTCTTCGATTTGGCCGCCGCCTTTGCCATCTTCTTCGTTAAGGGGAATGCGGATGAGATTGTCCGGGGCCGTCATCGCACGCGATTGTAGACCCGTGTGATTGCCCTTGATGTCGAAGTGACGAATCTCGCGAAAATTGAATAGCCGCTGGTAAAAGTTCGCCCAATGGTTCATGCGGCCGCGATACACGTTGTGGGTGAGATGGTCGATGTGCGTGAGCCCAACGCCCTCTGGGTGGCGCTCGGCTTCTGGCAGGTATTCGAAGTCAATGTCGTAGATGCTGCTGCGCTCGCCATAGCGGTCGATCAAATAAAGCGCTGCGCCCCCGATGGCGCGGATCGCCGGCAGCCGGATCTCCATCGGACCGGTCGGGATGTCTAGCGGTTGGGCTCCAAGTTCAAGCGCACGCGAATAAGCGCGATGGGCATCGCGTACCCGAAACGCCATGCCACAGGCGCCGGGGCCATGCTCCTCGGCAAAGTAACCCGCTTGGCTGCGTGCCTCGCGATTGACGATGAAATTGATATCGCCTTGGCGAAATAGCGTGACGTCTTTGGAGCGGTGGTGTGCGACGGCGCTAAAGCCGAGTTGTGCAAACACCGATTCCAGAATGCTGCTGTCGGGCGCGGCGAATTCGACGAACTCGAACCCGTCGAGACCCATGGGATTATCGAGAGGGGTTGTGATCATGCCGTCATTGTAGTTTCAAATGAAACTATTAGGGTTAAAGCTTAGCGCTCGAAGTGAGTAGTGACAGAAGGACAGCCGACCATCTAGAATTATGCAATCTTGAGCAAGTCTGCAACTCAAACAGATCCAGAGGTCATGGTGCGTGCCTTGCGCGCTGTGTCCGACGTCGCTCGACTGCGTTTATTGCGGCTCTGCACCGATCAGTCGACCAGCGTCTCGGAACTGGCTGCAGCGACCGCAGACAGTGAGCCGAACGTGTCGCGACAGCTCAAGCAGCTGGCCGTGGCCGGCTTGCTGCGTCGGGTTCGTCGCGGACAGCGGGTCGAGTATTTGCCGCTAGCCGAGAGCGGCTTTCAGCAGGAGCTATTGGGTTTGTTGCTGGCGAGGCTGGACGACAACGAGGTTGGCTTGCGCGAGGCGCGCGTGCGGCTGCGAGCCATGGAGGCGGCAGGTCGTAATCCTGCGCTCCTGCGCGCGGCCAGCCACGAGTGGTTGCAGGGCAGTCGCCTCGGTCGCAGCCTGCGAATCACCATTGAGGGCGATTTGCGGCGCGACGCTGAGGGCGCGCGGGTTCTGGCGCGTACCGCCCACCCTGAGTTGCTGCAGTTGCTCGTCGAGGCAGCAGGGTCGGTGACATTACGGGCCCGTGACAAGCACGAGCTTGTGCTGCTGAAGGCTTGGGCCGCCGATGAGTCTGCAGAGATTGCGGTGCGCAGCACCGCAGAGTTGCGCCAGCAGGGCCGGTTCGATGTGGTCGTCGAGTTGCCGCTGGCGGCAGAGCTGGGTGATCTTGCCCAGTTCGCGACACTGCTCGGTCGCTGCAAGAGCAGCCTGCAGGATGACGGTATTCTTTGTTGCGCTGTCCCTTACGAGCTGCTTGAAGCCGCTGAGGTCGCGCCTTTCGTGAAATTGCGGCAGCTGCTCGTCGAGCAGAGCTTCGATTGTCTCGCGCTCATGCCGGTTGAGGCTGAGGGTCGACATCTATTGTTGTTCCGTGCGCGATTGCGTGCGCGCCGTCCGGTCCTTGAGTCAGCCGCATCACTGTCGGTTTGAAGGAGTTGCCTCGCATGTCTGCTTTGCCTATCAGCGTTTCATTCGAATTCTTTCCGCCTGCCGATGCCGCGATGGAAGCGACGCTCTGGCAGTCGGTGCAACGTCTCGCGCCCTTGTCGCCGCGTTTCGTTTCGGTGACCTACGGCGCTGACGGCTCGACGCGTGATCGCACTCATCAGCTCGTTCGTCGTATCCAGCAGGAAACGCATCTGACTGGAGCGCCACATTTGACTTGTGTCGGGGCCAGTCGCGAAGAGGTTTTGGACATCGCGCGTCAGTACTGGAGTGAGGGCATCAGGCATATCGTTGCGTTGCGCGGTGATGCGCCGGCCGGTGCGACCGTTTACCAGCCGCACCCCGAGGGCTTCGCCTACGGCGCCGATCTCGTTGCGGGCCTGCGTAGCGTGGCCGATTTTGACATTTCCGTGGCAGCCTATCCTGAAACACATCCGGAGGCTTCGTCTGCCGAGGCCGATCTCGATAATCTGCGGCGTAAGGTCGACGCGGGAGCAACGCGCGCGATCACCCAGTTTTTCTTTGATACCGACGACTACCTGCGTTTTCGCGATCGTTGTGTAGCTGCTGGTATTACCGTCAGCATCGTGCCTGGCATCTTGCCGATCACGCGGTTTCCACAGGTCACACGCTTCGCGGCACGCTGCGGCGCCAAAGTTCCGGCCTGGCTTGCCGAACGTTTTGCCGGTCTCGATGACGACGCTGAGACCCGTCGTTTGATTGCGGCTAACGTCGCCATCGAGCAGGTGTCGCGTTTGCGCCAGCACGGTGTCGAGGAATTTCATTTCTACACCCTTAATCGCGCTGAGCTCACTTATGCCATTTGTCATGCGCTCGGGCTGCGATCGACCACGAGTACCCTATGAGTCAGTTTGAGATGCAACCGGTGGACGAAGCGGCTCGAGCATTACGAATTCGCGAACTGCACCGACTCGTCGAGCAGCGTATTTTGGTGATCGATGGGGCGATGGGCACGATGATCCAGCGCCATCGACTCGATGAGGCCGGCTATCGCGGCAAGCGCTTCGCTGGGCACACACATGATTTACGAGGCAACAACGATCTCTTGACGTTGACGCAGCCCGACATCATCAAGCAGATCCATCGCGAATATTTTTCCGCTGGCGCGGACATCGTCGAAACCAACACATTCAATTCGACGACCATCGCCCAGGCCGATTATGGTCTTGAGGCGCTGGTGCCTGAGCTGAACTACCGCGCGGCGCGGCTTGCACGAGAAGTGGCTGACGAGGAAGCGCTGCGTACCGGCAGCGCACGCTTTGTGGCGGGTGCACTCGGCCCAACCAATCGCACGGCCTCGCTATCGCCCGACGTCAACGATCCGGGTCTGCGGCTCGTCAGTTTCGACCAGCTGGTGACGGCTTACTCCGAGGCGACCCAAGCCCTGATCGCGGGCGGTTGCGACATTATTTTGATCGAGACGGTTTTCGATACGCTCAATGCCAAGGCGGCGTTGTTCGCCGTACGCGAGACGCTCGAGACGCTTGGCCTCGATTTGCCGGTCATGGTGTCAGGCACCATCACTGATGCCTCGGGGCGCACGCTCTCGGGGCAGACGACTGAGGCGTTCTGGAATTCGGTTCGTCATGGCGAGTTGTTCGCCATCGGTCTTAACTGCGCGCTCGGTGCGCGCGACATGAGGCCCTATATCGCCGAGCTTGCGAAGATTTCTGATCGCAATGTCTGCGCTTATCCCAACGCGGGTTTACCGAATGCGTTTGGCGAATATGACGAAACGCCTGCCGAGACGGCCGCCATTCTTGGCGAGTTTGCCGAGGCGGGTCTGCTCAACATCGTGGGCGGCTGCTGCGGTACGACCCCTGAGCACATCCGGCTGATTGCCGAGGCCGTGCGTGGCTATGCGCCACGGCCTCTCTCTGTCGTGCCGGTCAAATGTCGACTGTCAGGCCTCGAACCGCTGAACATTTCGGCCGAGACGCTATTCGTCAACGTCGGTGAGCGTACTAACGTCACGGGCTCTGCCAAGTTCCGCAAGTTGATCGAAGCCGGCGATTACGCCACGGCGCTCGATATCGCACGTCAGCAGGTGACAGCCGGCGCGCAGATCATCGATATCAACATGGACGAGGGCATGCTCGATTCGGAAGCCGCGATGGTGCGCTTCCTGAATCTCATCGCAGCCGAGCCTGACATCGCCCGTGTGCCCATCATGATCGATTCCTCCAAATGGAGTGTGATCGAGGCCGGTTTGAAATGCGTACAGGGCAAGCCGATCGTCAATTCGATCAGCCTCAAAGAGGGCGAGGCGGCGTTCATCCTGCAGGCGCGGCGGATTCGCCGTTATGGCGCGGCCGTCGTGGTCATGGCGTTCGATGAGAACGGCCAGGCGGATAGCATCGAACGCAAGGTCGAGATTTGTGCGCGCTCGTATGAAGTATTGACCCAAAAAGTAGGCTTCGCTGCCGAAGACATTATTTTCGACCCCAATATTTTCGCGGTCGCCACCGGTATCGACGAGCACGCTCGGTACGGGGTGGATTTCATCGAGGCCACGCGGCTCATCAAGCAGCGTCTGCCGCATGCCATGGTCAGTGGTGGTGTGAGCAACGTCTCTTTCTCGTTCCGTGGCAATGATGCGGTGCGAGAGGCGATGCACAGTGTGTTTCTCTACCATGCCATTCGTGCCGGTATGGATATGGGCATCGTCAACGCGGGGCAGTTGGCCATTTATGAGGACATTGCGCCTGAGCTCCGCGAAGCCGTCGAGGATGTGATTCTCAATCGACGCGACGACGCCACCGACCGTTTGCTGGCCATTGCGGCGCGCTTCAAGGGTGATGGTAGTACCAAGCGCGAGGTCGATCTTGAGTGGCGCAGTCTGCCGATTGCCAAGCGGCTCGAATATGCGCTCGTCAAAGGGCTCGATGAGTTCATTATCGAAGACACCGAGGCGGCTCGACTCGAATTCGATCATCCGATCAAGGTCATTGAAGGGCCTTTGATGGATGGCATGAACGTGGTCGGCGATTTATTCGGTGCTGGCAAGATGTTCTTGCCCCAAGTGGTCAAGAGTGCGCGGGTCATGAAGAAGTCGGTGGCGCACCTCGTGCCGTTCATTGAGCGCGGGCAATCGGGTGCGGCACGCAGTAATGGCAAGATCGTGCTCGCGACCGTCAAGGGCGACGTGCATGACATCGGCAAGAACATCGTGGGTGTCGTACTGCAATGCAACAACTTTGAGGTGATCGACCTTGGGGTCATGGTGCCGGCTGAGAAAATTCTGGATGTGGCACGGCGCGAGAATGCGACGATCATCGGCTTGTCTGGTCTCATTACGCCATCGCTAGACGAGATGGTTTACGTTGCGCGCGAGATGCAGCGTCAGGGTTTTGATGTGCCGCTACTCATCGGTGGTGCGACCACCTCGCCGGCGCACACGTCGGTGAAGATCGCGCCGCAATACCGTGAGCCGGTGGTGTACGTCAAAGATGCTTCACGTGCGGTTGGAGTCTGTCAATCTTTGGTGACTCCGGCGAGCAAGGCTGCTTATGCAGCGAAGATTGCCGAAGAGCACGAGCGGCGCCGCGAGCAGCATGCGGGTAAGAGCGTGAAGCAACCCGAGGCAACGCTGGCAGCAGCCCGCGCAAACAAGCCGCGTATCGATTGGGCGAGCTATCGGCCGACCGCGCCACTGCGTCCCGGGGTGCAGGTTTTCGAGGGTTACCCGCTCTCTGAACTGCTCGATTACATCGACTGGATGCCGTTTTTCAATGCTTGGGAGTTCGCCGGCAAGTTTCCAGACATCCTCACCGACCCGGTGGTGGGCGAGGCGGCTAGCAACCTCTACGCCGATGCACGACGGATGCTCAAGCAACTGATCGCCGAGGAGTGGCTCGAAGTGCGGGCGGTTATCGGTTTGTTTCCCGCCAACTCGGTTGGTGACGACATCGAAGTCTACGCCTCAGAAGATCGACGTGAGCCGGTGCTGCGCCTGAATCATCTACGTCAACAGAAAGGCAAGCCCGCCGGGCAGCCGCATGAGTGTCTGTCTGATTATGTGGCGCCACGCGAGAGCGGCGTGCGCGATTACATCGGGGCGTTCGCGGTGACCGCGGGTGTCGGCATCGATGAACATGTTGCGCGCTTTGAAGCCGCGCACGATGACTATTCGAGCATTTTGCTCAAGGCACTGGCTGATCGTCTGGCTGAAGCTGCAGCTGAGCACTTTCATGAGCGCGTCAGACGCGAGTTGTGGGGTTATGACGCCGCCGAGCAATTGACCAACTCGGAACTGATCCGCGAGAACTATCGCGGCATCAGACCGGCTCCGGGTTATCCCGCTTGCCCGGATCACACCGAGAAGCAGAAGCTTTGGCAGTTGCTCGATGTCGAGAACAACACTGGCATTCGTTTAACCGAGAGCTATGCCATGTATCCGACGGCTGCGGTCAGTGGTTGGTACATCGCGCATCCCGATTCGCATTACTTTGCGCTTGGCAAGATCGATCGCGATCAAGTTGTCGATTACGCTGCTCGCAAGGGGCAGACGCTGGCGCAAACGGAGCGCTGGTTAGCGCCCAACCTCGGTTATGAGCCGCAGCTTTAAATAATGACGTGAGTCACAGCGTATCGAGCAAGCGTGTGCCGCCGAGCGCGCGCATCTGCGCTTCGATTTGCGTAGCGCGTCGCTCGATGTAGGGCGAGGGGCGATCGGCGCGGAAGCGTCGCGGGTTCGGTAGCACTGCTGCGAGAGTCGCCGCTTCGCGGCGGGTTAGACCTGCGGCATCCTTACTAAAAAACGCTTGGGCAGCGGCTTGGACGCCGTACACGTTGTCGCCGAACTGCGCCACATTGAGATAAACCTCGAGAATGCGCTGCTTGGGCCACAGCAACTCGATGAGAACGGTGAAATAGGCTTCGAGACCTTTGCGTGCGTAGCTACGCCCTGACCACAAAAAAAGATTTTTTGCAGTCTGCTGCGAGATGGTGCTCGCGCCACGCACACGACCCCCCGCAGCGTTGTGCTGCAGCGCCTTGCGAATCGCCTCGAAGTCGAAGCCGGCGTGATCCCCGAAGCGTTGATCTTCTGCGGCAATGACCGCGAGCCCCGCCTGTGGCGAAATCGCCGCTAACGCAACCCATTGATGGCGGTTTCGATAAGCAAAGTTACCATCGAGGAACGCTGCGACCTGAGCGGTTGCCATGAAGGCTGTGGTCGGCGGCGGCAACCATCGCAGTAAAAGCACCAGGAAGAACGATGCGAGCACTGCATAGAGCAGTGCGCGCAGCGTAGCGGCCAGCAGGCGCTTGAATTTCAGGCAGTCGTCTCGCGGGTCACGCTCAAGATCACCACGTCTTCAGCCGGCACATCGGAGTGTCCGCGACGCCGGGTGGTTTCGACTTGAGCGATCGTATCGATGATGTCCATGCCTGCGCTGACACGACCAAAAACCGCATAGCCAAAGTTTCCTGGGCTGTGGTTCAGAAAATCATTGTCGACTAGGTTGACGAAGAACTGCGCCGTGGCACTGTGGATGTCGTTAGTGCGCGCCATCGCAAGTGTGCCGCGCAGATTTTCAAGTCCGTTGTCGGCTTCGTTCTTGATCGGTTCGTGAGTGTCCTTGTGTTCGAGTCCTGCGGTATAGCCGCCGCCCTGAATCATGAACCCTGGGATGACGCGATGAAACAGCGTGCCGTCGAAATGCCCCTCATCGACATAGCGTAGGAAGTTGGCACTGCTCACAGGAGCCTGCTCTTCGAAGAGTTCGACAGTGAAATCGCCAGCGGTGGTCTTGAAAAGCAACATGAGTCAGGTCGTCCTTTGTTGAGTCGAGTTCGTTGGGTGCATCCATCGGCCGAGCGTCACGCGCTCGAGGCCGGCCAGATCGGGAACGGAGACTACGTGAGCGTAGCCCCGAGCGACAAGTCGCCGCTGCATTTCAGCGCCTTGACTTGCGCCGTGCTCGAGCAGCAGCCAACCGCCCTCGTTGAGATGGTGAGGAGCCATATTCTGCAGATGTTGCAGATCAGCGTAGGCGTCATCGCCCGGCGTCAAGGCCATGCGCGGCTCGAAGCGCAGAGAGTCGTTTTGCAAGACCGGGTCGTCGCCGGCGACGTAGGGCGGATTAGACACTACGATGTCGTAACGTGCCTCGCCTAGGGGTTCGAACCAGGAGCCGAGCAGTAGCTCGAGTTTCACGCCGAGCCGTGTTGCGTTGGCGGCGGCCAATTGCAGCGCCGCGGGTGAGAGATCGACTGCAGTAATGCTCCAGCTCGGTCGTTCATGGGCGAGCGCGATGGCTATGGCCCCAGACCCGGTGCCGAGATCGACGATACGGGGAACGCGCTCAAGCTCACGGGCCAGTTGGTCGCCGCGGTGTAGCGCGAGCTCGACCAGCAGTTCTGTTTCGGGGCGTGGCACGAGCACCGCTGGGGTGACTACAAAATCCAGCGACCAGAACTCACGTTGCCCGACGAGATAAGCGAGCGGTTCGCCCGCGGCACGACGCTGGCACCAATTTGCTAAGCGCTGCATCTGTGCAGCACTGACCGTGAGGTCGGGTTCGATATGGGTACGGCTCACCGAGATACCGAGACACTGCGTCAGCAACCAGCGCGCCTCACGGGCGGCTTGGTCGCCAAAGACCGTTAGTGCGCCCTCGGCATAACGCAGTGCCGTCGCAAGGTCGGAGTCAGCAAGCACCTGTGGCGTGTCGGCTGTCAGCATGACCGCATATTGCCACGGCCCCGTGCCGCTCGCTTTTGCTAGAGTGCCGCTCGTGTCGAATTCAACGTCCGAAGCTCGTGCCGCCGAAACAATGGGTTCGGCAACAGCCGTGCCGCTTGCGGCTGCCGGGGTGGGCGACGTGTTGCAAATCGCTTTCAGGCTTTTCAGGGCGACCTTGCTACGCAGCTTGCCCTGGTCGTTGTTGGCCGTGCTCGTTGGCCATCTGCCTGCGCTCGCTGCCCCGCATACCGCTTTCGCGCTGAGCTTGACGCTGCTTGCAGGGCTGATCAATCTTTGGTTTTGGTTGTTGATTGCGCTGCGACAGTGTAACGATCAGCCGCTCGCAGCGGATATCTTGCAGGCCGTGCACCTCTTGCCGCGAGCGCTCGGCGTGATCGCTGCGAGTCTTGTCATCGTGTTGCTCGGTGCCGTGGCCTTGCTGCTGCCCGGTGTTTATCTCGCCGTGGCGTGTTGGCCTGCATTTGCCGTGCTGGTGTTGGAACAGTCTGGGGTGCGCGCGAGCATTGATCGTTCGGTGCAGCTCGTGCGTGGTCATTGGTGGCACACGGCCGCCTGTCTCTTGGTGGGGCTTTTTTTGATATTCGGTTTTTTCGTACTGGGTGGTCTTGCGGGCTTTGCGCTCGGAGACCTGCTGCCTAGCGTGCTCGTAACGAGCTTGGTCGCAGCTTTTTTTCAGCCCTTGGTCGCGGCACTCGGGATCA
>Ga0169931_10010484_pt1 | contig 13203 bp, 13 predicted proteins | sample Kivu_15m_20L_FD_129675 | JGI IMG/M metagenome (GOLD analysis project Ga0169931, IMG submission 129675) | Freshwater microbial communities from Lake Kivu, Western Province, Rwanda to study Microbial Dark Matter (Phase II) - Kivu_15m_20L... | ecosystem: Environmental > Aquatic > Freshwater > Lake...
AGAAGGTAGACCTGGGGAGCTAAGCGAAGTGGGTGTATTTATGCCATCCAAAGCCTTGGGCAAACCTTTGCCGCCAGTGCCCCAGTGGCCCTGTTCTCTCAATCGGTGCAGATCTTAATTAAGCAGTTCAATTCCGTGCCTCAAGAGGAGCAACTGGCGGTTTTACAGGATATTCTAGGGAGAGTCGATACTCGTTTTACCCAGGCCTGCCATACTTTGGATGAAAATATGAAGCTGGCCTTCTGGCATCGTTTGTTTCACCGTCGTCGTTTAGATGGTCTGGCCTACGGCCAATTAACCCCCAATAGCCAGGTATTATTAACCCGGCTGAGCCGGATGGGGCTGAACGAGCGGCTGAACTTTTTGTGGCAGGCCCTGGCCTAGCCGCACTGGTAGGAAAGCAAGGTGGCTGGGTAATGGCCCTAATTTGGGTTGACCAATTAAGCAAACATTATCGAGTGGCCAGCAAGGCCACTGGCCTGGGGGGTACGGTAGGCCATTTTTTTCGCCGACAGTATCGAACTGTGGAGGCCGTCAAGGCGGTCTCCTTTTCCATTGAGGCGGGAGAAATCGTGGGCTTTTTGGGTCCTAACGGGGCGGGTAAGACCACCACCCTAAAGATGCTGACAGGGCTGATTCACCCCTCCGCTGGCACGGTGCGGGTGGCGGGTCATATTCCCTTTCGGCGAGACCGGGCCTTCCTGCAGACCATTACCCTGGTGATGGGGCAGAAGCAACAGCTACTCTGGGATTTACCCGCCCTGGACTCCCTGCGTATCAATGCTGCTATCTACGGGCTCAGCGATCGCACCTTTCGCGATCGGGTGGAGGAACTGGCGGCCATGCTAGACCTGCGGGCCCAGCTTAGTCAACCGGTCCGTAAACTCTCCCTGGGGGAGCGGATGAAGGCGGAAATGATGGCGGCCCTGCTCCATCGCCCTCAAGTGCTGTTCCTGGACGAGCCCACCCTGGGCCTGGATGTCAACGCCCAGGTGGCGGTGCGGAACTTCCTACGGGACTATAACCAGCGCTACCAGGCCACCATCCTGCTCACCAGCCACTACATGGCGGATATTACCGCCCTCTGTCGTCGGGTACTGCTGATCCACCAGGGCCAGTTAATCTACGATGGTGGTCTCGAACAACTCTTAGATCGATTTGCCCCCTACCGGGAGGTAAAGTTAGAACTGGCCAGCGCTGGCGATGCCCAGCAACTGGCGGCCTACGGTGAGTTGGAACGTCTGGAGGGCTGTAGCGCTAGCCTGATTGTTCGCCGCGACCAACTCACCCAGACCGTCAGCCACCTGTTAGCACATCTAGATATTCAAGACCTGACGGTGACCGATCCACCGGTGGAGGAGGTAATCGGCCGGGTGTTTCAGTCGGGCACGGCGGTGGCAGGTCTTTAGCAAATCTCCCTGGACCTCATACTCGTAGACCAAAGTAGGTGAGGATCACGTCCACCTTACCGGAGTTAGTTATCTCCTGGCACTCCCCCGGATCGGCGGTCACACAGGTACCCGGGCTTAGGTCCTAGGGAACACCGGGGTTTCATGGAGCGACGGGGTAGAAGCAGGAGTAGGGCCATTACCAGAGGCGACATTGGCCCTGGTGCCGCAGCAGGTGATCACAGAGCACCAGGGCGGCCATGGCTTCTACCATAGGGACGGCCCTGGGTAAAACACAGGGATCATGGCGGCCTTTGGCGGCCAGAACCGTCGCCTCACCAGCACTAGTCACGGTATTTTGAGCTTTACGGATGGTGGCGGTGGGTTTAAACGCCACCCGTATAATAATATTTTCTCCGTTACTAATGCCCCCCTGGGTACCCCCTGAACGATTGGTGCGGGTCCGCAGGGTACCCGTGGCATCGGTGTAAAACTCATCATTATGCTGACTGCCGGTCAGCAGGGTGCCAGCAAACCCAGATCCGATCTCAAAGCCCTTGCTGGCCGGCAGGGACATCATGCCCTTGGCCAGGTCCGCCTCCAGTTTGTCAAATACGGGCGCCCCCAGGCCCACCGGCACCTGGCGAGCCACACACTCCACCACCCCGCCGATGGAGTCCCCCTGATCCCGCACGGCCTCAATCCGCTCAATCATGCGTTGGGCCGCCTCGGGGTCAGGGCAACGGACGATGGTGTTCTCTACCTGATTGAGATCGACCTGGTTAGGGTTAACATTCGCCTCAATGTCCTGGATCCGCTGCACGTAGCCAAGGATCTCGACCCCAGCCACCTGCTGTAGGATTTTTTTAGCGATCGCCCCCGCCGCCACCCGCCCGATGGTTTCCCGAGCAGAGGACCGCCCTCCCCCCTGGTAGTTACGAATCCCATACTTGGCGTCGTAGGTGGCGTCAGCGTGGGAGGGTCGATAGGTGGAGGCCATTTGGCTGTAATCCTGGGGTCGGGTATCCTGATTGCGCACCAGAAGGGCGATCGGGGTGCCCAGGGTATGGCCGTCAAACACACCGGATAGGATCTCGCAGCGGTCCTGCTCCTGGCGGGGGGTGGTAATTTTGCTCTGACCAGGGCGACGGCGATCAAGCTCCGCCTGAATTTCCTCAACCTTAAGATCAAGCCGGGGTGGACAGCCATCCACGACAACACCGACCCCACCGCCGTGGGATTCGCCAAAGGTGGTGACCCGAAATAGGTGTCCGAAGGTATTACCCATAAACCAGCGCCTTTAAGATTACGGTCTATTGATCCTACCCCTTCTACCTCCTAGAAAGCAGGGGTTTGATCGCCACCACAATGGTTGAGTTAGGTATAAATAGGTTTTGGGTCATCCCCTAAGGGCTATCCTCAAGGCCTAAATAGTGACGCGGGTTAACAGACTGACCCTGGCGGTAGATGCCATAGTGCAGGTGGGGCCCCGACGACCGACCGGTATTACCCAGGTAACCCACCACGTTACCCCGCTCCACCCAATCTCCAGGCTGTACTGTGGTACGGGACAGGTGGGCGTATAGGGTGGTATAACCGTAACCATGGTCAACTTTGACATGGTTACCATAACCATTGTCATACTGAGCCTGTCGCACCGTACCATTGGCGGTTGCTAAAACTGCCTTGCCAATGGGGCCAGCAAAGTCTATACCTTCATGGATTTCATAATCAAGCCCACCAAAGGGGCTGGGGCGTAAACCAAACTCCGATGACACCGTTAGGAGACCCGTCATGGGTTTACCCTGGGGAAAGGCGGCCTTACGCTGGGTCTCTGAGGTCAGGGTGGCCTCCAGGCCAGGCTTTACCGCGTTGGTCAGGACAGTTTTCAGACCATCTATTCTGGTTTTACTTAAACTGAGAATCGTCTCCACGGAAGCGACTCTAGAGATACCCCCCTGGGGGCTGGGCTGATCAGCAGGATCCTGCAATTCTCCGTCGGCAGTTTCTGTAGAAAGGCCGGCTCGGTTTTTGAGTTGCTCAACGTCATTGGTGATCGCTTGCAAATCCGTGATCACCTGATTGGCCTGATGGGATAGGGCCTCATGTTCCTGGACGAGGCGCTGATTATGGCGAGCTAGATGGTTGATCCAGAGGGTCGGCAACCCTAGCCCCAAAGCCAACCCTAGAAGCATGGAAACAGGCCTAATGGTAATGGTGATGGGATCACGACCGGTGGCCGTGATCAGGATGACATGGGGCTGTAGAAAAGAACGGGGCATAGTAAATCAGTCGCAATCAACGTGAACTCAGGTGGGAATGGGAGAATTGCTGCTATAACGGATATCACTTGGGTGAAGTGCGATGTTATCACCCCCTCAGCCCCCCCTTGCCAAGGGGGGGTACAGCGTGAATCTCATACAGCCAGGCGCTGGGGGGTAAGACTGAGCAATGGGGTGTCTCACTCTATGGAAAACCGCTATAAACCGTAATCAAAATTTTAAATTTCATAAATAAGGCACAACAAAACAAAATAGCGAATCCGCTGAACAGCAGCCAAAAACTTCCTGAGAAAAAGCACTATTGGCGGGGCTGATGCACACCCGACGGATCTCAGAAAAGTTCCCTAAATCGAGATACAGGAGACTGAGATTGAATCCTAACCTTTGACTGATGAACTTGATGGGTATGGTTGCAATTTATCTAAACAGTGCTCAGATAGATATGAATTATACGGGGATCATCGCTTTTAGACAATTCTCCCTTTAGGCTAGGGTGGCTGACAAGGAAAAAAACGAGGGCGATCGCCTGGGAATAGGTAGCAAACTATACCTGCCTGGAATCGATTTCGAATCTCTCCAGGGAGATGTAGGGGTGATTAAGGGCCAGGGTTGTCCGGCCTGGATGTGGCTTATTTCCCTTAAATTCCTGACCGTTGACCGTTACAACTCTATCCCTGGGGAAGTCAGTCAAGGCAATCATCGGGCCTCTGTATAAAGTTCCTTAACTAAGGTGATTAGATTTAGGGAAAGAACCGAGGATTCACGGAGGGGTTGCTCGAGAGGGGAGATTGCACGGGGGCACCGTTGAGGCGTTGGTCAACCCACCGTCGGGCTTTGTAGATCGCCTCCCGCCGACTTAAGGCCCCGGGCACCGCGATCGCCGTTCCCCGGTCATGGTCAGCCCAAACAGAAAATACCGTGAGGCCATTATCTTCGCTTTTCTCTATCGCTAATTGAAATCCGCGGTAGGTGAAAGCCCCAATCACATGGGGATAGTCAGGCTCGGGAAATACCATGGTAGTCAGCCGTCACAATAGGGCAACGGCCCCAATGGGTATGGGGCTCTCTCTACGGATCAGGAGAGGGTCCCTGTGGTTAAGTCACGGACCATCTCAAGCTATAGCCTAGGCGACCGCCAGGTTATGGGCGGCAAAATCCCAGTTCACCAGGTGATTGAGAAAGTTGTCAATATAGTCTGGGCGACGGTTTTGATAGTCCAGGTAATAGGCATGCTCCCAGACATCCATGGTCAGTAGGGGCACCTGGCCGGCGGTGAGGGGGCAATCAGCGTTGCTGGTTTTAGTGACCTTTAGCTGGTCATCCGCTAGCACCAGCCAGGCCCAACCACTGCCAAATTGGCTAGCCCCTGCGGATTTAAAGGCGTTGACAAAGTCCCCAAAGCTACCGAAGTCGGTCTTGATCCGATCCAGGAGGGGGCCTGAGGGCTCACCGCCACCTTGAGGCTTCATCGAGTTCCAGTAAAAACTATGGTTCCAGGCCTGGGCGGCATTATTGAAAACACCTTGCAAAGCGGCATCGCCAGCAATGGTTTTAATCACCACCTCGATGGGATGATCATTGTGGGGGGTGCCCTGCACCGCCTCGTTGTACTTAGTCACGTAGGTGGCATGGTGCCTATCGTGGTGAAACTCCAGGGTAGACTTGGAAATGTAGGGTTCCAGGGCATCGTAGGCGTAGGGTAGGGTAGGCAAACTGTAGGCCATGGGTGACTCTCTTAATCGACCTCTGGATCATAGGGGATCCCTCAGATGGGGGCTATGCCCACCTGGGGCATGAAATTGGTGTTATTGCAGGCCCGGTTGACCAGGGGAGAAAATCACTGCTGATCGAGCCTGAGCGGTTATAGTGAAATTGACGGCTAACCGGTACCGGGGATTGCGATGTTTAATTTAGGTTGGACTGAGGTTGTTCTGGTGATTGGAGTGGCCTTGTTAATTTTCGGCCCCAAGAAAATTCCCCAACTGGGCAGTGCTCTAGGCAAAACCCTGCGGGGCTTTAAGGAGGAAATGGGCTCGGGGGCTGAGTTGGATGCCGCTGCGGAGTCCTACGAGGATGCTGAGGATGCGGATGTTTATCGTTAGGTTCTAGTCTAGAGGGCTAGCGGTAGCCACAGCCCTGGAAAAGGGGGCAGAGGCAAGCCAGGATCTTTGCCTAGCATTATGTACCTTGATCAACTCGTTAGCTGAGCGTTCTGGCTAAAGCAATTACTAATTTGCCATGGGGAAATTCTGGAAGTATACCCTGGCCAGCTTCACTGGCTCCCTGCTGTTTTTTCTGCTGCTAGGATTTTGGCTGACCGTGGGAGCCCTGGGCCTGGCGGGGGTCTTGACGGCGGGGCTGCTGAAGGCGGGAGGGGGAGCCAGTTTCGCTAAAAATACGGTGCTGGTCTACGACCTTTCCACGATTATTGCCGATGCCCCCACCCCGCTGGATTGGGGCGAGGCCCTGTTGGGGGGGGCGCCCCAGACCCAACTTTCTCTCTACCAGGCGGTGACGGCTATCAGAGAGGCCGCTGAGGACGATCGCATCGTCGCCCTTTACCTGAAGGGAAGTGACACTGGCCTGGGGGCGGGGCTGGCCAACCAGGTGGATTTACACCAGGCGATCGCCGCCTTCAAGGCCACGGGCAAGCCTATCCTGGCCTACGACAGCCGTTGGAGCGAGCGGGAATATTATCTCGCCTCCCTGGCCGATACCCTCTACCTCCACCCCCTGGGGGAGCTGGAAATGAACGGTCTCTACGCCGAAACTATGTACCAGGCCAGAGCCCTGGAAAAGCTGGGGGTGGGGGTACAGGTGACCCGGGTGGGTAAGTACAAATCTGCGGTGGAACCTTTCCTGCGAGACAGCATGAGTCCGGAGGAACGCAACCAGAGTCAGCGACTGCTGCAGGATCTCTGGCAGGAGCTGATCACGGCGGCGGCAGCGGGGCGATCGCAGTCTCCCCAAGCGCTCCAGGCCATTGCCGACAATCAGGGGCTGCTGTTTGGCCCTGACGCCCAGGCCGCTCAGTTGGTAGACGCGGTGGTCTACGAAGACGAGGTGATTACCGCCCTACGCCAGCTTACCGGTAAGTCTAATGACTCTGATCAGGATCGGGACCTAACCCCAGGGGAAGACCCCCAGTCCTTTCCCAAAATCAGCCTGTCCGCCTATGCCCAGACCCTTACCTATCCCCATGCTGAGGGTAACCCTGACCACCAGGTAGCCCTGGTCTACGCGGAGGGAACCATTGTGGATGGCCAGGCCCCCAATCCCTTCGGAGAAGCGGGGGTAATCGCCGGTGATAGCCTGGCTCGTCGCCTGCGGCAACTGCGGCAGAAACCAGAGATTAAGGCGGTGGTACTCCGGGTCAACAGCCCCGGCGGTAGTGCCACCGCCTCTGAGGTGGTGGGGCGTGAGGTGAGGCTGTTACAGGAGGCGGGTAAGCCGGTGGTGGTATCCATGGGGGATGTGGCGGCCTCCGGTGGCTACTGGATTGCTAGCGGTGCCGACCGGGTGCTAGCCCAACCCAGCACCATTACGGGGTCCATTGGTGTCTTTAGCCTGTTCCTAAATTTGCAGGAACTCGGGGGTAACCTGGGGGTGCGCTGGGATGGCGTTAAAACCGCCGCTCTGGCGGATATGGGCTCCACCACCCGACCGAAAACCCCACAGCAGCTGGCAATTTTACAGGGTACCGTTGACCGCATCTACCAGGTGTTCCTGGAACGGGTGGCCCAGGGGCGGAATTTAGCCCCGGCTAAGGTGGCGGAAATTGCCCAGGGCCGAGTCTGGTCTGGTAAAACCGCCAAGCAGTTGGGGCTGGTGGATGAGATCGGGGGCTTGGAGGTGGCCCTGACCCGGGCGGCAAGCCTGGCTGATCTCGGGGATGACTGGCGACTGCGCCAATATCCCGAACCCGATGACTGGGGACGCTTCCTGTTCAATCTCACGGCAGCCCTTAAAACCCGGGTCACCGCTACCGATCCCCTCCGCCATCAGTTCGATCGGTTCCTGGCGGATTTGGCCCTGCTCAAAACCCTGAATGACCCCCGGGGGATCTACCTGCTGATGCCCTACCAATGGGACGTGGAATAGGGAATCACCCTAGGCCGCCAGATGGCGAGACACCACCCCAGAAATATGGTCTATCCAGTGATCCACCATGGCGGCCTGGCTAGCCTCCACCATCACCCGGATGACGGGTTCCGTCCCGGAGGGCCGCACCAGCACCCGCCCTTCATTGCCCATGGCCTGCTCAGCGGCGGTAATGGCCTGATTGACCGCTTCACAGTCTTGCCAGTGGAGGCGACGATCGCGATCGGTAACCTGGATGTTTTGCAACCGTTGGGGATAGGGTTGGAAACTTTGCTCCAGGAGATCGGCCAGGGATCCCCCCAGGCTCTGCACCAGGGCAGCCAGGTGTAGGGCGGTAAGCAGCCCATCTCCGGTCAGACTATAGTGGTGACAAAGGATGTGGCCGGACTGCTCTCCCCCCAGCTTGGCCCCCCGTTTGACCATCTCGGCATGGACATACTGATCGCCAACCTGAGTGCGCACCAGGGTACCCCCCAGTTTTTCCCAGGCTCGCTCAAAGCCCAGGTTCGCCATGACGGTGGAAATCAGGGTGTGGTTAGGGAGGCGTCCCTGGGCCTGCAGGTACTGACCCCAAAAGTAAAGGATGTAATCTCCATCCACCACTCGACCAGAGCCATCAACCGCCATCACCCGGTCGGCATCGCCATCGAAGGCAAAACCGAGGTCAGCCTGGTGGGCTTGCACCGCTGCCTTGAGGGGCTCCAGGTGGGTAGAGCCACAGTGGACGTTGATGCGATCGCCATCAGGCTGGTCATGCAGGGTAATCACCCGCGCCCCCGTGGCCCTGAACACCTCCTCCCCAAGCCGGGTGGCGGAGCCCCAGGCTAAATCCAGCACCACCGTCATCCCCCGCAGGTCCAGGCCTGGCAGCAGGGGTTCCTGCAGAAAGCTAGCGTAGCGATTAACCAACTCTGGACGGTAGTAACATTGGCCCCAGGGGGTATTGGCGGGTACCGACAGATCCCTGACCTGGCCCCGCAGAGCCGCCTCGATGCTGGCCTGGAGGGAGCCGGGCAGTTTAGTGCCGTCGCCGCCGAAAAATTTGATGCCATTATCTTGGGGAGGATTGTGGCTAGCGGAAATCATGATCCCCCCCAAGGTCTGGCAGGACTCCGCCAGGTAGGCCACCGCCGGAGTGGGGCACAGGCCCACCTGCCAGACATCCAGCCCCGCTGAGGTGAGCCCAGCGGACAGAGCCGTAGCCAACATATGGCCAGAGTTGCGGGAATCTTGCCCCACCACCACCGGCCCCTGTTCTAACCCTGAGGCCCGTAACACCTGGCCAGCCCAGAAGCCAACCTCCATGGCCAGGGGAGCGGTGAGCAACTCGCCGGCCTTACCGCGAATGCCATCAGTGCCGAATAGGGGGCCGGCGGGCAGGTTTAGACCAGTGAGGCCACTGGCAAAGGCCCGACCGCGATCGTCAGGACCGTTGCCCTGGGCAGAAGTGTGATCACCACTCATTGAAGTATTAATCATGCTCTATAGTCCTCATCACATACACACTTACCCTGGAGGATACCATCTCTGTCCTAAAATGAATTTCAACCCCCGGCCAGTTAGGTTTAGCATGGATAGCGATCACTCCCCCCTTCCCAGCCTGGCTGCCGCCGTTGCCACCTTTAACCAGGGAGACTTCTACGACTGTCATGACCAGCTCGAGGCCCTGTGGATGGAGGCGAACCCTGTGGATAAGCCTTTTTACCAGGGGATACTACAAATTGCCGTTGGTTTTTATCATCTGGGTAACGAAAACTGGCGAGGGGCAGCAATTTTGCTAGGGGAAGGAATCAACCGCCTACGCTCCTTTGCCCCCGACTACCAGCAAATCGCCGTTGATCAATTAATTGACTGCTGCAGGGCCTGGCTACAGGCCCTGCAGCAAGTGGGTCCAGAAATGGTTATACCCCTTAGTCAGGCCCTGAATCAGGCCGTCTGCCGAAGCCAAGACCCAAAACTTCAGCCCTTAACCCCATTTCCCTCCCTGGAACTTACCGTTAACGATCAACATCTTTGCTTACCTTTACCCTTGATGGCCCCTTGCTCAGATGCTTGGCAAGCCTAAACCTGAGTTCTCAGGGTGTCTAAACGTCAACTGTTTACCTGCGCCCTAGCTGGACTAAACCCTAAATCCTATCCAGGACCGTAGTCCCAGATTCGACGACGGCCTTCGTCACCTCCAGCCCCGCCCTTTTCCCCAGACAGCTACTAAATACAAGCAAGCACCCAACCGGTAGGCTTGCCGCCAAACCCCCTAAGTCTCCACCTCGCGTAGCGGCCCGGAGGGCAGACTCTGGGAAACTTTAAACCTTTTCCCGAAATCGGAGGGCTAGGGGGGCAAAGCCAGCATTTTGAACCGCAACAAAAGATGGGTGCACAGGATAGCCCCCAGACAGAGGCAGGAAAAAGCTTAAATCGTCCTCGGCAGGACAAGGCCTATGCCGAAGTTGCTCAGAGACACTATCACCGCCTTTTCTGCTTAGGAATCACGCCCTTTAGGGTAGAACAGGAACCATAGAACTGCCCATCAAGGAGGAATTTAATGTAAAAAATAATGCAAGCATCAACGTGAAACTACGCATATATTATCTGGCCCCAGCGGACTGGGCGTAAACTATGACTCGGCGACTTTATCAAAAATATACAGAAGTCCCCTGGAGTTGCTGCGGATCGGAGGCCGTGAAGCTCTAACTTTGGGGGCTGGCCAGGCACCTGGCGGAGCTAAGGCGGCTGGATGGCCTTCTAGGTCGGCCTCCACCAGGCTAGGGCTATACTTCCTGCTAGGATGATAGGCAGAGCCCGACTCGTGTTGCGCCGGGCAACGTAAATCAGATATGCAGATTTATCTTGACTACAGCGCCACCACACCGCCGCGGTCCGAGGTGATGGATGCGGTGCAGCGAGTCATGCAGGAGCACTGGGGCAACCCCTCCAGTCTGCACCAGTGGGGTAATCGATCCGCCCTGGTGCTGGAGCAGGCGCGGCTGCAGGTGGCGGAGTTAATCAAGGCACCCACCGAGGCGATTATCTTTACCGCTGGTGGCACGGAGGCAGACAACCTGGCGATCCAGGGGGTAGCTCGCCATTACCCTCGGCCCCAGCACTTGATTATTTCTGCTGTCGAACATGCCGCCATCGCCCGCCCCGTTAGCCAGCTAGAGGAAGCCGGCTGGCAGGTGACCCGCCTGCCGGTGGATGGCTATGGCCGGGTTTCCCCCCAGGATCTGGGGCAGGCCCTGCGGGACAACACCGTCCTGGTTTCGATTATCTACGGTCAAAGCGAAGTGGGCACCCTGCAGGATATTCAGAGCCTGGGCCAGGTTGTTCGGGACCACGGCACCCTCTTCCATACCGACGCGGTACAGGTGGCAGGCCGGTTACCCCTGGATATGCAAACCCTGCCGGTGGATCTACTGTCCCTGTCTAGCCATAAAATCTATGGTCCCCAGGGGGTGGGGGCACTTTACCTGCGCCCCGGGGTTGACCTCACCCCCCTCATTACCGGGGGAGGGCAGGAGGCGGGGCGGCGCTCTGGCACCGAAGCCCTCCCCAACATTGCTGGTTTTGGGGTGGCGGCGGCCCTGGCTAGCCAGGACATGCCGGGGGAAACCTGTCGGTTAATTAGCCTGCGCGATCGCCTGGTGGCCCAACTGGCTGATCTGCCCTACCTGGAGTTGACTGGCCATGCCCAACAGCGCCTACCCCACCATGTCAGTTTCTGTCTCACCACCGCCGACGGCGATCGGGTGAACGGTAAAACCCTGGTGCGACACATGAACCTAGCCGGCATCGGCATTAGTGCCGGGGCTGCCTGCCGGAGTGGCGGGCTCAGCCCCAGCCCAATTTTGCAGGCGATGGGTTATAACGATCGCCTGGCCAAGTGCGGTATTCGCCTCACCCTGGGGCGCCATACTACCTCCCAGGACATTGACTGGACCGCTCTGGTGCTGCGGCAGGTGCTGCAGCGTTGCCTGGAGCCCCTGGCCCTCTGCCAGACCTAAGCTTTTATGTTGTGACCTTTGAACAACCTCCATGACCGCCCTACCCACCACCCTAGAAGAGGCCATTCACCAGGCCCAGATTGCCGTTAGCGCCGCCCTTACCGCCGGAGTCGGTCGCATGACCGTGGAGCTGGTGGATCCAGAACTGGAGGGTATGCTGGTGGCACAGCAGTTTTACCCGGTCCTGCAGGAGCTGGGGTTAACCTTTAAAGTCTACTTTCCCGACGCCGGCGCTGCCGCTCTGGCCCGGCGGGATTGGGGTAACCCGGAGTTCACCATCCGGGGTGTGGATGAGTTAGGGGGTCAGGTGGCGGCGCTGGACCAGGTCTATGTCTTTGTGGAACCCTCCGCCGTTGAGGTGAGCCAGGTGGAGGAGATCTGCAATTTGGCGGGCGATCGCTCCATCGTCATGCTTAACCCCAAGCTTGAGGATGTGGCCACCATCGGCATTGGCTATGCCGGGCGGCAACTGCGGGAACGGTTTCTCAGTACCCTGGAGCCAGTTTATTACCTGCGCCCCCTGGAGGCCGCTGTGCTGATGCGGGCCTACCCCGCTCCCTGGCAACTCTGGCAAGCAACCCCAGAGGGGAGTTATCAACTGGCGGCGGAGTTTCCGCAGCGACCCGGGGGGGAGGCCATTGATCGGGTGCTAATGGCGGATGCCGCCAGGCTGGGGGAGGGGGTAGAGGCCCGGCTGCCCCGACGGGGTGGGTTTTTATCCGAGTTGCAGAGCTTTATCCGGGCCCTAACCCAGTAGGGTCGTGGCTCAAGGGGACGGGTTGAGACAAGTAGGGGAGACGGGGGACGGCTACCCTGGGGGCGATCGCAAGCGTCATGGAACCCTGACTAAGACTAGAGGGTCATAACAACGCCCCGGTCGGGGTATTTCTTACCGGATTGGGGTTCTGGTCCCTGGTGATAGGGATTGCTGGGGCAAAAGACGCCGACAAGCCTCAGGATTGGGTCCCTGCCGGGGCTAGAATGAAGTGTTGTCCACGGCCTGTTCAGGCCCCATTCCCCCCTAGGTCTATGACTCCCTCCCTTCGCTTTTTGATGTGCGCCCCCCACCATTACGAAGTGGACTACGTGATTAATCCCTGGATGGAGGGTAATATTCATCGCTCCTCCCTGGAACGGGCCCAGCAGCAATGGCAGCAGCTTTACCAGATGATCGCCGATCGCGCCGATGTGGACCTGGTCAAGCCCCAACCCGGCTGGCCCGACATGGTGTTTACCGCTAATGCGGGGTTGATCCTGGGGGATCAGGTGGTGCTGAGTCGCTTCCTCCACCCCGAGCGCCAGGGGGAGGAGCCCTTCTTCCAGGAATGGTTTGAGTCCCAGGGGTACACCGTCCATACCCTACCGGCGGAGCTGCCCTTTGAGGGGGCCGGTGATGCTCTGCTAGACCGGGAAGGACGTTGGCTGTGGGCC
>Ga0169931_10010485_pt1 | contig 13203 bp, 9 predicted proteins | sample Kivu_15m_20L_FD_129675 | JGI IMG/M metagenome (GOLD analysis project Ga0169931, IMG submission 129675) | Freshwater microbial communities from Lake Kivu, Western Province, Rwanda to study Microbial Dark Matter (Phase II) - Kivu_15m_20L... | ecosystem: Environmental > Aquatic > Freshwater > Lake ...
GGCAGCAACATCCGCACGATTCATTACCTCGACAACTGCCCCACTTTGCTCACCGGCGGCGGCGCAAACTTGAAGCTGGGCCAGCATCTCGTCCTGCCGAAGGACACACCGCTGTGCAACGTGTGGCTGACGATGCTCCACGGTATCGGCCTCGACCCAAAGCAACACGAGCGCCACGGCGACAGCACCGGCGTGGTGAAGGAACTCCGAGCCTGAGCATTCCGCAGCGAATGAAGCACACCATGAGAACGACCATTCTTTGTCTGTTCACGATCGGCCTTTGCCTATCAACCGCCCACGCGCAGAGCAGCGCGAAGGGCACCCTCTTGATCAAGGAAGACTTCAGCAGCGGCGAGAAGCGCGCGCAGCCGCAGCAGTGGGGCGGCGGGCTCACTTGGAACATCCCGGAGACTTGGGAAATCCGCGATGGAGCCATCGCCTGCATTTACGACGGCAAAGCGCATCCCGGCAAAGCGCACGGCAGGTCCATTGACCCGAAGTTCAAGGCCCACAACGTCCGCGTTTCGTATCGCATCAAGTTCGAGGGCGAAGGCGCGATGATGGACATGCTCATTAATGCGCCGCTGCGGCCCGGCAAACCCGGCAGCGTCCTCTGGCACATCGGCGATGTGGTCACGCGCATCACCAAGCCCGGCGCACGCGACGACGTCTCCATCGGCGAGCGCGACTTCACGCGCGACGTGAATCACCCTGCGCTGAAAGGCAAGACGCTCGATCCCGAAGTGCTCAAACTGCCCGAAGGCACATTCCGCAGCGCCTACGGCATCCCCGGCGAATCCACCTTCAAGAAAATCGGCCTCGAGACCGGACGGTGGTATCAATTCGTCGTCGAGAACATCGGCGCGAAGTGGACGCTCTGGGTGGACGGCAAGGAAACGCTCTCGCTCCATCTCAAGCGCTCCGACGTGGAGAAGGAATCCGTCAACTTCATCGGCTTCGGCCCCTTCCTGCTCGACGACATCGTCATCGAGGAACTGCCAACGACCAACTGACCGGAGGGGGGAGTGATGGAGTCATGGAGTGATGCATTCCTGCCCGAATCCCAACCCCTCATCATTCCAATCCTCTACCACTCGCTCCTGACGCCCACACATGAAATCCGTCCTCACTTGCATTACCGCCCTGCTGCTCGCGCCGCTCCTTGCGTTGAAAGCCGCTGACGCGCCGCGACCAGCAGCGAGGCCGAACATCATCGTCATTTTCACCGACGACCAGACGTATCGCGGCATCGGCTACAACAATGCGGAGGTGAAGACACCGCATCTCGATGCGCTGGCAGCGGGCGGCATCACGTTTGAGCGCGGCTATGTGGCCAGCCCCATCTGTGCGGCGAGCCGTGCCTCCATGATGACGGGCCGCTTTCCGCAGCAGCACGGTGTCATGGGACTGGGCAGCGTGGCCTTTGCGCCCTACCTCAAGGGGGCTTCCGCCGCCGACCAGCCTCTCGCCGCGCGGATCGCTGCCGCAGGCTACACGACTGCTTTCTTCGGTAAATCGCATCTCGGCAAGCCGCTCAACTATGGATTCGCCATTGGTCGCGAGATAGGTGGCAATGGCGATGCTCAGGTGTTCCAAGAGGCCAGCGAGTTCATCCAAACGCAAGCGAAGGGCGGCCAGCCCTTCTTCCTCTGGCTCGCGCCGCATCAGCCGCATGTCTCCCTGCTGCCGGACGCCCGGTGGCTTGAGCTCTATCCAGAGGGCTCCATCCACCTGCCCAGGAATTTCCTCGTAGAGCCTGCCAAAGCCAGCATCAACAACCAGGGCCTCCCAGGGCAGGCGATGTATCGAGATTCCGGCCACCGAGGCAGTCTGGGAGGTCTCCCGGCGGGTCCTCCGCGCGATGCGGCGACGATGCTCGCCTTCACCCGCGCCTACCACGCCGTGCTCAGTCATCTCGACGACCAGGTGGGCCGCTTCTCCGAACTGCTGCGTGAGAGCGGCCTGTTGCAGAACACGGTGGTGTTTTACCTTTCCGACAACGGCTACCACCTCGGCTCGCATGGGCTCGGCAACAAAATCACCATGCACGAGGAGTCCGTTCGCGTGCCCATGTTCGCCTTCGGTGCCGGCGTGAAGCCCGGGCAAAAGACCCGTGCGCTCGTCTCCGCGCTCGATGTGTATCCCACGGTGATCGAACTGGCCGGTGCCGATGCGCCCCCGCAGCCCGTGATGGGCAAATCGCTCCTGCCCTTGTTCAAAGGCTCCTCCGCGCCGATTCGCGACACCGTTTTCTCCGAATGCGTCGGCGTGGGCGGCAAGGCCGGCCAGGGCCACCGCATGGCTCGTGGCGAACGCTGGAAACTGATCCTCACCGATGCCGACGAGGAGTTTCTCTTCGATCAACAGGACGACCCCTTTGAACTGACCAATCGCCGCGACGATCTCGCGCTCGCCCCCGTCCTGAAAACCCTCCGCCGCGAACTCGCTGACTGGATGAAATCCATCGGCGACCGCCCCTATCCTGCGGTGACGGATGGCAAACGTTGAAACACAGAATCTCACCGATGAACAAAGTCATCTCTCAGGCATTCCTCTCCTGCCTCCTGCTCACCCCAGCCGTTGCAGTTCAAGCCGCCGGCGCCCCCAAGGCCACGCTCGACGCAAAGCACCGCGCGTTTTTCAAAGACAACTGCTTGAAATGCCACAATGCCGAAAAGCAGAAGGGCAAGGTGCGGCTCGATGACATCGCCTTCACGGTGGACACGGTCGAAAAGGCTGACCTGTGGCAAAAGGTGCTGAACTCCCTCAATTCCGGTGAAATGCCGCCGGAGGATGAAAAACAGCCGTCCCAGGCCGCGAAGACGGATTTCCTCGATGACCTCTCCCGCACGCTCGTCACCGCGCGGTCCGTGCTCAGCGACAGCGGCGGGAAGATCACCATGCGCCGCCTCAACCGCCGAGAATACAAGAACACCCTTCGCGACCTGCTCGGCGTGGACATCAACGTGCGCGAGCTGCCTGCCGATGGCGGCGCGGGGACCTTCGACACGGTGGGTTCGTCGCTCTTCATGTCGTCGGATCAGTTCGAGCAATACCTCGCGCTCGGACGGCTGGCGCTGGATGAGCACTTCGCGCGGTTCGTCGCGCCTTCGGGGGCAAAGCCACGGTTCATGCATGTCGAGGCGGAAGAAAGGAACGCGCGAATCGTTAAATCACTCGCGGAGCGCACAGACGCGCACCAGCGCTACGAGAAATGGACGGCAGCAGTCGAGGCTGCGGCGCGAAAGCCGGAGAACGCTGACATCGTCGCAAAGATTCGCGCGGAGAAGCCGAATGATGCGACGCATTTGGCCATGCAGTGGCAGCGTCTCCAGGGCGCGCCTGCCCCGAAGGAGTTTGGTTTTACCGATGCCATCAATGCGGATGAGGAGGGCCGCCGGAACTGGGTCCACTCCGTGCCGCATCAGAAGGCCTACGTCGAGCATCCGGCGACAAAGACGGGCAGCTTCCTCACGGTCGAGGATGTGTTCGTAAATCCCTACCACCCCTTCCGGCTGCCCGGCGACTGGCCGGCGGGTGATTACGTCGTGCGTGTGCGCATCGCGGCCACGTCGAACACACAGGCATCGCGGCACTTCGTGGAGTTCGGCTCGCAACACGACAGCGGCGTTCGCGCGGTGGCCAGCAGTCATCAGGTCACGGGCACGATGGAGAAGCCGCAGGTGCTGGAGATTCCGCTGAAGTTCTCACCCGCGAAAGGCTACGGCTTCTTCTTCCAGGAAAAGGGCACCTATGAGTCCGAGGAGGTCGCGCACCGCATCTTTGCCGAGGCGAAACAGCGCAATGGCATCGGCCCGGAGTTCGCGCTGTGGATTGACTGGATCGAGGTGGAGAGCGCGGGTGGCGCCAAGCCCCCGGCGGTCGCGGCCAGCGTCGAGAAACTCCGCAAAGACCCCGAGCAGTGGGCGAACAAATACATGCCCATCTACGCGGCGGGCTATGTCGAGAAATACGGGCGCTTCCAGAAATGGTGCGCCGCGATTGATGAAGCCGCCAACAAACCCGAGAACGCGGAAGCCGTGGCGAAGCTCCGTGCCGATCCCCGGCTCAAAACGCAGCCGCATCTTTTCTACAATGGATATGCGCAGATCAAAGGCGCGCCGGCCCCGGGGGGATTTGGCTTCAAGGACGTGGACGACGCTCAGTTCGCCCGCAGCGAATACGCCTACCACCATCAATACTACGCCGACTACGCGAAGCTCCCCGCCCGTGACACCGGCTCCTGGCTCATGCTTTACAGCCTCGGCCGCTACGCCGGCATCGCCGCATCGGAAAAGTGGCCTGCTGGCAAATACACATTGCGCATCCGCCTCGCCGCCAGCGATGAGTCGCCGAAAGAGCGCCGCTTCATCGAGATCGGCACCGGCAAAGCTGACGCAGCGGATTACAACGTGCTCAGCTCGCATCAAGTCACCGGCACGCTGGCGAATCCGCAGACGCTGGAGATTCCCGTCGAAGTCAACGCCAGCGGCGACCGCAACTTCGCCATCCGCGACAAGCGCCCCAACACCCGCGACGCCGAGTATGCGATGTTCCGCGAAGCCTGGGACAAAACCGGCACCGGGCCGAAGCCGTGCATCTGGGTGGATTTCGTCGAACTCGAAGGGCCAGTGAACGCGAATGCTCCGGCGGCCCCCACTTTGACCAAGGCCATCAAACAACGCCGCGAGGTCGAGTTGCATGCGAACGCAATGGTCGGCGGCACTTACAATGGCTACTTCAAGCAAGGCAACGAAGCGGCGAAGAAGTTCCTGGAGACCAAGCAGCCGCAGAAGGGGATTCCCGACGAGCAAGAGGCGAAGTTTCGCATCCGGGCTTTCGAGCAGCAGGGCCCGACCTTTGAGCGCTACCTGAATGATCCGCTATCGAAGACAGGCGCCTATTTGACGATCCAATACGTCCACACCGAGGAGGTCATCACTCTGCCACCCGATCAGCCCTCCGGCTGGCTCAAGACGAAGCACGAGGTCGAAAAGGCCGAACCTGGCGAATACAAGCTGCGCTTCCGCATCGGCGCGGTGAAAGGCACGCCGAAGGAGCGGCACTTCGTCGCGCTCGGCAGCCGGATGAAGCCGGAGGAAAAGGAGGACTTCACCTTGATGCAGACCTTCCAAATCAGCGGCACCACCGAGTCACCGCAGGTCATCGAAGTCCCCGTGAGCATCACCGCGAACGGGCCGCGCACCTTCGTGCTGCGGGAGAAGCGCGATGTGAAGCTGGACCACGAACTCTTCACCACCGCGCAGAAGGCCACCGGTGTTGGCCCGCCGTCCGCGCTGTGGATTGACTGGGTGGAGTGGGAGGGTCCGCTGATGCGTGGGGGCGCGAAGACCGGCGTCGTGCCGGTGCTGGCCGCTGGCGAGACCGATGCGCGCGCCGTGATCGAGCGATTCGCCGTGCGCGCCTTTCGTGGGAAGCAGCCCTCGGCAGCCTTCGTGGACAAACTCGTGGCACTTCACGACGGGCGCGTCAAAGCGGGCGATTCCTTCGGCAAAGCCATCCGCGAGCCGCTGAGTGTGATCCTGGCCTCGCCGGGCTTCTTGTATCTTCAGGAAACGGGCTCCCAATCTTTTACCCCGAATCTGTTACCCAATGCAGAGGCTGGTAAAAAGTTGGGGGTAAAAGATGAAAGGCAGAGATCGCTGTCCCCTCCCGAACTCGCCTCACGCCTGTCCTACTTCCTCTGGAGCGCACCGCCCGATGAGCATCTCCTCCGTGCGGATCTCGCCCAGCCCGCCGTGCTCGCCGCCGAGGTGGACCGCCTCCTCACGGACCCGCGCAGCCGCGAGTTCGTCACCGGCTTCGTGCATCAGTGGCTCGGCATGGACCGGCTGGACTTCTTCCAGTTCAACACTCGCCTCTACCGCGACTTCGACGAGAGCGCGAAAGCCGCCGCGCGGAACGAAGTTTATGAGTCCTTCGCCCACCTGCTGGCGAGCAACGGCAGCCTGCGCCAGCTCTTGAAGGCCGATTACGTGATGGTGAACGGCCTGCTCGCGACCTACTACGGCCTCGACGGCGTGAGCGGGGATGAGTTCCGCAAAGCCCCGTTGCCCGCCAGCTCACCGCGCGGCGGACTGCTCGGGATGGCCGCCATTCTCGCGATGGGTGGCAACGGCGAGCACACCAGCCCGGTCGAGCGCGGCGCGTGGGTGCTCCGCAAGCTGCTCCACGATCCGCCGCCGCCCGCGCCACCGAACGTCCCGCAACTCACCCGGCTCGAAGGCAAGCTGCTCACCACGCGCGAGCGCCTCGCCGCGCACATGGAGGAACCGCAGTGCGCGAGCTGCCACCGGAAGATTGATCCCATCGGCTTCGGTTTGGAGAACTTCAACGCCGCCGGCAAATGGCGCACCGAGGACAGCTACGAGAAGCGCGGCGTCGGGAAAAAGTCTTGGCCCATTGATCCGAGCGGCCAGTTCCACAACGGCCCCGCCTTCAAGGACTACTTCGAGCTGCGCGAACTCGTTGCTGCGAAGTCGGAAAACTTCGCCCATGGCTTCACCGAGGCGCTCATCGAGTATGCGCTCGGCCGCCCCTACGGCTTTTTGGACGAGGCACTGGCGACCGAGATCGTTGGGCGCGCGAAGGCGAAGGATTTCTCCCTGCACGAGTTCATCACGGCACTGGTCACGAGCCGCACGTTTCAGACCAAGTAGAGCTGTCAGGCCAGCGCCGGTCAGAGATCTTTCACGCGGTGAAGACCGGCGACGAAGCCCGCGTGCGCGAGCTGCTGAAGACGCATCCCTGGCTCAAAACAGCATCCGAGGAGCGCGGCGAAACGCCCTTGCACGTCACCGCCGCGCTCGGGCGGCAGGTGCTGGCGAGCATGGACTTCGCTGGCGAGTGGGCCGTGGGGTTGCGCAGAGTGGCCTTACGAGTGCCACCCGAATCAAACCCGGGTTAATGTTCCGGTGTGGCCACCGAACGAGTCCTTCTCCACGCCCAGCCGCTGCAAGATGGTGACGAAGAGCTTCGCCAGCGGCAGTTCTTCCACTTCCATCTTGCTGGTCCATCCCGCATCGGTGGCAATGCCGGCGCCGGCCTGGTTGTCCTCATTACCTTTGCCGAACTTGAGATAGCGGCCGTTGGTAAAGCCGAGGTTCTTGCCGCCGGCGGAAATGATCGGGTAGTTCCGCGAAAGGTGGAAGCTGCTGGAAGCCGAGCCATGCATCGCAAAGGTGTTGTCCAGCAGGTTGCCTTTGCCGTTTGGCTCAGGAGTGTTTTTCAGTTTCTGCACGAAACGACCGAATTCCTCGGCTTGATAGCGATTATAGGTGCCAAGATTCTTCCAGCCGCCGGGCTCCTTGACGGCATGTGTCAGGCCATGGGCACCGCCAAGCCCGACGGCCAGTGACAGCAGGTCGTGGGGACCTTCGCCGTTTTCCCGCCCCAACTGAAATGTGGCGACGCGGGTCGAGTCACTCAGAAAAGCCAGGTAGATCAATTCATACATGGTCTGGAAATAGAGTCGGGCTTCTTTCGGCTCGGCATCCAGATGCAGGTTGCGGGTGTCCACCTTGGGAATCGGAGCGTCAATCCACTTTTGGGCCTGCACGAGCTTTAACTCGGTATCGCGCACGGCATCCAGATACTGTTGGAGCGTCTGCTGGTCGTGCTTGGAGAGTTGGCGTCCCAGCGAGCGGGTGTGGTCAATGAGGAGATCGAGGGCGCTCTTGCTTCTCGCCAGTCGGTCGGCTGCGTCCCGACCGCTCGTCACGAACAGCAGGTCGAAGATTTGCTTCGGCTTGTTCATCGCAGGAATCGGCCGCCCTTCACGATTGAAGGACTGGGTCTGCGCGCCCCGCGGCCCCCCTACGCCGCCATTGGTGGACATCACGAGTGAGGAATGCCGGGTGAAATCGCCGGCGTGCTCGGCATAGGCCTGATCCAGCGAGATCGTATTCTGATACGGGCCGTGACCACCGATGGGGGCACCGGTCAGATATTGATCGGCATTGGAATGGCCGTGGACGTTTCTGGCCGCAGGATGCGACAGGCCGGAATAGATCGTGACGTCGCTGCGCAGCGGCTCGAGCACCTCCAGCACCTTGGTAAATTCGAAGTCCTTTTCACCGCCTCGGGGAAACCAGCTCCAATCATTCCACGCGGGATCAGACTTGAGCGGCAAACCGACCCCGTCCGGATGATAAATGCTGACAAAACGCTTCGGGGTCTCGTCCTGGGTCAGGCCGCCCGCCGCAAATGTTTCAAACCACGGCAAGGCGAGCGCCACGCCGGCACCGCGAAGGAACGCCCGGCGGTTCAGCGTGGCGGATTTATCGCTTCTGGGATGTTTCATGCTTACTTGGAGTTAAAGAGGTTGCTGCTGACGATCAGGTTGATCAGTTCACCCAGGCTGTCACCCCGTCGCCGGAACTGTGCGGTCAAGCTGTCAATGTCAGCACGGTCGGCGAACGCAAGCGGTCTGCCAAGCGCATAAGCCGTCAGCTTGTGCACCATCGCACGGGCAAATTGATCCTGCCGGTCCGTCAGCAAATAGCGTTTAAGCCCATCGATCCCGGCCAGCGTCTGCCGGTTGAACAGTTCGGACGTCGCATCAACCGGCTGGTTCCTGATGCTGGTCCGGAAGGTGCCGAGGGCATCGTAGTTCTCAAACGCGATGCCCCACGGATCGATCCGCGAGTGGCACGAGAGGCAGGCCGGTTTGTTTCGGTGGTCAACGATCCGTTCTTTCAAGGTCATTTTGAGAATCTCCGGATTCGTCAGATCGACTTGCGGGACATTGGGCGGCGGCGGTGGCGGCGGATCGTCCAGGATGCGTTTCATCAGCCAGACGCCCCGCTTGAGGGGATGGGAATCCTTGCCGTCGGAGTTCATCGCCAGGATCGCCGCCCCGGTCAACAGACCGCCCCGATTCGCCTGCGGGGCGATGGACACCTTGCGGAACTGTGGGCCGTAAACCTTGGGAATCCGATAGTGGGTCGCGAGCCGCTCGTTGATCACGGCGTAATCGGAATGGAGGAAATCCATGATGCTGCGGTTGTGCCGCAGGACTTCATCGAAGAAGGCAACCGGCTCTTCCTGCATGGCTTCCCGCAACGCATTGTCCGTGACATGCGTCACACTGTTCATCCGGTCCAACCCCAGCCATTGCTCAACGAAGTGCCGGGGGAATCGTTGCGAACGCGGGTCGGCCAACATGCGCTTCAGTTGGGCCGCCAGGACGTCCGGCTTTCTGAGCTTTCCCTGTTCCGCGAGTTTCAATAATTCGCCGTCGGGAATGCTGGACCACAAAAACACGGAGAGGCGGCTGGCAAACTCCAGCTCACTGATCCTCGCCGGGGATTTAGTCTCGCTGGCCTTCGGTCCTGGATTCAGGTGGAGGAAGGACCGCAGCGAAGCGAGGAATCCCCTGGGCTCGCTGGCCTCCACTCTTTGCGTCAGGTAGAGGAACTCCGGGGTGGCCAGCGCCGTCGCCAGCACTTCCACCATGGCCTCTTCGAAAGTCCGGAACTCCGGCCGATACTTCGCGAACAGCGCCATGAACTGGTTGACTTCCGCGGCGGTGACCGGGCGCCGCCAGACGCGTTGTAGGAATCGGTTCAGCACCTCGCGGCCGTAGGTCTGCTCGTCACCCTTGTGGTTGCTCGCAATGAAGATGTCCGTGTGCGTCTGCGGGGGCCATTGCTCGTAAAAGGGAGCGATGATTTCGATGCGGTCGATCAGCACCTGCAGGGGTTCCGCCCCGCCGGTGGCATTCGAGACATTGAGAATGTGCAAGAACTCATCGCGTCTCGGGAACGTGGTGGTGAGCTTCCGGAAAGGGTTCCGTTGGATGTCACCCAGTGGGATGTCGAAGCAAATGAACTCGGGGTTGTCGGCCGATGCTGTAACCGGGATGTCGTGCTCGCTGACCACCTGCGAATAGTTGGCGTTGTTGCTGGTGTGGGCACTGAAACTGAGACGCAGGCTTGCGTGTTCGTCCGGGCTCATCGTCGAGCGGCCAGCGCGGATGCGAACGCGCATGGTCCCCTCGTCGGGCAGAAAACGATCCAGATCCAGCTTCACCTCGCTGGCGCGGGGAAGCACCAGCACGACCGGAGAAACGGCGGGAGTTTGGCCGGCAACCGCCTCCGTCCGGGGCAGCGACTTGCCGGCGGGAAACGGGAGGCTCTCGCCGGTCTCCCGGTTAAATAACTGCTGCTGGTTTTTGGCCTTCCTGGTCTTCGACTTCGTATCGGACGCCTGGGGCTGCTTTCCGGACGCCGCCTTGGCCATCTCCTCCGGCATCGAGATGATGTAAGTGACGGCGGGTGGCCGCTCCCCGCTCACCGTGGCCCGTTTGAGCGCCTTCAGGCCGATCTCACGATAGGTCTCAAACTGCATGGCCGACATCTGCAGCAGTTCCGAGCTGTTCTTAAAACCGTCTTCCGACGCGGTTTCCGGGGGCAGCTTGTTCGCGAGGGCATAGGGCAGACCCAGCAAGTCCTGCAGGGCGTAGTTGTATTCGTAATTCGTCAGGCGGCGAAAAGACGAATGCTGCCCGCTGTTGCGGCGGACGAGGGACGCCGTGCTCAGTTCCCCGCTGAGCCAATCAACGATGCGCCGGCGATCCGCATCCGCGAGCGCATAATCCGGTTCGTCCTTGGGGGGCATCTCTGATTTGCTGAGCGCGTTAAACACCTCGCGCCACCGCTCCGCGTCCGGGCCGGTCAGCAGGTCTGGATTCAGTTGGTCGATGCGCAGTCTGCCCTTGGATTTTTCGGGACCATGACAAGCCAGACAGTTCTGTTTCAGGATCGGCCCCACCGACTTTTGAAAGACGGCCAGGTTCGCCTTTGGAATGACACCGGGGGCTCTCGCGACTTCCTTGGTCTCTTGCAAGAATCTGGATCTGACGCGTCCCAGCTCTTTGGCCGTTTCCAAAGAGATCGGAGACTCCTGCCCGCTGGCTGACAGAATCGCCCATGCGCTTCCGAGCACAAGCAGCACCGCGTTGTTTAGAGGCTTCAACTGATAGGAATTTGCTTATGGTTCTGGGAATTGATTCTGAGCGTGATTGGAGGCGTGTCAACCTTCGTTCTGGTTTCCCAAATCGGCGGCAGGAGTGCATCAAGCTCGCTATTCGAGCAGTGGTCTTGGTCGGAATTGAGTTTTTCGGGCTGAAATTTCATGGAGTGACAGGAGCGGTGAGGAGGCGGACGGGGACGCTGTCGTGGGTGCTCTGCTCGATGCGGCGGCTGCTGAAGGTGCCGGTGGCGTAGCTGTAGATGAGGAGGGCCAGCAGGGTGCGGGGCGGATATTGTTCGCTGCCGGTGCCGCGGGTGTTGACCTTGACGTGGCGGAGGTCGAGGGCCTCGACGGCGTCGAGGACGAAGTGGACGAGGTGGTCGGCGGGGACCCAATCGCGGAGATTGGGCGGGAGCAGGAGCGGGGTGTCGCGGTCAATGGGGACGAAGCGAGCGGGCATGCGGAGTCAGACGCCGACGGCCGGTGTGGGTTGCAGGGAATGTGAAAAATCTGGTGGAAAACTGGGGGCGCTAAGTCCGACAGGCTGCTAGTGCAGCAATGCGGCCAGGAAATCCGTCAGGCCGAATTGTTGAAGAGTTTGACTAACGCCGGCTTCAAGTCGATCTCGCGCGACCATTTGGCCAAGTGCCTGGAAGCTCTCAACCAGTGTCACCTCATCACGGAGCTCAAGGCATTCAAGAGATCTCCTCAAGCAGAAATTTCCTCGTCACAAATCTTCCTGCCCAACCCATCGCTGGTTCCCGGGGGACCGGACGAGACTTCGGCGATGGGGTTTCGCTTGTTGGTCTGGCTGCACCTACGCGCCGCTTTCGGCGATGGCGCGCTCCACCATTGGCGGCGCAAGGACGGCCACCAGCTTGATTTCGTCCTTGAACGCATGCGACCGAGTGAGGGCAGGGTTGGAGGCGATCCGCAGTGGGAAGCGGTCGCCATTCAATGTGCCTTCGATGGCAAGGTGGATTCCAAAGCGTTCGAGATGTTCCGTCGGCACTACCCCTCGGGGCCCAACTTCGTCCTGGTGCCGGATCAGAGGAAAGCGCGGTTCACTTCCCAATCAACTTTCAAGCTCCGGGAGTTCAAGCACACGCTTGAGGAGGATCGGCTGACACCAGCCCAACACCCATGGAAGGAATTGGTGTGCAAAAGTAGCCCCCACGAACTGCTCTCCTTCCTCGCCCCGCAGCACGTGAAGGGACCGAGCCCCAACCTTGACCTGTTGTTTCGGTTCAAATTTGAATGGTGGCAGCTTGCCAAGGGCCACCTTCGGAGCCGTCCCAGTTCCGCCAAAGGGGATGAAGCCCCCGAAGTTCCGTTCAAAGGGCAAGGCCACATCGGCGGACTTCAGCTCCTTAGACTCATGCACCAGAAGTTGGGCAGGAACATTCTCGATGTCGACCCATCGAAGTTTCTGAAGGATTACTTCAGGCAGGAGCTTTTGGAGTATTTGGACACGCCACAGCTCGTGGTGAATGTTAAACAAGGCCCGAGTGAACCAAATCGGAGCAAGCGCGGGACGAGTTGAACCGGCCGCACTGCTCTGGTGCCAGCGGAGCTATTCGTATCCATTCACCTGAATAGCCGAGCCAGGAATTCGGGCAGTTTCTCGCGCTTTCGCATGGCGAGAAGGTCGCGTTCGCTGATCAGGCCGCCAGCTGGAAGCGCAATCATCCAACGAAGGTTCGTGCAAGGCACGGTTACTTGATTGGCTTCCCCATTCTCGCATCCGCTAGACGCTCATACTCCGCGAGCGTCTGCTGCGCGGTGAGGTTTTCGATGCCGAACAGTTCCAGTCCAAGGTTGATGATGGCCCTGCTGGGCGTGGCTTCCGGGCGAATCCGGAACAACTCGGCACTGGCTCTGCGCGGATCATGCACAATCCTCGATAACCGCCTGACGCATCCGTTTTTGATTGGTTCGGTTGTCGATTCGTGCCAGAATTGCCTGTGCTCAGCCAACTACTCTACTTATGAGCAAGCCTACATTCGACCCGTCCAAATTCACAACCCCCGAACCGAAGCCCCTGCCGGTGATTCTGCTTCTGGATGTCAGCGGGAGCATGAGCGGTGAAAAAATTTGTAACCTCAACGCGGCTGCCAAAGACATGCTGGCGACGTTCCAGAATTCGGAGAACGGCGAGACCGAAATCCGTGTTGCGATCATCACTTTCGGCTCGGAAGTAAGGCTGCA
>Ga0169931_10010486_pt1 | contig 13202 bp, 13 predicted proteins | sample Kivu_15m_20L_FD_129675 | JGI IMG/M metagenome (GOLD analysis project Ga0169931, IMG submission 129675) | Freshwater microbial communities from Lake Kivu, Western Province, Rwanda to study Microbial Dark Matter (Phase II) - Kivu_15m_20L... | ecosystem: Environmental > Aquatic > Freshwater > Lake...
AGCTTTTGGTTAATTCGAGAAGTGCTCAGTTATGGACAAAATTGCGAAGTTATTTTCCCAAAAGAAATCCGCAATCGGGTCAAGGATCATTTGATTGAGTTATGGAACCGCTATGATATATAGTACTTTTCCATCACATGATCCGCCACAACCTTCTCCGCGCCCAGAACATGCTTTGGCAGGCGCTCAGCATCACCCATGCAGACCGGGAATGCCTCAATGGACACAAAGGCAAAGTCATCTGGTTCACAGGCCTCTCGGGTTCGGGTAAGTCCACCCTCGCGAACGCCCTGGAGAAGGAACTGCACACTCCCTTCCATTCACTTCCCCAACAACCATGCAATCCTCATGGGTATCAACGTAAGGCGGGACAACGAGATATTGGAGGGGTGTATCCATAAGCACTCTGTTGAAAAGAGACTAAAGGCTCTGCGGCAGTGCCCAGAGCCCGGTATCGTTACCGGTATAAACCAAAAATGGGAACGATGACCTCTACTATACGAGAACGACGACAACAGGTGGCTGAGTTTCTGAGAGAGCAGGGACGAACGACCCTGAGGGTAATCGCTAAGGCGAGGGAATTGAGCCGCAGCAGTGTTCATCGCCATCAGCAAGCGATAGGGCGAGCTGAGCAACATCCTGAGTCGGGGTGGTGGGATGGTGCGGTGGGATACCAGTAGCTGGTGCACCTGGCGATCGCGGTGGTATATCATTTTGGGATTCAGCAAGGGGTTGGGGCGGAGAGCCTATCGGCGTTTTTCAAAGCGATACAAGTGGACACCCATGTCGCTAGTTCACCGACATCGCTACGACAGCTTAAGCATCGGGTTGAGGCGGCTATCGTAGACTACGGCGAGGCCCAAGCCGAGCAATGCGAACCGACCGAGGGCAGAGGCGTCTGGCTGGGAGGCGATGAGACCTTCTTTGGCTTACCGATTCTGGTGCTGATGGAGTTGGCTAGCGGCTTTATTTTCACCGAAGTTGAAACCGAGGACCGCACCTACCGCACCTGGAAATCCCAGCTTCCAGCGGGGTGGGAATCGGCGAGATGGCGGTGTCATGCCCTAGTCAGTGATATCGATAAACACCAAGTCTTCGACACGGACATCTCGCACCTCATTCCAGTACTCCCCGCGTAACCGCTGCACCCGTTTACTCGCTTTGTCACTCGGGTGAAGGGCTTTTTATGGGTGAACCGAAGCCGCTTCATCACTCGGCACATTGTGGACCGACTCACCGTCACCCCGCACGTTTGATTTACCTCCGCACGAAGCTTATCTAATGTCGCATCCGGGTTTGCCTCAACCAGGGCTTGAACTTGCTTCATCTGATCCTCATCCAGTTCCCTCGGTCGCCCAGGACTGCTCTTGGGGGCTAGATCGCCCGTTTCACGATACTGTTTTAATAGTTAGATGACGAAACTCTTCGCCACTGGAAATCACTGGGCTAACTGGTGCTGTGAAATATGCCCGTTCTCATAGGTCTCAATGTTCTTCTGTCGCAAATCGGTGCTGCAAGCCTTCATTAATTCGTCGCGCTTATTCTCCTCACTATTTATACCACATCTTTCTGAAATCCGCTATAAGTTTTTCATGAATACCTAAGATACGTAGTAGTTTTACTATGATAGAACGAAAAGTAATTGAAGGTAAAGATTTCTTTGATTCTAGAATAAATTCATCTGTATAGATTATTTTTTGAATCTCTAAATTTAGATTTAACCCTATATTTTTACATTTCAATAATCTATCTTTCAAGTTTTGAGAAAATACTTCTCCAGAGAATTCAGCACAATATTTCTGATAAGCATTCTTACGAATATCTCTTGCAATATTAGGATTTTGAGTTAGGTATCTAATCTTTTCTAGCAAATCATGTTCATCAAAAAAGTAAACTATTTCACGAAAGTCTTCCCAAACTAATGAACAAGCTGTACTATACTCGCACAAGCAAAGACCACCTGCGGCTACAATTTCAAATATTCTACCATTCAATATCCTTTCATAAACTAAGTCTTCTTTACTACTAGCTTCAAAAGTACCTTGAGTAAAATTCAAACTAATATAACTCTTAGAGAAGATATCTACCATTTCTTGATAAGATATATATCCATTATTAGAACCATAACCATAAATCTCAACTTTTAATCCATTTTTATTTAGGAAATCCAGATAAAATTTCCGGTAGGGTTTTAATTGAGTAATATTACCGACAAATGAAACTAACAATTCAGGTGTAATTTCAGATGAAAAATGACTAGAATCTAGTTTTAATCGTTCGAATGGATATGGTAAAAAATGAGAGTTTATAGCATATCTACGATACATTCCAGTATAAAAAGGATTTTCACAAATGACTAAGTCTGAAATTGATGCCCATGGTAAATAAAGTCGTCTATACAGATAGTGATTATCAAATAAAAGTAAACAAAGTCCGTAATTATGATTCAACTTATTAGAATAAATTTTTTCAATCTTAATCCTTAGTGTGGGTTCTATAAAAACCCAATCATTATAATTTTGTTCTAAAATAGAAGTTATTATTTCAGTATTATCACCATTCAATTCATTAAGAAAAATAACCTGACTATTGGTAAAAATAGCTGCTATACATTTTGCCCAATAATCATAAAAATGACTGCTTGAAGGTAAAATTATGGTGCAAGACTGAAGTTGACCATGAGGCTGTTTCCTAGAATCATCATTATGATGATTAATTCTAATCATATATATTATCTACTAAATTTATTGATTATCTAAAATGAAGATGATTCTGTAAAACCATATATCTTTCTCGAGTACCAATATCGTAAACAGGTTGTTCAATAGTCATTCCTGATATCATATAAAAATTTAAATTGCTAGGAATCCAATCTTTTTCCAAAGAAAAATATTGATTGAATGGCATATTGATGATAACTTTTTTACTAAAACAATATACCCCTGCATTGATCAATTTATCATCTGATTCAGTTTTTTTCTCAATGAAACCAATTACCCGTTGATTGATATCAACTATAACTTTTCCATAGTCTTTACCTTTAGTAACAGAACTTAATGCCATGGTCATGTCTGCTTTATGATGTTGGTGAAAATCTAATAAGGCTTGCAACGAGAGATGAACATAAGAATCACCGTTAAATACTAAAGTTAACTCTGATGTTAGGTATGATTGAGCTTGTTTAATCGCTCCTCCGGTGCCTAAAGGTTCTATCTCATGGGAAAGAATACATTCTATGTCACGACGTTTTGCAACGTGACTGGCAATATGGTCAGCTAAATAGCCTGTGGCTAGGACAACTCGTCTAATGCCTTGCTTTAATAATTCATCAAATATCCAATCCAGAAAAGGACGACCCCGAATTGGGGCTAAGACTTTTGGTATATCGTCTCGTACAGGACGAAAACGAGTACCAAGTCCTCCACATAAAATTAGTACATTAGGGATTAAATAATTTTTGCTTTCCATTTTACAGTTTTCACCAAAAAATACTATATCGGCTCTTGAACCTATGAGGTACACCCTAAATGAGAGAAGTCTTGCAGCTCATGGACTTGGGCAACTGACCTGTACCTCATCCGAATGGGAACCGCAATATCTAAATCAATGTTAAATCCTTTCCTCAATAAATTTATGTGTTATTGAAGTGTTACAGCTTGATGAGACTTCATAAATCTAAAGACTTATTACAACTAAAGCTACAGTTTACAAGTAAAATTCAATTTATTTTGTTCAATAGCTCACAAAGTTTTAATATCTTTTCACTATTTAAAGAAGGAAAATTCCCAATGTAAAAACCATAAAAATGAATATGATCAACATTTGGAAAACTCAAATATAATTCCCCAAAAGTTTTACGAAGATAGGGTTGACGTAATTGATTCCCACCGCCCGCACTACCCCTACGAAACTCCACTTTTTCAGAACGAAGAATCTGCATTAATCGATCAACCAGTCCATCATTAGCTTCTCGCAGTATGAGATTAAATGCATAATTACTACAGCCTTCTAAACGGAATTCAGTTTTATATTTAGAAGAATCAAGATGAGTCAGAAATATTTGTAGATTTTGATTACGAACCCGATTATTTTTATCTAGATGTTTCAATTGGTTACGACCTAAAATAGCACCAATCTCAGTATTACGAACATTGTAACCGGGAAAAGCAAAAATAAAGTCTGGATTTAAATCTGGAAAATTTAATTGGTATCTCTCTTTAAATAGTTGGTCATTGCTTTCTCTGACCATGCCATGGGAACGAAGCATACGAAATGTCTGGTAAAGATCATGGTCGTTGGTACATAACATGCCACCTTCTATAGTGCTCATGTGGTGTGCATAGTAAAAAGAAAAATTAGATGCCCATCCAAAACTTCCTAACTTTCGTCCACGATGAGTTGCGCCATGAGATTCGCAAACGTCTTCGATCAAGAGTACTTTTTTTTCCTTTAGTCCTTCTAGTAGTTCATCTGTTAAAGCATTAAAACCTTGTACATGGGTAATAAAAACTGCCCGAGTTTGATGATTAATAGCTTTAAGAACTTCATGGGTGTCCATTCCAAGATGATAAGGATCAATATCAGCAAATATTGGAGTAAATCCAGCTTGGATTACAGCAGCAATATCAGATACCCAGGTGAGTGGCGGAACAATCACTTCTCCACCTTCTGGGTACCGGATACGAAGTGCAGCCATGGTCAATTGATTTGCTGATGAGCCAGAATTAACAAACACGCTATATTTGACACCTAACCAGCGAGACCATTCATCTTCAAATAAATGAACATTAGTTGATTGGGTTAAAATTGGATTGTCTTGTTGAAGATAATTAATCACCCTGTCTAGGTCTTCACGAGTGATATTATTCTCCATTAATGGCAAATTTAAAGTCATAAGGATTTGAAAAGTAGAATTTTGATGCAATTTCCCATATTTACAAAAAATAAATTTTTAAATTTGGGCTTCAATCTGTTCACAAATATAATGGTAAATTGGTAAATGAAGTTCTTGAATGCGAGGAGTTGATGTGGATGGGACTCTAATTAATATATCAGATAAATCAGCTAACTGTCCCCCATCTTTACCAGTTAGTGTTATGGTGGTCATTGAAAGTTGTTTAGCCGTGTGTATTGCCTGAATAATATTCTTAGAGTTGCCACTAGTTGAAATTCCCCACAATACTCCACTTGGTTGACCATGGGCTTCAACTTGACGGGCAAAAACGGAGTCGTATTCGTTATCATTACTCCAAGCAGTTAATACGGCAACATTGGAATTGAGACAAATAACATTCAGTGCTTGTCGTTTTTTTAGGAATTGACATACTAGCTCCCCAGAAATATGTAAAGCATCGGATGCGGAACCTCCATTACCACAGATTAGCAAAGGATAATTGTGTCTCAATGAAATCGTTATGCACTTTACTGCAGCTTCGACTTGATTAAAAAAATCATCAGATTTTATTAATTCTTCTAATAGTGTGACTTGTTTTTGAAACTGGTGTTTTAAATTCATTTAGTAATATCTGATTAATAAGTACTCTATTTGTTTATAAACATGATTTTTAATTAAACAATTATTATAATTGAACATTTTCTAAAACTAGAACATTTAGATTAAATTAATTGCTTTATCAAGAATCTGAAAGTATCTAGCCGTAGAAATCTCGTACCCGTTATCAATAAGATTTTTTTGTAGTATCTTTGAGAGTATAGATTAATAAAAATCTCAAAAATAAAAAGATAAAACATAAAAAAAAGTTACAACTCCTTATAGAATTTCTAATAATCAAAAAAATATAAAAGAAACTTATTTGTTTTAGGAGCCATTATAAAAAATTACTTGAGAACCAGATTGATCAATTTTAAATGGGACCCACACTTTTATTTGAGGTAATGAGTTTTTGATCTTTTCATGCTTATAGGGAGGGGCAAGAAAGAAAAAAAAACCACCTCCACCAGCACCCATGAGTTTTCCACCAAAAGCTCCATTTCTTAATGCTGTATCATAAAGATTTTCCATCCAATCTGCTGAAATTCCATCAGCCAATCGACGCTTTAATTGCCAGCTTTTATCTAATAAATTACCAATCACATCAAAATTTGTTTGCTGCCTAAATGCTTCAAAAGCCGCCTGGGCTAATGAAAAGATAGCCTGTAGTTCTTCTGTTGTTTTATTTTGAAGGATATTGTCAACCTTTTTTTTAGCTTGAACTTCAGCAATTCTACTAATGCCACTAAATCCAAGAAGAACATGATCCTCTAATGCTTGTAAATATTCTTTGGGTAAAAGTATATTTTTAACATGCCAATGATTACCCGGACCTAATTCAATTAGTCGGAATCCCCCATATGCTGCCATGATTTGATCCTGTACACCTACTGACTCTTTTAAAAGATGTTGCTCTACTTCAATTGCTTCAGTAGCAAGTTGTTCAGGGCTAACCATTTGTTTTTGTAACGCATGTAATGCATGTAAGATTCCAACTGTAAAAGATGAGCTAGAACCAATTCCTGACCGGGCAGGCAAATCACCATCGTGATGAATTTCAACACCATCTTTAATCTTTAGAAACTTTAAACAACCTCTAACAGAGGGATGAACGATATCATTATGATCTAGAACAGATTCAATTTTTGAATAAACAATTCGACTTGTATGATCTGAGAAGAAGGGGGGCAAATAACGAGCAGTTATATAACAGTAATGAGCCAGACCCACCGCTAGAATCAATCCACGATTCTCTTCAAACCAAGGATTGTAATCAGTTCCCCCTCCAAAAAAAGAGAGGCGATAAGGAGTACGGGTAATAATCACAGACCTACAAACCATTTAGGAACTTTAGCTGGTATCACCTTCATGTGGGCGGGATACATTCTGAGTGCGATCGCTTTCAACTTAATCTCTTAATCTTCAGTAGCGTTTAGAAAGGACGATTATCATAACATTTGCACTATTAATAGCGTACTATACTTACTTTTAATTAGGTCTTATATTCATAACAAAGTTAATTTGACATTGAAATAAGCCATTACATTATATCAAAGTTCTTATGGAGTTAGGGCAGAATCTTCAGGGCAACCGCACACGTTTCTTAACACTCTATATAATATTCCCAGGATTTCAGACAGTTTGATAAGATAGTCTCGTTGCAACCGGTTTAATCAGTTATACGGAGAATACCGAAGACTATGAACCGAAAACGACATAGTCCTGATTTTTCAGGTCAAAGTGAACCTAGAGGCTCTCAGGGGAATAAAACGGTCAACAAATTGCCGGTGAGATGTCGATTCATGTGACCCAGATCACGCAATAGAAAAAGCAAGCTCAGGAGGGAGCAAGGTAATGTCTCGGTCTCGTATTTTCACCCTCAACTCTGGTCATGTAAGTCTTGCTGATAATTTGATCCTCCGAGTTGATAAACATTTCGTACACCCAGTAGCCATCAGTAACCCAGAAATGGGTAAGACCTCATGTAGGCTTAGGTAAGCACAAGATTCCAGCTATGGCGATCGGGTTATATCACCAACCGATTTCTATGCTGGAGTTGCTATCATTACGGGGCTTTTTTTTCCTCATACCTTAACTGACCAGAGCCAGGGGTTGATGTCGTCGCTTCAGGTCAGCACTGCCGCATCGACCCCCATTGATATCGCGGTAACAGCTACTTTCCCATTGGCTGGGACTGTGCTAAAACAGCCTTGATACACGGTTGGCAACTGATTGATTCAGTTCGTTTTACTCATGTTAAGGATACTCAGCCGGCGATGGCATCTTGAAAGCAACGTGATGAACGTATCTATCGAATTGAGTTCAAAATACACATATACCAGCATGCCTCTGACTAAGTTTTGTCAGTCAATCAGCTTATTGATATATAGTTTTGTGTACAGTTACCCTGGCAGAATTTTCCTACCAAGTAGTTAATTGTTTGAAAACTGGTTTCGCCTAATAACTTGGAATCCTTTAATCAATTCTTCGATTCCCTCATCAAGTTTTACATCAGTCTGAAAGCCTGTTGATTCAATCTTTTCATTACTTACAATATAATTTCGCTGATCAGGATCTTGACCGATTTCCGAAATAAGAAAGTGAAATTGAGGTAAGTGCTTCTGAATTACTTTACATAAATCTTTCTTACTTAAATTTGCTTCAGATAAGCCAACATTATAAGCTCCCCCGACCATAGAGTTATAATGCTGTAGAGCATGGATAAATGCTTTAGCAGCATCTCTGACATGGAGATAATTACGCTTGAAATGAGCCTCAAATAACACTACAGTCCGATCTACTACGGCACGATAGACAAAATCATTGACCAGTAAATCAAGTCGCATTCGTGGACTGATTCCAAATACAGTAGCAAACCTAAATGTCATGCAATCGCCACGCTCTAAGAGGTAGCGATCTAACTCAACTTTTAGCTTACCATAAAGAGAGATAGGTCTCATAGGTGTAGTTTCATCACAAAATATTCCCTCTTGACCGACTCCATAACCAGAGTTTGTACATGGAAAAATCAGTTGCTGCTCTTTTGACTTGTATTCCGCAATAAAACGAATAGCATCGTAATTGATTTGTTGAGCACCTATGGCATCCCGTTCACATAGGGGGGCTCCTGTTAAACAGGCTAAAGGGATAATTGCATCAACTCGTGAAACAGAGTCTTGAATTAATTCTTTATCACGAACATCTCCTCTAATAATAGATAGACGGTTGTTATAGCAACAGTCTAGTAATGACGTTTGACCATACATGAAGTTGTCTACAACGGTCACATGATGACCTTCTTTTAAAAGCATTGGTACTAGTACAGAGCCAATATAACCAGCACCACCAGTTACTAAAATTCTCATAGGATTTACCCTAATAAAATAAATAATTTCTATAATAAAATATGTTGGTTGCTAAGAAACCAATCATATGTAAGACGCAGCCCTGAGATTAAACTTGTAGCAGCCTTCCAACCAAGTAAATCAAGTTTTGAAGTATCAATTTTTTTTAGGGGCATACCATCAGGTTTGGTCATATCAAAACTCAAGTAACACTGATAATCAATAATTTGAGTGATTAGACTTGCTAATTCACTAATGCTTATTTCCTGCTGAGATCCAACATTAATTGGTTCATTTTTAAAGTAATTTTCCAATAAAAAAAGACAGGCATCGACTAAATCATCAACAAACAGAAATTCACGTTTTGGTTTTCCACTACCCCATATTGAAACTTCGGACAACCCTTTCTTTTTCGCATCGTAAAAACGACGTATCATACCAGGAATAACATGACTATTCTGTTTGTCAAAATTATCAAATGGTCCATATAAATTGGATGGTATAACCATTAAGTAACGAGTATCATACTGGTTATTATAGCTCTCACACATTTTGAGTCCTGCAATTTTTGCAACTGCATATGGTTCATTGGTTGCTTCTAGAGGACCAGTTAATAAAGAAGTTTCTGAAATTGGCTGTGTTGCATATTTTGGATAGGCACAAGTGCTGCCAAAATAAACTAATCGTTCAACTTCATGGATAAACGATTGATGAATTAAATTTGTTTGTATTGCTAAGTTTTGATAAATAAATTCAGCAGGAAAAGTAGAGTTAGCATAGATTCCTCCAACTCTACCTGCACAAATTATTACAATGTCAGGCTTTTCTTGTTTAAAGAAACAAGATAGATCAACTTGATTGGTTAAATCAAGACTTACACGATTGCGGAGAATTAAATTTCTATAGCCATCTTTCTTGAAACGTCTCACAAAAGCTTGACCAACCAAACCATTGTGCCCCGCAATAAATATTTTAGAGGAATAACTTATCATTTTTCATTATAATAATCACCATACTCAACCAAAATGGTATTTCTACCGTCTTCACGAGATAATGCTTTTTTATATGCCGGAAAAATCTCTTCAGGCTCTTCTAATCGAATAATATCAATGGTAGTACACATTTTTTGAATGGCATCTGTGAAGTCACCAACATGTTGACATTGTGGATTTAGAGGATTAACAGAACCAATGCTAGTACGAATAATCAACTTTGGTCTGTACCCACCATTAGACATCACTCCAATTTTATCAATATGGTTAACAAGTTGATTAATAGCTAATAAAAGGAAATTCCACCGTGGATAAATACTAATAGGAATTAAACCAGACAACGCTAATCCTAAGCTCATACCCATTTGCATCTCTTCAGCAACAGGCAATTCGATTAGTTTGTCAGACTCAATTTCTTTTAGTGTACTTGACATAGCTGTTCCAGGAACTGCAACAGCTTGTCCCAAAAAAATGGTTCTAGGGTCGCATGCCAAAAACTCCATAGAGCGCTTGAGTTGTAAAAAATAATTCATCACAAATAACATCAGGGAAAAATGATTTTCTTAAAATTGTACACGTTTACCAGCCCCGGCATGAGGGTACTTAGTCTGATAGCGATAATAGGTCACCATAGGATCACTAAACTCTTCAAAAGAGAGTTTATTCATATTCCATGCCACTCTTGTATCTGTACAAACTGATTTACCATTATCCTCAACAATAAAATGAATCGGAAGCTGGAAGTTGCGGCTATACTTAATACATTCATAGGCAATGCCCGTCTCTGCGGTCATTTCACCCATAAAACAAAATACTTTTGCATCCTCTCCTGTTTGCTTTATGGCGAATGCAGTTCCAACAGATATAGGTAGGTTTCCACCAACTATTGCCGAAGAATAAATTCGATATTCAGGAAAACAAAGTGAAATAGAATTTCCTTTCAAGATTTCATCCTTTAATATATTAGGGGGTACTCCTTTGAGTAGACATTGATAATGACTCCGCCATGAACAAAAAACCCAATCTTGAGACCTAATATTTTCAAATACATGAATAATAGCATCTTCATTCCCATAGTAGAGGTGAACGGGAGATCGAATCTTGGCGTTATCAAATAGGGATGCAATTTCTTCCTCAAATGCTATTAATTCATTTGGACTATAAGAGTGAAACGAATTTCTCAACATTTCTAGTCTCCTAACAATTTACGTTTTAGTTTTATACTTGCCATATCCTGTACATTCTTCTTTTCGTGCACTCCAAATTTTTTTCCCACTAGATCTAAATAATTAGGGTTGGCAAAGTAGGTTTGCCAAGCTTGATCTCGAAATGACAGAACTTCTGCACTTGTACAGTATTTAGTTCGTAGAGGAAAAGACTCATAACTTAAAAATGCAAACCCTTCAAATGTATCAGGTAAATCCCAATTATTAGATAAAGCTTTATTATACAAAGGACTACCAGGCAGTGCTTGGCATGGATACATATTAGCCATCTCAGTGTTTAATTCTAAAGCTAAGTCGAGAGTTTGTTGCATCGTCTCAAGATTATCATCAGGAAATCCAAATATATAATTGCTAATAATATTAATATTATGATCCCTTATGTTTCTGCATACCTTTCTAATATTGACCTCCTCAAATGTTCCTTTACTTACTTCTTTCCGTACCAATTGGCTCCCAGCTTCGATCCCTAATGCTAACCAGCTTATACCTGCTCTTTGAAAAGACTCAAGATACTGTTCTCTAACAGTATCAATTCGTGAATATGCCCACATTCTTAAATCCAGATTATGGTCAATTAAGCCATCGATTAAAGGCTGAAAGTATCGTTTATCCAGAAAAAACATTTCGTCACAAATCCTAATAGTATGGACTCCGAGATTAGCAAGTTTCTCGAATTCTCGAATCATGAATTCAGGACTCCAAAATCTCATTCCCTTTGAATTTGATGAATTAACATTATCACCATTGTCAACACGATTAATAATATTGATCATACAAAAATCACAGGCAAATCGACAACCTAGTGAAGTATAGAGAGCAGCAAAAGGAGTTCGTTTCTGGTGATTAAATTCTGCATGCCAAAAGTGAGATCGATAAAGATCAAGAGGTTTTTCGTTATAGGGCAACAAATCCCAAGCATACCCAGGCATATCTATGTCCATACGTTCCTGAGGAACTAATATCTCGGGAGTATTAAGTATAATCTGTCCTTCATTCTTAAACCCAATACCCTTAATTTTATTCAAATTTGTTCTCAAATCAGATTTAAGAAGATTTTGAATAGCATACACACCTTCATTCAATAAGACAAAGTCTACAAATGAATAAGCTAACACTTGTTTGGGCAATGCACTAATGTGAGATCCAACGAAACAAATTGGATAATTTGGATTACATTTCTTTAGATATGATGCCAGGGTGGTAGCACCTATCATACTAGTAGTCCCAGAGTTTGGATTCTGCCCATAGACCACAAAACAAACCAGACGAGCATTGACTTCTTCGATTCTTTCAATGGATTTGGATAAACTTAATCGCTCAGCATCACAATCAAGAATTGATACTTGAAAATTCTTAGCTCTGCAAGCTTGGGCTAAAAGAAGAGCCCATGTAGGAGTTTCAATAGCTGAATATAATATTGCCAAGTCTTGATAAGCTTTAGCAGAGGAATCAGGATTTACAAAAAGAACATCAATCTGTTTTGTCATAAAGTTAACTATCGCCAATTGAAATTTGAAGTGAAACAGTGTACGATTTATCTGTATATAGAGGATCTCATTCGGATGAGTTGCAGGTCAGTTGCTCAAGTCGATGAGCCGTAAGGCTTCTCTTATTTTGGGTGTACCTCATACGCTCATGAAACCCCTTTAGAATACTTCAAAAGAAGTTTTATAGTCAAGTGATTTCCTCGGCTTATTGTTGATTAACATGCAGGGCTATTTCTAATGCTTCTGGCTTCACTATTCTGAAATTTATCTGCTTTGAAAAAACTATCTCAATCGCCAATTCAAATTTGAAGTGCAACGCCTAGAAGCCTCCCTTAAAGGATCTCATAGGGTAGTCTGATGTTTTCCTCAACAAGAATTTCGGCACTGCTCAGTTAAGGCGTAATGGAAGAAAAGCCCTGTAATGATAGCAATTCCAGCATAGAAATCCGTCGGTGATATAACCCGATCGCCATAGCTGGAGTCTGGTGCTTACCTAAGCCTACATGAGGTCTTACCCAGTTGTGAACTAAGCGTTGTATCGTGACTGCTCTTTGTAATCCTTCCCTATTCTTAGCATACCGGTTTTGTCTACGGCGATAAGCACTACACCTCCTTCTCAAGGCACTGTTGACTTCATTGTGATTGGCGTGAACGTCACTCTG
>Ga0169931_10010487_pt1 | contig 13202 bp, 14 predicted proteins | sample Kivu_15m_20L_FD_129675 | JGI IMG/M metagenome (GOLD analysis project Ga0169931, IMG submission 129675) | Freshwater microbial communities from Lake Kivu, Western Province, Rwanda to study Microbial Dark Matter (Phase II) - Kivu_15m_20L... | ecosystem: Environmental > Aquatic > Freshwater > Lake...
CCGAATCATGTTTCGGACAACACTCGTCGCGGCGCTGCTGGTTGCGTTCGGCGTTCGCGCCGACGCGCCAAAGGCCGACCTGAGCGATCTGAAAGACGCCGTTCGCGCCGCCGACAAGCGCGGCGCGAACGTGGAACCGGTGAAGGCGGCGCTCGCGGCGCTGGAAAAGGCGCTGGCGAAGGGCGCGACCGAAGCCGCGCCGCCGGAACTCGCCGCGCTCCGCGACGCCGTCGAAGCCGCCGTGAAGAAAGGCGAGAAGGTGGACGGCATTTCGGACGAACTCGGCGCGGTGGAAAAGGCGCTCACGGGCAAGGCGTTCGAGCGCCCGAAGGGGCCGGAACAGAAGCTCGCACCGGAACCGGAGTTCCCTAACCCGCGGTTCCAGCCCGGCTTCCCGAACCGGCGCGTCGGCGGTGGTGGCATCGTGATTAACGGCGGCGGGCGCGTCGTGATCGGCGGCGGCGCGGGCAACTTCAATTCGACCGCGGTCACGATCTCCAACGGCACCTTCACCATTCGCGCGAAGCGCGGCGAAGTGTTCTACGTCGTCACCGGCACGCCGGACGGCAAGACCAAGATCGAGATCACCGACGGCGACACCAAGACCGACACCGACGACGCAGCGAAGGTGCCGGAGAAGCACAAGGCCGCGGTCGAACAGTTGCTGAAGATGGTGAACCGCAACTGACTGCGCGCGTTGGTTCGGGAGAGTGGTCCGCTCGCTCCGCGAGCGGATGCCGTGCGCGCAGGTGCGCTGTCGCAACATTCGCAGAGCTACCCCAGTCGCGCAGCACCGCTCGCGGAGCGAGCGGACCACTCTCCAGAACCAACGCGCGCTTCGCAAAATCCCCACATCCGCCCAAACTCGCGCGCCCCTCGCAGCCGATACAACCCTCGGATTCCGTCCCGGACCCCGAGGTCGGCATGGGCTTCTCGTTTTCGCGCCGCGGACTGTTCCACGGCACCGCCGGTGCTCTCGCCGCGACTGCCACCGCACACGCCGGGCCGCTCCAGCGCGTGCGTGCCGACCGGCACCCCGGGTGGGTGTTCGGCCGCATGACCGGCGCGGCGGCGCTCGCCGAAGCGCTCGTTGCCGAAGGCGTCGGGTGTGTGTACGGCATTCCCGGCGCGCAAGAGAACGAACTGTGGGACACGCTCAAAGAGAAGGGCGTGCCGTACCTACTCGTCACGCACGAGTTCAGCGCCGCGTGCATGGCCGACGCGTACGCGCGCAGCACCGGGCGGCCCGGCGTGCTGTGCGTGGTGCCGGGGCCGGGCGTCACGAACTCGCTCACCGGGTTGGGCGAAGCGCTGCTCGATTCGTCGCCGGTCGTCGCCATCGTCGGCGACGTGGCGAACGGCGACAAGGCCAAGCCGTTTCAGGTTCACGCGCTGAACCAAGTGGACCTACTAAAGCCGGTGTGCAAGTGCGTGTACCCGGTGCAGACCGTGGGGCAGATCGCCGCCGCGGTGCGTCAAGCGTTCGTGACCGCGACGACCGGTGAACCGGGGCCGGTCGCGGTCGTCGTGCCGTACAACCTGTTCATCGAAGCGCACGACTACCGCACGCCCCCACCGGCGGTTCCCGCGCCGCCGTTCGACGACGCGGCGTTCGAGCGCGCGCTGCCGTACTTGGCCGATCAGAAGCACCGCGTCGGCATCTACGCGGGCGCGGGGTGCATGGCGTTCGGCGCGGAACTCGCCGCGGTCGCGGAGCTGCTGCAAGCCCCGGTCGCCACCAGCGTGAGCGGTCGCGGCGTTATCAGTGACGCGCACCCGCTCGCGGTCGGCTGGGGCTTCGGCCCGCACGCGAACGAAGTGGCCGAAAAGGTGTTCGCCGGCGAGAAGAAGCACCCGCTGCGCTCGGGCGTGGATACGCTGCTCGCGATCGGCGTGAAGTTCAGCGAAGTCTCGACCGGGTACTACGGCAACCCTCAGCCGAAGCGCGTCGTTCACGTCGATGCCAACCACTGCAACCTCGGGCGCGTGCTGAAAACCGATGTGTGCGTCCACGCGGACGCGGGCGTGTTCCTCGGGCGCGTGCTCGCCTGCGCCGACAAACTGCGCCGCGCGGAAGACAAGTGGCTCGTGAACCACATCCGCGAGCTGAAGGCCGCGCACGCGAAACAACTTTGCGACATCCCGCAGCCCAAGTGCGGCGTCGATCCGCTGGGGACCGTCGCGGCGCTGCGCAAGGTGTTGCCGGAAGACGCGCTGCTGTTCACCGACGTGAGCGTGACCGAGCACCTCGCGGCGGAGCACTTCCGCGTGTGCAAGCCGCGCACGTACTTCAACCCCGTAGACAACCAAGCGATGGGCTGGAGCGTGCCGGCCGCGATCGGCGCGCAGAAGGTGCACCACGGGCGCACGGTCGCCACGCTCACCGGCGACGGGTGCGCGCTGATGAGCGCGCTGGAGCTTTCCACCGCGGCCCGCGAGTGCCTGCCGGTGAAGTTCGTGATTCTGGACGACCACGCCTACCACTACATGCAGATGCTGCAACAACCGGCGTACCTGCGCACCACCGCAACGCACCTCGCGCGGATCGACTACAAGGCGCTGGCGCAAGCGCTGGGTGTGGGCTACGCGGAGATCGCGACGCACGCGGAGTTGGAGCCGAAGTTGCGCGGCGCGATGGAACACCCCGGCCCGGTGCTGGTCCGCGTGCGCACCGACTACAACGGCCGCGAGGTGCGGTGGGTGAACGCGGTGCGCGAGCGGTACACGAAAGAACTGACCGCGGCGCAGAAGGCGCGGTTCCTCGCGCGCCTCGGCTCTCGCGCCGTAAAGCTAGAGAAGAAGAACGATTAGCCCCGACCGGAGGCGCACCGTGACCGACGACGACGACGAGTACCGGCCGGGCGCGCCGGTGAGCGTGCGGAACGCGGACCTCGCGCGCGGGTTGGCCGCGCTCTTGATCGGTCTCGCGCTGTTTCTCGGGGCGTGCGTGCTGGAAGTGTTCAACTTGCTGCTGTTCCGCGGCGGCATGCGGGGCATCCCGCGCGACCTGTCGATCGTCGGCGGGTTCGTGGGCTGCGGCGGGGTCGCACTGTTGGGCCTGTTCGCGACGCTGCGGGCGTTCCGCACCGGGTTCGGCGCGCTCGCGCCGCTCGCGTCGGCCTGATCGCGTGGCTGATCGCCTCGATCAACCTGATGATGATTCTGCTCGACGACTAGCGCGCCAACATCAACCGAACAGGAGCAGGACGCTCCACGGCGGGGTCTTCTCGAACTCGCACCCGATCTCGAAGTGCTCGTCGGTCTTGCGGCAACTGCGGACGATCACGGTGACGAAGTCTACGCCCTCGGGCGCGCCGACGGCGCGCACTTGCATCGTGGTGCCGGGCGGGACCGCGGCCGGCGACGCGATTTTCAGCCCGCCGGTCGAGCGGTCGATGACGTAGCCGTCGGCCGCGCCGCTGCGGAACGCGCCCGCGGCGAGCACCACGTGCACCGGTTGGCCCTCGCGCCGCACCGCGCCGCGGCGGTCGGCGTACGACTGGCCGGTCGGTTCCCAGTTCGCGGCCTGTTCCCTGCCGGCGGGCGTCGTCGCCTTCACCAGTTTGTTCGGGTCCAGTTCGCGCCGGCGGAACGCCGCTCCGAGCGCGAGAAGGGTGAGCACGACGAACGCGACGCCGCCCCCCACCGCGACCGGCAGGTTGGCGCTCGCCCACGTCTTGGCGGATTCGAGAAAGTCTGCGAACAGCATGTGCGCACTGCTCCCGGTGTCGGGCGAATTGGCCCGGCACCGGGACTGTAGCACGCGGGCGGCGCGGTGCAACAAATGCGCACAACCGAACGAATCGGAACTCGTTCCCACAACGGCGAGCGGCACCCGTGAGGGTGCCGGTTTCGGTGCGCGAACGAGCGGCACCCGTGAAGGTGCCGCTCGCCGGTGTGGGAAGTCGCCTTACGGCTTCAGCGCGCCGCCGATGGCGCTGGCGTCGATCTTGTACTTCATGGTGGCCGTAGTCAGTTCGGATTCGACGCGGCCGAGCTTGTCCTTCACGAGCACCTTCACGTTGCCGGCCATCCGCACCTCGCCGGTGCCGGCCATGAACGACAGCTCGTCGCAGGTGCCGATCGCGCCGAACCCGGCGAACTGCACTTTGCCCTTCGCGGTCACTTCCGACAGCCCGGTGCCCTTCTCCGGCGATTTGATGTCCACCTTCTCACACGCGACCTTCAGCACGAGGTTGTCGCCGTACTTCACTTCGAAGGTCGGCTCGCCCTCACCGACGCGGAGCAGGATGCGGAACTTGGTGGCGTCTTGCTGAACGCCCGCGATCGGCGGCACGGCGGGCGGGACGCCCAGCGGCGGCGCGGGCGGCACTTCGCCGCGGGGCAACTCGTTCGCCGGCGGCGCGAGCGGCGTGGTCGCGGGCGGCGCACTCGGCGGCGTGGCTTTGGGCGGCGCGGCGGGCGGAATCAGATCGCCGATCGGCGGCGACGGGATCGCGTCGAGCGGCGGCGGTTCGATCGCGGGCTTCGCGGGCTTCGCGTCGGGCTTCGACGGCACTGGGGTGACGACCGGCGGCGCGGGCGTGCTCGGCGGCGTCAGCGGCAGCGGCGGTTCGCTCGCGCCCGCGGGCACCAGCGGCACGAGTGCAGGCTGCGCGCTCGAACCTTTGGTGTTCAGGGGCGCGGGCTTCGGCGCGTCCGGGAGCGGCGGCAGAGCGGTGGGCGGCGCGAGGACGGTCGCGGGCACCGGCGGCGTGGTCGCACCGGCCGGGATCAGCACCGGCGCGGTCGGCGCGTCAGGCAGGGCGGGGAGCGGCAGCGGGATCAGCGGCATCGCGGGCGCGCCGGCCGGCGGCAGTTTGTCGTCGGCCTTCGCGGGCGGCGGGGTGTCGGCGCGGCCGTTCGAGCGGTCGAACTTCGCGCAGGTGCTCGCGACGGCGATGCCGCCCAGCGACACGCCCAGCACACCGGCCATCAACTTCCAGCGGGTAAACGACATCGGTGAAACTCCGGGGGATCGGCGCCGCGACCGGGGGAACCGCGAGTGTCCGCACTCGCGGGTGCCGCATTGCGCCTCAAGCGACGGGGCGTATAGCGGCACAATCTTGCCGCGTCTGCGCCACTTTCCCGAACGCGGTTCCCGGCCCCGCAACCGGCACAGCCGCTACAGCCACTTTGTCGCAAATCGCGCAAGGCGTACCGGTTCCGGAAAATGGCGAGTTCACATCAAGGTGAGAAAATGCACCCGCCGAGTGAAACTGAGTAGCCGACGGGGTTCGGCGAAAACATTCCGACACCACGGGCGCGCGCCCGGTTCAACGGAGATGGACTCATGCCGCGTTCACTCAAAGCTCTCGGGTTCGTGTTGGTGCTGATGGTCGGCATCTGGGGCTGCGCGAAAGGCCCGGCCGGCGCGTCGCACGACACCGCGACCGCGGCGAAGTTGAAGCAGGTGGAGGACGACTATCGCGCCGCGCTGACCGCCCGCGACCAGTTCCGCGTGAAGTTAGCGGCGAGCGAAGAGCTGCAAGCGAAGACCGCGGCCGAACTGACGCAAGCGCGCATCAAAGCCGAGAAGCTGACGAGCGAGCGCGACGCGCTGAACGCGCAGTACGACTCGTTCCGCAAGAACCTGAAGGAACTGCTCGGCAGCGCGGACAGCGCCGTGAGCGCGCTGAACCTGCCGGCCCCCGCGGCGCAACCGCTCGCGCTGGCCCCGGCCCCGCGCCAACCGCTGACGAGCCTGAGCGACCAAGTGAAGTGACCGAACGTGATGTGCCGCTGCCGGGCGGCGCGCGGGCCGTATGGCCCGCGCGCCGCCCGCATGCGTTTGTGGTGCGCTGGGTGTTGTGGTGCCGCCGACCGCGGGGTAGAATGGTGTATGTTGTGGAGGTGTTTGTATGTCGGTCGCCCAGCCGAGGTTGCGATTTGCGGCGCTCTGCGCGCGAATTCGCTTCGATGTAGACGGCGCGCCGTTCGCGATCGAACGCCCGCTCCACACGATTCGCTTCGACCCGGTTGGGCAAGCGCGCGAGTTTTGGCTGTACGCCGAGATTCAGAACGCTTTCAACGTGACGCTGGCTCTACAGGTTCAAGTGCGCGACGAGCACGGCGCGGTTGTGTTCACCAGCCCGGTACACACCGAAGTGTTTCCGAACCTCGCCAACCGAACGTTCCCGCGCGAACTGGCGATTTCGTTCCGATTCGCGCCCCCACAAGCCGGTGTGTACTTTGTGCATCTGCTGTGTGACGGCGGTTCGCTCAACGAACGACAGACCAACGAATGGGCGTTCCCACCGGCCCAACTGAACGTCCTCGGAGTACCGCAATGACCACCCTGACGCCCGCGAGTCCCAGCGTCGAAGAGCTGATCGTAAGGGCTCCCGTGCTTCCCCCGGTGGCGTACGGGATCGAGCGCGCTGCGTGTGTACGCGTCAGCGTTCCGCTACCGGACCCGACCAAGCGCGACGAAGTGCTCCGCCGGTTTCAGTCGCTCGTGGTGTTCGTGAACCAGATCGCCGCGCTGACTGATCGCAGCCGGATGATGATTTCCGCGGACCACTCCGGCACCCGCGACGGCGAACAAGTGCTGACGCTGATTCCGTGTGATGCTGAAGGCGCGCTGGAAACGTGCAAGCGCGTCGCGCACTTGTTGTGGGGCGCGCAAGTCGGTTCGGCGGTGCGCGTGTACGACGCCGAGAAGCCAGAAGCGCCCGTGTTCGAGATCGCGGCCTGAAAGGGGTAGTGCGCAGTGTCAGAGCCGAAGTTACCGACGCAAGAGGAGATCGCGAAGCTGCCGCGCTGGGCGCGAGTGGCGTTCGCGGCCCGCTGCGCGCGCCGGGCGCTACCACTGTTCAAGCAGCACTGGCCCGCTGCGCCAGATGATCACTTACAAGCCGTCGAGCGAGCGGTAAGTGTTGCAGAAGCTCCCGCGGTCCGCTCCGATGTCAACGCGGCGACCAATACCGCAGCCCTAGCTGGTATCGCCGCGAAAGACTGCGGTGCCCTTGCCGCCTATTACTCTGCCTACGCGGCTGCATACGGAACTTACGCCCTGATCGCCGGTGGAAACTTCGGCGCAGACAGGGCCGCATCGCGTGCAGCCAACCGCAGTGCCGCGGCCGGCGTTCCAATTGCACTTCTCAGCCGCGACTTCCAAAACCTCCTCGATGCCGCGACGCGCGGGAAGTGGGACGACACCACGCCCGTTCCGCCGAGCGTGTTTGGGCCGCTCGATGAGCTAGAGCCGACGCCTGTGGTCGTGGAAGCGCCGGCCGAAGCGGAGCCGCCGAAGAAGTTCAAGATCGTCATTGAGGCTTACGCGACCACGCAGACCGACCCCGATGAAACGGGCCGGCAACTCGTTCAGCTTTACCACCACCTCGACGAATACTGCCGGCTAAAGTACGGCCACGGCATCACGCTGAAGGAGTTCGAGCAGCGCATCAAGATCGGCGCGATGGTGCCGGCGGGAGGTGGGCAATGAGCCAGCAACCTCTCGCGCCGCCGCGCTGCCCGCCGTGCCGCACGATCACCGAGAAGTACGTCGTCACGCTCGTGACCAACGGGCCGATTTCGCCCGATGCCGGCACGAACTTGCAAGAACTACTGCAACCGGAGGTGCCGGAAGCGCCGAAGGCGAAGTTCCGGCCGGTCGAGTTCCCCGATGAAGTCGCGGAGCGCACGACCGAGGAACTGCGCGAAGCGTCGGAGTTCAGCCCACAGCGCGACGCCGAGCACGCCAAGAACCCGCCCGCGCCCGACGCGAAGGCGCAGCGCCTCGCGCAACTGGAAGCGCTCATTCGCGACGACATGCGCGCCCTCGGCTTCACGCGCATCGAGATTCTGCCGTTCGACGACGAAGACGACGAGTTGTTCGGGCCGGACCTGTTCAGCGACGACGAAGAGTAGCTATTCCCGCAGCATGAATTGCGTGTAGGTCACATCGAGTCGGCGGCCGAACTTGATCCCCACTTCCTTCATTTCGCCGCACACGCGGAAGCCGAGCGCGAGTTGAAGCGCGAGGCTCGCCTTTTGGTCGCTGCTCGCGCCGCCGAGGATCGTGTGCAGCCCGGCGGCGCGCCCGCGGGCGATGAGGTCGAGGAGCAGCGCGCGGCCCAACCCGCGGCGCTGTTGCTCGTGGTGTACGTACACCGACGCTTCCGCCGCCTCCGCGTACCCGCACCGCGACTTCCACGGCGACAGCGACGCCCATGCGAGGATGGTCCCGTTGTCATCGGCGACGATTGCCGGGTGCCGCGGCGCGCGGTCGCGGAGCCACGCGACGCGCTCCTCGGCCGTTTCCGGTTCGATCTGGTATGTGCAGGTGGAGTGCGCGACGTAGTAGTTGTAAATCGCGCGGATCGGCTCCGCGTCCGCAAGTGTCGCCAACCGGATCACGTAATCGGGCATCGTGGGTACTCTGGATCTCGGCGAACCTCGCCCGCGAGGGCGGTGATGGTTTGGTCGGGAGAGTGGTCCGCTCGCTCCGCGAGCGGTGCTTCGGGGTTGTGGTAGCTTTTCGCACTTCACAACAGCACACTGCGCTCTTCAGTACCGCTCGCGGAGCGAGCGGACCACTCTCCCGAACGTCACTCCGCGAAGCCGTGTTGGCGGCGGTGGTAGGGGCCGTCGAAGTTCTGCGTGCTCTTCGACCACTCGAAGCGGCCGTCGCCCGCGAACGGCTGCACGCGGGCCAGCAGCGCGTCGGTTTCGGCCTTCTCCATCGGCTTGAAGTCGCGGGCGAGCGCCACGTCTTGCATCAGCACTTTCATGGAGTCGATGCCGACCACGAGCGTTGCGATGTCTTGCGAGAGCGCGTACCGCACGCACTCTTCGGCTGTCGCCACGCCGCCGCTCACGATGCGCCCGCCGATCTCCATGTTCCCGCCGCCCATGCTCTTCATGCCGATCGCGCCGACGTTCTGCGCCTTCAGCACCGGCAGCACTTCGTGAATGCTACTGCGGTAGAAGTAGTCGCACACGTTCACCGGGAGCTGGCAAGTGGCCCACTGGTCGTACACGCCGAGCATCTTCAGGAAGATGTGCGGGGCCTTGTGCCCGGTGAACCCGATGAAACGCACCTTCCCGGCCTTCTGCGCCTCCAGCGCCGCGGCCAGCGCGCCGCGCTCTACGATCCAATCCGGGTCGTTGTCGTAGTTGATTTCGTGGAACTGCCAGAGGTCGATCACGTCGGTTTGCAAGCGGCGCAGGCTGTCTTCGAGGTGTTGCCGGCTGTGCTCGGCGTCGCGGCCGCAGTTCTTCGTCATGAGGAACACCTTCTGCCGCCGGCCACCGGTGGCGAGCGCCTTCCCCATGATCTCTTCGGAACGCCCCTCGTGGTAGTCCCACGCGTTGTCGAAGAACGTGACGCCGTTGTCGATCGCGGCGTGCATGATGCGTTCGGCCTCGGCGTCGCCGATGGCCGGTTGGCCGATGTGCCACCCGCCGAGGCAGATGATGGGAACCTGAACGCCGGTGCGGCCGAGAACGCGAGTGGGGAGTGCCATGCGAACCTCCGTGGTTCCCGGCACGATATCGCGCTCGCGGCCTTCGGGGAAGCGCTTACCCGCGCGGCTTGAGGTTCAGCTTCAGAGACTGCACCGTGCCGGTGCCGTCGCACAGCGGCACGCTCCGGTTGTTCGGGTCGCCGAGCACTTCGGCGAGTGTGCTGCTCGCGAACGCCTCTTCCACCATCGCCAGCGCCGCGTCCAACCGCTTGTGCAGCGGGCACAGGTTCGGGCCGTGGTTCGGCAGGTTCAGCGGGCACGTGCGGAACCGCTTGATCGGCTCCACCGCGTTCACCACGTCCAGAATCGTCAGCTCGGCCGGCGGCTTGGCGAGTGCGACGCCGCCGCCCACCCCGCGCTGCGTGACCACGATCCCTTCCTTCGCCAGCCCTTGCAGAATCTTCGACAGATAGTCCTTCGGCACGCGGGTCGCTTCAGCGATTTGCGCCGTGGTGCGCGACGACGGCGACTCGTGCGCCAAGTGAACGATCGCGCGCAACGCGTACTCAACCGTGTCCGAAAACATTCCGGCCCTCCGGCGACCGAGCGCCTCGATTTTCGATATTCGGCTCTTGATTTCCGATTATAGCAGCCTAAACTTCTGGTGGCAAAAGTGGAATTTGGACTCCAAATTCCACAATTCTCTCCAAACTGGTGAATGCAGATGATTCGCATCGACGAACCGCGGCTGGAATCCGACACCGCGTACCGGTTCGAGTACGTCTCGAAGTTCGTGGGGCTGAGCGGCGACGACGTGGCGACGATTCACGGGGCCGCGCCCCTGCTCGCCCCGCTCGTGCCCGCTCTGGTAGACGCGGTGTACGCGAAACTGATTCAGCAAGACGCGACGTGGCGGCACTTCGTCCCGCGGCAGCACGGCTACACCGGCGACGTGCCGGCGGACGTGGCGCACCTCACGATGGACCACCCGCAGATCGCGTTCCGCAAACAGCACCTCGGCCGCTACCTCACGGCGCTCGTCACGAAGCCCTACGACGGCAAGATGGTGGAATACCTCGATATGGTCGGGAAGATCCACACGCCGAAGGCCGGCAGCAAGGAACTGGACGTGCCGCTCGTGCAGATGAACGCGCTGATGGGGTTCGTGGCGGACGCCTTCATCGCAACCATCGTCGGGCTGAACCTGCCGCGCGAGGCGGAAGTGAAGGCGCTGCGCGCGTTCAACAAGCTGCTGTGGATTCAGAACGACCTCATCACGCGGCACTACCAGAAGTGACGCGCCGGCACGTTTTGGTCCGGGAGAGTGGCCCGCTCGCTCCGCGAGCGGCGCTTCGCGCGAAGTTGAGCACGTGCGAAGATCTCCACAGCCACCACCGTTGCGAAGCACCGCTCGCGGAGCGAGCGGACCACTCTCCCGGACCAAAACGCACGCCGACTTTCCCGCGCCGCGCGAATCTGGTACCCTCTGCGCATGGAACCGTTCGCCACCGAACTCGCCGCGGCGCGCGCCGCGCAGCCCGCTTGGTACGCCGTGCCCGTCCGCGAGCGGTTGCGGCTCGTTCGCAACTTGCGCGGGCTCATCGTGGAGCGCGTCGATGCGATGTGCGACGTCGTCGTCGCGGACCTCGCGCGCGACCGCGACGAGGCGCTCGGGACCGAGGCCATCCCCACCGCGAGCGCGCTGAAGTTCTTGGAGAAGCGCGCCGCGAAGCTGCTCGCGCCGCGGCGCGTGTCGTGGTGGGACCAACCGACGTGGCTCATGGGCACGCGGGACGTCGTTCACAAGCGGCCGTGGGGCGTCGTCGGCGTCATCGGCACGTGGAACTACCCGATCTTCTTGAACGTGGTACAGATCGCGCAGGCGCTGGTGGCCGGGAACACTGTGCTGTGGAAGCCGAGCGAGAACGCGCCGCGCACCGCGGAGTTCACGCGCGAGTTGTTCCGCGCCGCCGGATTCCCCGAAGGCGTGCTCCAAACGCTGCCCGCGACGCGCGACGGCGGCCCGCGACTCGCGGAAACCGATGTCGATTACGTCGTGTTCACCGGGTCCGATTTCGTCGGCCGCAAGCTCGCGACGCGCCTCGGCGAGCGGTTGATTCCGAGCACACTGGAGCTGTCCGGTTGCGACGCGATGTTCGTGCTGGACGACGCGAACGTGGAAATGGCGGCGCGGGCCGCGTGGTTCGGGCTGTCGCTGAACCACGGCCAAACGTGCATCGCGGTGCGCCGCGTGTTCGTCGCGCGCGCGAAGCAGGAAGCGTTCGTGTCGGCGCTTCAGAAGGTGATGCGCGGCGCACCGCTCGGCCTCGTGACCGACGGGCAGAAGACCCAAGCCGACCGGCTCATCGCCGACGCACTCGGGCGAGGGGCGACTGTGTTGGGGGACGCTTCCGGTGTCGCGTTACCCACCCCCCCGGCCCCCCTCCCTTCAGGGAGGGGGGAGAACGAACCTTCGGAGTCGAACAACGCACACGCTCCCACGAACTCTGTCACCCCCCTCCCTTCAGGGAGGGGGGCCGGGGGGGTGGGTCGAACCACCGACGCGAAACACCACCAACCCCAACTCGCGCCGACGTTCCTGCTGAACGCACCGCCGGACGCGGCCATCTGCCGCGAGGCGTGCTTCGCGCCGGTCGCCGCGGTGCTGCCGTTCGACACCGACGCGGACGCGGTGCGCATGGCGCTGGTGTCGCCGTTCGCGCTCTCGGCCTCGGTGTTCACCGCGGACCCCGCGCGGGCGGAAGCGATTGCGGCGCAACTGCCGACAGGAAGCGTGTGCGTGAACGATCTGCTCGCGCCAACGGCGCACCCGGCCACACCGTTCGGCGGGCGCGGGTCGAGCGGGTGGGGCAGCACGCAGGGCGAAGAGGGGTTGCTGTCGATGACCGTGCCGCAAGTGGTGACGGTGCGCAAGGGCACGTTCCGCCCGCACTTCGACGACGCCGCGAACCCGGACCCGGCGACCCCGCAAATGCTCCGCGGCCTGCTCGCGTTGACGCACGCGCGGGGCTTCTGGGCGAAGTGGCGCGGCTTCTGGCAACTGGTCCGCGCCGCCCGCAAGAAGAAGTAAGAGGCGGGACAGGCGCGGATTGTCTTGAGCCGCGGAGCGGCGGCAGATTTGTAGCCCGGGGTGCAGTGAGCGGAGCCGAAGGCGGAGCGAACAAACCCCGGGTACCAAGAAGAAACACCAACAAGCCCCGGAGGGGCGACAGATTCTTGCCACGCGAACGTGGTGTCTGTCGCCCCTTCGGGGCTTCGGGTATTGGTGGTCGGTGTACCCGGGGTTGCGCTCGCAAAGCCTCGCTTCACCCCGGGCTACAAATCTGCCGCCGCTCCGCGGCTAATACCAACTCGGTTGATTCGGATCGTGCCTTTGATCGGCGTTCATCGTGCGGCAAAAATCGGCACTCACGGGAGCGTCACTTCGATCTTCGCTTCTTTGCGCAGTTTCGCGAGCAACTCCGCGCGGTGATCGTCGGCGTAGGCGTCGAGCACTTCGGTCGCGCACTTGTCGTAGGTCGTCGGCGTGCCCGGTTTGCGCTCCACCGCCTGCACGATGTGGAACCCGAACTCGGTTTCCGCGATTCCCATGTCGCCGGGCTTCAGCGCGAACGCGAGCCGCGCGACCGGTTCGTCGAGCAGTGGGCTTTTGCGCGGCACGAAGCCCAAGTCGCCGCCCTCCGCCGCGCTCGGGCACTGCGAGAACCGTTTCGCGGCGGCGGCGAAGTCGAGCCGCTTGTCGGCGATCGCGGCGCGGATCGCTTCGGCGCG
>Ga0169931_10010488_pt1 | contig 13201 bp, 17 predicted proteins | sample Kivu_15m_20L_FD_129675 | JGI IMG/M metagenome (GOLD analysis project Ga0169931, IMG submission 129675) | Freshwater microbial communities from Lake Kivu, Western Province, Rwanda to study Microbial Dark Matter (Phase II) - Kivu_15m_20L... | ecosystem: Environmental > Aquatic > Freshwater > Lake...
CCAGCGAACACAGCCGGTCGATCACGTAGGTGGTGATCATGCCCTCGCCCGAGTTCAGCGCGCTGGAGGTGGCCACTGGGCCGAACATGGCGGCCAGAGCGGCCGGGTCGCGCAGCACCAGCGGCACGCCGTCGCCGTCGGTGGGCAGCGCGGTGGCGCGGTACGGCAGCCCGCTCGCGGCACCCAGCGCGTGGGTGCCGGTGTTGTCCAGGTCGCTGAAGTGCCGTCCGGCGGCCGACTCGAACTCCAGCATGGCGCGCCGGACGACGAGCTCGTTGCGGTTGACCGCGTCGCGCTGAAACGAGGTGTTGCGTGCCAGCAGCGTGGAGGTATCGACCGACTGCATCAGGCCGACCGCCGCCAGCGCCATGGCCACCAGCAGCACCAGCGTGATCGGCAGCACCGATCCGCGCAGCGTCTGGCCCGAGGACCGAAGGATCCGGCGGTTCTCGTCCATGCGCCGGCCGTTCAACCGCAGGTCCCGGGCGCGGGGATCGCGCCGGCGCGACGGCCTTCGGAGCACAACGCGATCCACTGATTGCGCAGCGGAACCACGAAGTCGTAGACCTGGCGTGCGTAGGCGCGCTCCGCGGCCGGAATCGGGATGACTACCCGCAGCGCCGCGGGCTGGTCGGGAAACACCACGACCTCCGCCGGACCCGCCCGCTGGGCGGGCTCGGCCGACCGCATGACCAGGGCCACCCGGATCGCCTTGACCTGCAGGGCGCCCATCCCGCCGCCGAGCATCTCCGCGACCGTGAAGCCGGGCGTGCCGGGGGTGACCCATCGGTCGATCACGTTGTCGTTGGCAACGCCGCCGCCGCCGCCATCATCGACACCGTACAGCACCTGGAGGTTCTCCACGTTTTCGGCCTGCACGGTGGGGACCGCCAACCCGTCGGTCTGCAGGGCATCGAGCTGAACCAGGGCTCGGCCCTCGATGCCGTACATCGCGATCGAGGGCGTGCGTCCCAGGTTGAAGACCGCGTAGTCACGGTCCGCCGGCAGGTTGGTGAAACCGGCAGGGCCGTTGTAGCCGCTGCCGACCGCGCCAAGCGGGATGGTCCTGGGCGCGGGCACACCCGGCAGCGCCGCGTAGCCAGGTGCCACCTGCCCGATCTGGCAGGGCATCACCGCGCCCATGTCGGCCAACAGCAGCAGATCGTTGGCCGCGAAGCCGACCGAGGTGGTCGCGTCGAGTTCGGTGGCGCTGACCACTGACGCAGGCAGTGGCGCAGGCCCGGCCCCCGTCCGGGCCGACATTACGACAATCGAGTCGGGAGCGTTGCCGCCACCGTCGAGCACCGCAATCGGGGCCAGCGACAGCGCGGCGGGCATCGCCGCGAACGGCGCCGGCCAGCCGCCCCCCCGCGGCAGCAGTGTGGCGCCGCCGCGCCAGGCCTGCAGCGGGCAGCCCCACAAAGTCTGGCCATGCTGCAATCCCGAGCCGGCCAGCCGCAGGTCACGCATCAGTCGCCACGACGCGATCGTGCCCGCCTGCTGCGCGTCTGCGGCGCCGGCGGTGGTGCGCCGGTGCACTTCGCTCTGCGAGAACACCTGCACGATCGCCAGCGAGCCCACCAAGCCGATGGTCATGCCGATCATCAGCTCCAGCAGGGTCAGGCCGGCCTGGCGGCGGGCGAAGGGGCGCGCAAGAACCATCGATCGTTCACCCGGTGTCAGTCGTACAGCGCCGAGACGGTCACATGCTGGCGGGTCGGACTGACCGCCGTCACAGCACCCGTGCCATCGCGCTGGGCCTCGCGGGGCGGTACCCAAGTGATCACGATGCGAACTGTGTTCGGGTCGGCTCCCACTGCCCCGAAGGTCACCGTTGCATTCGCGCCGGGCAGGCCCGTGCCGGGTGCCGCGAGCCGGTTGACGAGCCAGTCGTTGAAGCGGGTACCGCCGGTGGCGTACTCGGCTGCCACGGTGGCGCGGCTGGCCGACTGCATCCGGGCCAGCAGTTCGTCGGCCGCGGCCGCTGCCTCGGACCGCAACCGAGCGTCGGTGGTCACCCGGGTGGCCACCGTCTGCATGGCGACCATCCCCAGGATGCCCACCGCGAACACCACCATCGCGATCAGCGATTCGATCAGCGTGAAGCCGCGCTGGGCGCGTCGGCGGATGGGCCGACGCATTTCAGCAAGCTCCCGGCGGCAGCGCCGGCTGGCAGGCGGTGGGCGCACCCGCGGGGCGAGCCGGATCACACACCCGGACCGACCCGCCGGTATTGACCGCCACGCACAGCCGTCGCTCGGTGCCAGTGGCGCTGACCGGGATCACCAGAGGACCAGCGAGCCCCGCCGGTACCGGACCGCTGAGGTCCAGCGGCCGTCCGGTGGGGGTGAACCCCACCGAGCGCAGGGCGGCGTGGGTCAGCGACACGTTGGCGAGATCGCCGGTCAGCGATCGGCCGCCGACGAAGTCGTCGGCCGACGCGGGGTTGACCGTCCGGGTGATCCAGTGGCGGGCTGCGCTGGCGGTCACTGGCGCGGCGCCCACCGTGTTGGCCGGCAGGGGCGTGGCGAGGGTGAATACCACCTCCACCGTGCGATTGCGCCGGATCGCCTCGGCCTGCGCCGTCTTGTAGGCCGATGCCAGGCTGTTCGCCACCGTCTGGACCTTGCGTGCCGACAGGATTTCGCCGAACTGCGGCATTGCCACACCGAGCAGGACCGACAGGATCGCGACCACGACCAGCAGTTCCACGAACGTGAACCCGCGGGCAGCTGATCGGGGTGCCATGCTCAGCCGCCTTGACGGACGATGAACCGGTTGACCGGCAGCGTCTCGGTGGTCCAGCCGGTGCGGACCGCGATGGTGGTCTCCACCCCGGCCTCGTCGATCAGGTACACGAACCCCGCGCTTCGCCCCGTGCCGGTGGCCGTCCACGTGAATCTCTGGCCGCCGTTGGTGGTGGCGCAGGCGAAGCCGAACGAAGTGTCGTTGTCGGTGAAGGCCGCGATCGCGCAGCCGGCCCCGATCGCATAGGTGCGCTCGTCGGCGTAGCGCTGTTCCATCCGCACCCTCAGCTCCTTGAGCGTGCCGGTCGCGGCGGTGAGCCGCGCGCGCAGCAGGTAATCGCCGTACTGGGGGATCGCGATGCCGGCCACGATCGCCACCACCACCAGGGCGAGCATCAGCTCGATCAGCGTGAAGCCCGCATCGCGCACAGACCGATCAGACGGCACCTGCTGTTCCCTTCGAAGTCATTACACGCGACTGTAGGGACGGGTGGCGTCGCCGCACACCCGCGACGGACAGACGGCGCTCACCCGGTGCCTGATGGTGAACGGATGACAAAGTTCCGCGGACTGACGGGGCCGGCGGGCAGCCGGCCGGCATCAGAGCGTGTCGGAGGCGATGAATCCCCAGCGCCTCGCTCCGGGAACGTGACGGGCTCGGCGGTCGGCGCGATCGGCCGAACGTCGTGGTTGCGGACAACCCGTTCGGCCGATCCGAGCGGCGCCGCGACGCGGTTTACCCCCTGCGCATCGCGTGCTACCGTTGGTCTGGTTGGAATGGGAGCAGTACTTGGCAGACGGTAGGCGGGTCGGTCGTGGGCGTGCAGCCGCAAGGCACCCCGCCCTGCTAAGGACACATTGACCGTGGTCCGCCGCGCGCTCTACAGCCGCTCCGGCCCCAGCAGGCCCCCGGCCCCACCAATCGACGCCCCGGTGGCCAGGGGCGTTGGTGCTCGTTCGCCGTTCGATCGCCCCGCGCCCGGCGTTCGCGGGCCGACACGACCGAACCCCTCCCAAACCACCAGCGCGCCCCGCTCCGGTGCAAGCGCACCCGGCGGCCACGCCGGCCGGTGGGCCCGGCTGCGCCGTCTGCTCGGCCGTGGCGAGCGACTCTGGCTGGTGGCGCTGGGGGCGCTGGCTGCGCTCGCAGGCGTGATGCTGCAGGGGGGCATCGCGCCCGCCCAACGTGCGCTCACCCAGGAAGACATCGACCGCGCGGTGCTGCGCACGCTCGAGACCCAGCCCCTGCCCTCCCCGGCCGCCAAGGCCTGGGAGATCATCCGCCCCTCGGTGGTGCGCGTGCGCCGTATCGGCCCGGCGAAGGACGGTCAACCCGGCGAGGACATCGGCGTGGGCAGCGGCGTGGTGGTGGTCGACTCCGGCCTGATCCTGACCAACCTGCACGTGGTCGCCGGCGCCGACTCGGTGAAGGTGGTGTTCGCCGACGGCCTGGAGTCCGACGCGGTGCTGGTCCAGGCCCAGCCCGAGCAGGACCTCGCGGTGCTGCGGGCCACCACCCTGCCCGACGACCTGCAGGCCGCCACGCTCAAGAGCACCGCCGACGTCCGGCCCGGCGACCGGGTGATCGCGGCCGGCTTCCCGTTCGGCATCGGCCCGTCGGTCACCGCGGGCGTGGTCTCGGGGCTCAAGCGCGAGTTCCAGTCGCCCGAGGGCAAGCGGCTGCTGACCAACCTGATCCAGTTCGACGCGGCGGTGAACCCCGGCAGTTCGGGCGGGCCGCTGATCACCCCGGAGGGTGAGGTGATCGGCATCGTGACCGCCGTCCTGAACCCCACCGAGCAGCGCGTGTTCGTGGGCATCGGCTTCGCCGTGCCCATCGAGAGCGCCGCCGCCGGCGCGGGCATGTCCCCTTTCTGAATCGTCCCGACCGGGCAGGAGCGCATGAACCAGACCCCCTCCGATGTGGCCGCGCTGATGGAGCGCATCCTGTTCGAGGTCAAGAAGGTGGTGGTCGGACAGGACCACTTCCTCGAGCGCGTGCTGGTGGCCATCCTGGCGCAGGGCCACCTGCTGGTGGAGGGCGTGCCGGGCCTGGCCAAGACCCTGACGGTCAAGACCCTGGCCACCACGGTGCGCGGGCACTTCCGGCGGATCCAGTTCACGCCCGATCTGGTGCCCTCCGATCTCGTGGGAACCCGCATCTACAGCCAGAAGACCGGTGAGTTCAGCACCTCGCTGGGGCCGGTCTTCACGAACCTGCTGCTGGCCGACGAGATCAACCGCGCGCCGGCCAAGGTGCAGAGCGCGCTGCTGGAGGTCATGCAGGAGCGCCAGGTCACCATCGCCGGCGAATCCCACAAGGTGCCCGACCCGTTTCTGGTCATGGCCACCCAGAACCCCATCGAGACCGAGGGCACCTATCCGCTGCCCGAGGCGCAGGTGGACCGCTTCATGATGAAGGTCCTGGTGGGCTACCCCACCGACGACGAGGAATTCGTGATTGTCGAGCGCGTGACCGGCGCCCCCATCACGGTCTCGGCGGTGGCCAGCACCGAACAGCTGAGCCAGCTGCAGCGCGAGTGCCGGCGCGGCTACGTCGACCCGTCGCTGATCCAGTACGCGGTCAAGCTGGTGTCGGCCACCCGCGATCCCGAGCGGCACGGCGTGCCCGACGTGGCCCGGTTCATCACCTTCGGGGCCAGTCCGCGCGCCTCCATCGCCCTCGTCGAGGGGGGGCGCGCACTCGCCTTCCTGCGCGGGCGCCGCTATGCGCTGCCCGAGGACATCGCCGACCTCGCGCCCGACGTCCTGCGCCATCGGCTGGTCCTCTCCTACGAAGCCCTGGCCGAGGGCCAGACCGCCGACCGGATCGTCCAGCGGGTGATGCAGCACGTGCCCGCCCCGGCCCGCCCCCTGCAGACGCATGTCGACCTCGAAGCGCGATCCTGAGGCGCTGCTGCGCCGCCTCGAGTGGACGGTGCTGCGGCGTCTCGACGGGCAGCTGCACGGCGACTACCGGACCCTGTTCCGGGGCTTCGGGCTCGACCTGGCCGACCTGCGCGAGTACCAGTTCCACGATGACGTGCGCCGCATCGACTGGAACGTGACCGCCCGGCTGCAGACGCCGTACGTGCGGGAGTACCACGAGGATCGCGAGGTGGCCGCCTGGTTCCTGGTCGACCTGTCGGCGTCCGTAGGCTTCGGTTCCACCGGCCAGACCAAGCGCATGCTCGCCACCGAGTTCGTGGCGGTGATCGCGCGACTGCTCGGGCGGCACGGCAACGCCGTGGGCGCCATGGTCTACGGCGACCGCGTCGACACCGTGATTCCGCCGCGCACCGGCCGGCGCCACCTGCTGCACATCGTCGATCGGCTGATGTCGCGCCCGCAGGCACCCGAGGGTCGGCGCGGCGGCGGCACCGACCTGGGTGTGCTGATGCGCTCGGCCGCCGAGCTGATCAAGCGGCGCTCGCTCGTGTTCGTGGTGTCCGACTTCATCAGCGAGCCCGGCTGGGGCCGTCACCTCGCGCGGCTGGCGCAGCGCAACGAGGTGATCGCGCTGCGCGTGCACGACCCGCTGGAATCGCAGCTGCCCGACCTCGGGCTGCTGGTGGTGCAGGATGCCGAGACCGGCGAGCAGATGTTCGTCGACACCCACGACCGCGGCTTCCGGCAACGCTTCGCCGAGGCGGCCGAGCGGCGCGAGGCGCTGCTGCTGCAGCAACTCGCGCAGGCCGGGGTCGATGCGCTCGAGCTGTCCACCACCGATTCGCTCGCCGACGCGATCCTGCGCTTCTCCGACCTGCGCAAGCAGCGCAGCCGCCTGGCCGGGGGCGGCACCATGCCGCGTCACCTGAGTGCCGCCGCGGCGGGAGCGCTGCGGTGAGCTTCCTGTGGCCGCAGATGCTGCTGGCGCTGGCGCTGGTGCCGCTGCTGGCCGGGCTGTACGCCTGGGTCTGGCGCCGACGCGGCACGCGGGCGGGCGCGCCGGTGGGCCTCGTGAGCACCACCGGTCCCGGGCAGGGCTGGCTGCGGCACCTGCCGCCGCTGCTGCTGCTCGGGGCGATCGCGCTGCTGCTGGTCTCGGTCGGACGGCCGGCCGCGGTCATCAATGTGCCGGCCCGCCACGAGACCGTGATCCTCGCCATCGACGTGTCGGGCAGCATGCGGGCCACCGACGTCCAGCCCACGCGGCTCGCCGCCGCCCAGGCCGCCGCCCGTGCCTTCGTCGAGGGTCAGCCCCGCAGCACCCGGATCGGCATCGTCAGCTTCGCCGGCAATGCGCAGATCGTGCAGGTGCCCACCGACAACCGCGACGACGTCTTCCAGGCCATCGACCAGTTCAATCCGCAGCGCGGTACCGCGATCGGCAGCGCGATCGTGATGTCGCTCGCCGCCATCTTCCCGAACGCCGGCATCGACCTGCGGATGCTGCAGCGGCGCGAGGACGGTTCCCCCGCAGCCGGCGCCGGCGGCGCTTCCCGCGAGGATCGCCGCGATGCCGCCCGGGCGCCCTGGTCGCCCGGGCCGGTGCGGCCGGACCAACCGTTCCAGCCGGTGCCGCCGGGCTCGCACGAGTCGGCGGTGATCGTGCTGCTGTCCGACGGGCAGTCCACGACCGGCCCCGATGTGGCCGCGGCCGCGCGCCTCGCCGCCGATCGCGGCGTGCGCATCTACACCGTGGGGGTGGGCACGGCCAAGGGCGAGGTGCTGCGCACCGACGGCTGGTCGATGCGGGTGGCGCTCGACGAGGCCGCCCTCAAGATGGTGGCCGACGTGACCCGCGGCGAGTACTTCCAGGCCGACGACGCGGCCGAGCTCAAGCGCATCTACCAGACCATGACGAGCCGCTTCGTGATGGAGAGGAAGGAGATCGAGGTGAGCGCGCTGTTCGCCGGCGTGGCGGTGCTGCTGGCGTTGGCCGCGGCCGGGCTGTCGGTGAGCTGGTACGGGCGGGTGGTCTGACCGCCGCCGCCCTCCTCATGATCCCGGACGCCGCGGCGGCGGCCGGCGCTTGACCCACGCGTAGTCGGCCGGCGGATCGGCGACGCCGCCACGTCCCACCTGCGCGGGGTCCTCCGATGCGATCGTCACGAAGGACACCGGCTCGCCTGCGTGCTGCCGGCGGCGCAGCGCCTCCGCGCAGGCCAGCGCATCCGACAAACCGTGCCCGTCGAACGTCCGCGACCGGGCCGCCCCGTCCTCCGTCCAGTAGACCGTGTACATGCTGCGAGTATGCCGCGGCCCCGTGCGGCCGGCCGCCGGCGTCCCGGCCGGCCGACGCGGGCGCTTGTGGTCGAGGACCGGACGGTCCAGCATCCGGCATGCCCGGGCCGACCGGGTTCGGCCCGCAACGCCCACCCACCGGTGGATGCCCATCGCCGCGCCGGCGCCACGCCCCGAGGAGGCCGCCATGCAGGACCTGACGAACCGACGCATCCTGGTCACCCAATCCCGCGACTTCATGGGCCCCGCGATCTGCGAACGCCTCGAGGCCCTCGGCGCCACCGTGATCGCCGACCCGCGGCTCCTGCGCGAGCCCGATGCGGCCCGCGCGGTCGTCGATGCCGCGGGTCCGATCGATGCCCTGGTGGCCAACCTCGCCATTCCCGCGCCTTCGACCCGGCTGACCGAGGTCGACGACGCCGAGTGGCGCGAGGTATTCGAGACGATCGTCGATCCCCTGCCCCGCCTGGTGCGCGCGGCCGTGCCGGGCATGAGGCAGCGCGGCGGCGGCCGCATCGTGGTGATGGGCAGCGCCTCGGCGCTGCGCGGCATGAAGCGCGCCTCGACCTACAGCGCAGCGCGCGGGGCGCAGCTCGCCTTCGTGCAGGCCGCTGGCGTGGAGCTGGTGCCCGACAACATCCAGGTCAACGTGATCGCGCAGAACTTCGTCGACAACCCCACCTACTTCCCGAAGGACCTTCAGGAGAACCCTCGCTTCAAGGCCCGGCTGGAGCGCGAGGTGCCGCTGGGGCGCCTGGTGAGCGCGCACGAGGACGCGAGCCTCGTGGCCTACTTGTGCAGCGACCTGGCCGCCTGCTTCGTCGGGCAGGTGTTCCCGATGTCGGGCGGGTGGGCAGTGCGGTGAACCCGCGCGCTCCGGCCGACGCGACCGTGTCCGGGCCCGCGGACCGGATGCCGGACACCGATCGCCTGTACACGGATCTCGCCTGGCTGTGGCCGCTGTGGGGCGACGCGACCACCGAGTACGCGCCCTATGGCCGGCATGTCATCGAATCGATCCGCCGGCATGCCGGTCGGCCCGCGTCCACGCTCCTGGTCATCGGCTGCGGCGGCGGCAAGAACGTGCTGAACCTGAAGGCGACGTTCGAGGTCACCGGCGTCGACCGCAGCCCGGCCATGCTCGCGCAGGCGAGCGCGCTGAACCCGGATTGCCGGTTCGTCCGGGGCGACATGCGCGACTTCCGGCTGGGGCGGACCTTCGACGCCGTCCTGATGGACGACGCGATCTCGTACATGACCAGCCGCCGCGACCTCGAGGCCGCCCTCCGGACGGCGCACGCTCATCTCGAGCCCGGCGGCGTCCTGGTGGTCACCCCGGACGTCACCCTCGAAACCTTCCAGCAGAACCGCACTACCACCACCCGGTCCTGCCGCGGCGAGCTGGACCTCGTCTTCATCGAGAATGTGTACGACCCCGACCCTGCCGATGAGCACTACCAGGCCACCATCGTCTACCTGATCCGGGATCGGGGCCGGTTGCGCATCGAGACCGATTACTGGACGCTGGGGATCTTCGATCTGGACACCTGGAGAGAGGTCCTGGAGGGGACCGGATTCCGGATCCACGAAGGGCGGTCCGTCGATGGCGGGGATGCCTATCCGGTGTTCACGTGCGTCAGGTCCGGATGAACAGGGGGCACCGAAGGCACCCGCGTCATGGGCTCGCTCGCGGTGGAAGGCGTCATGGTCTCGGGAGTCGCGGACTGCCTCACGCGTGCCGAGGGCATGGCCGGTTTCCTCGGCAGTGTGCAGCGGCGACACAAGGCCTTGTTTGCCGGCGCAGGCGTTCACGCTGAGCGGCTAGGCTCCGGATCCGCCTGACAAGTCTTCCCGAAAGCGCTCGATCTGATGCATGCGCTGGTGAAGAACGGTCACGATGCCGATGTCGCCGTTCGACAAGCGCCGCCAATACACGAAGTGCTGCTCGTAGCGAAAGTAGAATCCTTCAACGCCGAATTCGGCTGGCACCGGACTGGACGCCACGCCATGCGTGTCGATCCGTTCAAATGCTTCGAAGAGCCCGGTGATGTAGTGCCTGGCTTGCGCTTCACCCCAGCGTTCGCGCGTGTAGCGATAGATCTCATCCAGACGCCAGGACGCCGACTCCTGAACCCGTACAGCCGGCATCGATCAGGTACCCGCAGCGTTACGGGCGATCACATCCGCAGCGGTCAGAGGCTGATAGGCCGACTCCGGGCCGGCGAATGCGTGAGCCAGTTCCGCCTTCAGCCGATCGAACGCCTGCTGCTCCTTGCGCTCCATGTCACGCCGGATCAGGTCGCGCACGTACTCGCTGACGTTCTCGTAGGCACCGTCTTCCTGCACGTTGGCAGCCACAAACTCGCTGAGCGTCGGGTTCAAGCGAACGGTCATGGTGGTGGTTCGGGACATGGCAGCCTCCGGGCACAACCTGATGTATTCAATTTAACCAATAATGAAGACACCCGCAAGTCGCTGGGGATGCATGGACATTCCAATGCCCGTCGCGGTGGGTCGCGCACAACCCGCCCTGCGGCCCGCGCGAGGCTCGACGACTGCCGCAAACGCAGCACGTGTACGACCAGGACCTGCGGGTCTAGGGTGCCGCGACAGCCGGACGGTCGCGATATGCTTCCCGGATGGGTCGCCCGACCGGGTACGAGCCGCTCCATTCGCTGAAGTCCGTCGCGCGCGATGTCTGGATCGCGGATGGCGACTGGATCCGCTTCTACGGGCTGGGGTTCCCGACCCGGATGACGGTCGTGCGGCTGCCCTGTGGCGGGATTTGGGTGCATTCGCCGATTGCCGACCAGCACGGGCGGTCGGAGGCCGTCTCGGCACTCGGACCCGTACACCACCTCGTTGCGCCGAACTGGATCCACTACGCCTGGATCCCCGACTGGCAGGCCCGCTTCCCGCAGGCGCTGACCTGGGGCAGCCCCGGCGTCGCGGCGCGGGCCGAAAGCCGGGGGATCCGGTTGCGGCTGGACCACGTGCTGGGCGATACCGCCCCCGAAGCCTGGGCCGACCCCATCGACCAGCGGTTCGCCGACTCCGGCTATCACCGGGAGGTGGTCTTCTTCCATCGGGCCAGCCGTACCCTGATCCTGACCGACCTGATCGAGAACTTCGAACCCGCGAAGATGCCCGTGTGGATGCGCCCGCTGCTCAAGTGCGGCCGCGTCTGCGACCCGGACGGGCGTATGCCGGCCGACATGGCCGCAAGCTTCCTGCTGCGCCGGACGCATCTGCGGGAGTTGATCGCGACAATGATCGGCTGGAACCCGGAGCGCGTGATCCTGGCCCACGGGCGCTGGTACGACCGCGACGGTACGGCCGAGCTGCGGCGGGCTTTCCGATGGCGTTGATCGGCGGGCCTGCGGCCCATGCGCGTCTCCACCCGGGCCGTCCCGACCCATGCCCCCGCGCCGATACCCCGCACTGATCGCCAGCGTCGCGCTCCTGGCGTTTGCCGCCATGGGCTCCGCCGCCGCTGCGACCACCCTTCGCGTGGCCACCTGGAACCTGGGCTGGCACGTGTCGCAGGCCGAACTCGGCGCCTGGATCGCGCAGTGCGGCCGGTCGTACCTGAGGAACCCGGGCACCGGCACCTGGGAGGTCGCGGAGCCCGGGTCCGCCGGCGCCCGGGTGGGTTGGACGATCCTCGACGGGCGACCGACGCTGGAGGGAGTCGACCTGGCCGTGATGCCGCCCTGCGGCGTCTACCGATCCCCCTCGCGCGAGGGCATCGCCGTGACGCCGGCCGCCTGGGCCAAGCGCAACGAGCAGCTCGCGCGCATGCTTGGCCGCGACGTCAGGGCCGACGTCGTCGCCTTCCAGGAAGTGTCGGGGACCGCGGCGGTCCGGGAGGCCCTGGGCCCCGCTGCGGCCGATTACGACCTCTGTTCCTTCGACGGCCCCTACAAGATCCAGCGACTCGCCTTCGCCTGGAAGCGATCGATCGGGACGCCGGTGGAACCCTGCCAGGTCTTCCGGGAACTGTCGCTGCCCGATCTGCCCCCGAAGGACCAGGTGCGGCCGGGTCTGGCGCTGACGCTGCAGGTCGGGGGCCAGCGGCTCCGGTTCCTCACGGTGCACCTGAAGTCGGCCTGCGTCTCGCCGCTGGACCGGGGACGCCTGGATGCCGTCGGCCGCGCCGACGAGCCCTGCGCGATCCTGCAGCGGCAGATCGCGCCGCTCGAAGCCATCATCGAGTCCCTGCCGCAAGGCGTCGACCATGTCGTGGTGCTCGGCGACTTCAACCGCAATCTCGCCCACGAGGCGGCCCGCGTGCCCGGCGCGGAGCCGGTACGCAGCGACGGCAGCACGAACCTCGACTCGCCGCGCGCGAGCGGGGTGCTCTCGCGCAACCTGCTGCTGGAGGTCAACGACGGCCAGCCGGCCGCCTCCCGGCTGACGCTGCTGGCCGCCGGCTGCCCCGGCGCGCCCGCAGTGGCCGCAGCCTGCGACGCGGCCAGGACCCGGGCCCTCGATGCCGACGAGCGCCGACGGCTCTCCGATCGCAACGGGCTGGGCTGCCGCAACGCCGCCGGGCTGGTTCACATCCTGGTGTCCGGCAGCCTGGCCGACCGCATCGTGTCGACCGCCAAGATCCCTCTGGGCAATCTGGGCCGGGCCCTGTCGGCGCGGCCGCCGGATCACCCGGAGCCGCTGCTGGCGGTGTCGGACCATTGCCCGCAGGTGACCGAGATCCGGCTGTAGCCCGCGGCGAGCGCAGGCGCAGGCAGGGGCGGTGCGTTGGCGTCGGGGGCGTCCGATGGTCGGGGCGGTTGAAGTAGCCAAGCACCAAACAACCCAGCATCGGTTGTGCGTTTATATCCATGCGGATATATTCAGTTCATGAAGCCGTGCGGTTCCTCGGCGACTCGCTCAAGCGTCTTCGGGAGTTCCCGGAAGACGTGCGGCAGGACGCCGGCTACCCACTGGAGAAGGTCCAGCGCGGCGAGCAGCCTGCCGACTTCAAGCCCATGCCAGCCATCGGCAAGGGCGTGGAGGAGGTTCGAATCTGGGACGAGTCGGGGACGTACCGTGTGATCTACACCGCGCGCCTCAAGGACTTTGTGGCTGTCTTGCACGCGTTCCAGAAGAAGACCCAGGCGACGAGTCCACGGGAGGTTGAATTGGCCCGAACGCGATGGCTCGCGTTGCCCAAGGAGCGTTAGATGAAGACCGCAAAGAACGCCACGAGCAAGAAGCCTGTGCAGCAGGTGGAATCCTTCGCCAGCGTCTGGGACGCCATCGCCGAC
>Ga0169931_10010490_pt1 | contig 13199 bp, 12 predicted proteins | sample Kivu_15m_20L_FD_129675 | JGI IMG/M metagenome (GOLD analysis project Ga0169931, IMG submission 129675) | Freshwater microbial communities from Lake Kivu, Western Province, Rwanda to study Microbial Dark Matter (Phase II) - Kivu_15m_20L... | ecosystem: Environmental > Aquatic > Freshwater > Lake...
AGGAATTGATTCCATTTTGTCTAATGTGCCACCGGTATGACCCAACCCTCTTCCAGAGAGTTGCGGGACAGCCGCACCACAAGCTGCAACTAACGGTGCTAGCGGGAGAGTTATCTTGTCGCCAACCCCACCGGTTGAATGTTTATCGACTGTAGGTTTATCAAGCGCGCTCCAATTCATCCGCTCACCGCTATTAATCATCGCATCGGTCCAACGCGATATCTCGCGGGAGTTCATTCCATTTAGAAGTATCGCCATGAGAAGCGCGGACATCTGTTCATCAGCTACAACCCCGCGGACATAGGCATCAATTACCCAATCAATTTGGGGATCACTTAACTCTTGCCGATCTCGCTTGGCAGAGATGATTTCAACGGCTGCGAATAACTCGGCCATCATCAATTCAAATCTTTAGGACCAAAACCCCAGGGAAGAATCACAGTCATATTTTTCGGTCCTTCTGGGGTCAATAACTCCAAGGAATCTCCGCCATGCTCGTATAGAAGTTGGCGGCATCGGCCGCAAGGTGAGAGCAAGTTTCCATCTTTATCTACGCAAACAACGGCAATAAGTCGGCCGCCGCCGCTCATAACCAGCTCGGAAACTAGGGAGCATTCAGCACAGAGAGTCAAACCATAACTCGCATTTTCAACATTACAACCACTAATGATGCGACCATCACTCACCTTTGCCGCAACACCGACAGGAAACTTTGAGTATGGCGAGTAAGACTTCTTCATCGCTTCAGTAGCTTTAACTTGAAGCGCCTTCCAATCAATCGTCATCTCGGGAAACCTGCCGCTACGCCACCATCTACTGGGATTACAGCACCAGTTGTTCGTGACGACTCGTCGGAGAGTAAGTGGGCGACCGATCGAGCAACATCCTCGGAGCGGACATGCGCTTTGAGAATATTACGCTTCGCATAGAAATCCTCTAGCTCTTCTGGCTTTACCCCATGCTCTCTGGCACGTTGTTCTCTGACGCCTCCTTCCCATAGTTTGCTGTTATCAAAGACAGCATCAGGATTAAGTGCGTTAGCTCGCACGCCGATCGCGCCGCCTTCTAGAGCCGCAATACGCATAAGTTGGATCATTCCAGCTTTAGAGACCGAGTAACCACCAAAACCTGCTCCAGGAGCGAAAGCGTTTTTGCTTGCTATGTAAACCAGGCTGCCGCCCATACCTTGGGCACGAAGGGCGCGCATTCCATACTTAGTCAACAAGAAAGCGGAAGTTAAATTGACCTCAAGTCCCTTGCGCCAAGTTTCGACAGGAAGTTCTTCTAACGTTCCGGCGACTGGAATTCCGGCATTTAGTACTAGGCCGTCGAGCCCACCATAGTTATCGACTGTCTTTGCAATAGTTTCCTCCGCAATCACTTCTTTGCTCTGATCGCCTTCAATGATTAGCGGCTTTGGATAATTGAGTCGAGTGAATTCAGCTTCCGTTTCGCTCAGCCCTTTTCCATCAATATCCGCAAGAACAACGCTTGCTCCAAGTGAGCCAAGATGAAGAGATATGCCTCGACCGATTCCACTTCCGGATCCAGTAACTACAAAGATTGAACCAGCGAACTTTGGAGTAGGTGGCTTCAATTTCAATTTATAGAGCTCCATCGGCCAATAATCGAAACCGAAGATCTCGCTATCCGGAATCGTCCGCGGCTTTGCAAAAGAATCTACGACTTTGGCGCCAACGGAGTGGGTGTGAAATGCGATATCTGCCAACATCTTCGTCTCTGCCAGGCTAGCTCCAGCTCCAATCATTCCCAGACCGGGAACAAGGAAAACTTTTGGATTATTTCCGTGACTTGTATATCCGGGTGGCAGGAGCGACTTATTGGCTTCAAAGTAAGCAGCGTACTTCCCTTGATAGCTTTCCACAGCGTTATCTAGAGTTTCAGAAGTTAAGAGGCATGACCAAGGGCGGATACGGAGCATGTGGTCTGCACTTGCTGCGCCTGCGTCCAATACCTTTTGTACGTCTGGGCGATCGGCGACTTTTCTCAACCGATCATCACGACGAAGAATCTGACGCTTTCTTAACTTGCCACGAAGCCGTAATAGCAATTCGAAAATATCCCGCTCGGTGAGATCTTGATGACGAAACTCTGCTTGCGGCGGTTTTGCTAGCGTTTTTAAATATGAATCAGCCTTTGCCACAGCGGCGAGAGTTTTGTCGTAGCACACATCGCTATCGTCATCCCAGACAATCAGCCCATGATGAGCGAGGATTACGCCCTCATAAGCGCTCAACTCACTTACTAATTTTGAAAGTGTGAATCCCGGGCGAATCCATTCGACATAGGCAAAGCCTTCACCAAGGGCATCGTTCACAGCCGACTTGCCATCTTCATGATTTGTTAGTGCGCAAATCGCATCTGCGTGCACATGATCAATATGTCGAGCTGGGAGAAAGGCATGAAGCAAGGTCTCTATTGAAGGGCGACGCGCTGTTGGATCTACGAGAGCGCGAGTCACATAATCAACCATTGTTTCATCATCAAGAGAATCATTCTTATGAAGCGCGATCAGTTCAGATAAGTAGAGCGCTGGATAATCAAGGGTTTCTCCATACTGCATATCGGCCCCGGATCCCTTAACCCAAAGAACATCCCGATCTCTTCCCAGATGATCTCTTATCTCGCCTTTCGCCGAAGTGTTTCCACCGCCATACACCACTAGAGATTGATCGGCACCAATCTTCTTCGAGCGCGCAACTAATTTTTCTAACTCTGGATAAGTCATAGTGAGGCTCCCGAACTCACCTCGTAGACGCTTTTATCTGTTACTACGGCTGCTATATAGCGAGCAGGCGTTACATCAAAAGCTGGGTTATAAGCTCTCGATCCCGGTGGGGCAGTTTGAACTCCAGCGAATCTTGTAACCTCTTCATCGCTTCTAAATTCGATCTCAATCTCACTTCCAGTTGTAATTGATCTATCAACCGTAGATTCGGGCGCTACAACTAAGAATGGGACACCCACCTGCTTTGCGGCAACTGCAACTCCTAAAGAGCCGATCTTGTTTGCCGAATCCCCATTCTTCGCGATTCGATCTGCTCCTATCAAGACAGCATCAATCAAGCCACTAAAGAGAGCGCTGGCTGCCGCACCATCAGGAAGAATTCGGTATGGAATTCCAGATTCTTGGAGCTCCCATGCTGTTAAACGTGCTCCTTGAAGTAAGGGTCGAGTTTCATCGGCAAAAACTTCTTCAATTAGTCCACGCGAGTGCAGCTCTTGCACAACTCCGAGCGCCGTACCCCACTCGGTAGTTGCAAGCGCGCCAGTGTTGCAGTGTGTGAGGATTCTTAGCTTGCGATTCCCTAACTTATTAATCAAAAACTCTGCCCCAAGTCTTCCCATCGCTCGACAAGAGGCGCCATCTTCGGCTGCAATTTCTAGAGCGCGCAGCAGAACTTCAGTTGCACCTTTTGGCACCAGCGGTGTCACTTCATTCACGCCCCAGGCAAGATTTACCGCCGTAGGACGTGCGCTCTTGAGCGTAAGAATCTCGCGTTCAATATCGGGGATTGACCAGTTCTCCCGTTCGCCATTTCGAAGTATTAGCGCAACGCCAAGCGCACCCGCGACTCCGAGAGCTGGCGCCCCGCGAACTGAGAGTCGTTGGATCGCTGCGACAAGTTCGGCGGGTTTGGTAATCACCAACTCTTCTATAGTTAGCGGTAATTTGGTCTGGTCAAGCAGATGAATACTTCCGCCATTGGATTCGCTCCAAGAAATGGTTCGCACCTACCTAGCCTAAACCCAGACTTTAAGGTTGCATACCCCAGGAAAACCTCGGCCGTTACAAAATCGTGATGGAACTCGCCAATTACCAATCGGGGGGCTCTCTTCAAGGATTTATCTCTTAGGTAGGATTTCAAGAGCCAGCCGACCCATTCCCCGCGTATTCAATTACGCCAGTTAGTTGGAAATCGATCGATTTGCCGGATGCATACCTCAATGCATCATATGAGAGGAGATACATGATCAAGCGCATTACAGCCGTTGTGGCTGCATCTGCACTTGCAACGCTAGGTTTTGTTGCACCTTCGAAAGCAGCAACGGAAGCAGATTGTGGAAAAGGCACTGTTCTTTGCATCGGTCTCGTGACTGATACTGGAAAAGTTGATGACAAGTCCTTTAATCAATCCGCATGGAAGGGCGCAACTGATGGTGCCAAAGCTGTCGGCGGTTTCGCAAAATATATCGAAACCGTAGATCCAAAGGATTACGCAGCCAACATCGGACAGTTCGCAAATAAGAAGTATGACATCATTATTGGTGTCGGCTTCTTGATGGCAGAAGCGATGTCAACTGCTGCTACTGCATATCCAAACATCAAATTCATCGGTGTCGACCAGTTCCAAGGAACTACTGTCGCCAACTTAACTGGTTTGGTTTTTCCAGAAGATAAGGCTGGCTTCCTTGCAGGCTATCTTGCTGGCCACCTAACTAAGACCGGAAAGACTGGCGCAGTTCTCGGAACCGAAGTCGTTCCACCAGTTCGTTACTTCGGCGAGGGCTACCGCAATGGCGTTGCCTACGCTGCAAAGCAATTGAAGAAGAAATATCCAGCTTCCAAGTTGATCTACCACGCTCCAGATAACGCATTCAATGACCCAGCATGGGGCGGCGCAACTGCCCAGCAGTTGCTCTCCCAGGGCTTTGACGTCATCTTCGGCGCTGGCGGAAACACCGGAAACGGTGCACTTCTTCGAGTAGCAAAGAAGAAGGGCGCTTACTGCATCGGCGTTGACTCTGATCAGTGGGGCACTCTTCCTGAAGCTCGTCCATGTCTAGTTACTTCAGCAATGAAGTTGATTGACAAGGGCGTTTCAACACTTATCCAGAATGCAAAGAGCGGAAAACTCACCGGTGGAAACTACTTCGGCGAAGTTGGACTAGCTCCTTACCATGACTTCTCAAAGAAGATCCCTGCTTCTGTTCAGAAGAAGGTTAAGGCCCTTACTCCAAAGGTCCTTAATGGCAAAGTGAAAACTGGAGTTAAACTCTAGTAAACATCAGTACAGATCAACTAAGGAGGTGCGTCTCTTAACTGGGACGCACCTTCTTATCAATAAGTTACTACCAACTTACTTATAGAAAATCTGATAACAAGATGTGGGAGTGAGATGACCGAAGAAACTAAGAAACGATTCTCACTTGGGCCACTGTTCATTCCATTTCTTTCAGTCTTCGTCGCGCTCGCTATTGGTGGAATCTTGGTTTACCTACAAGGTTCTAACCCGTTTCTTGCCTACCGTGTGCTTTTTTCAACGGCTTTTGGTTCCTTAGATGGATTTGCAACGACTCTGGCTAAAGCGACACCGCTCGTATTGAGTGGCTTGGCGGTCGTTATTTGTCTTCGAGCAGGACTATTTAATATCGGCGCTCAAGGACAATTAATATCTGGAGCGCTCGCATCCGCCTGGGCTGGTTACACCTTTGTCGGTCTACCAATGTTAGTTCACATACCATTGGCTCTCGGATTCGGAGCATTCTTTGGCGCCGCTGTTGCGATGATTGCGGGCGCCCTTAAGGCCTATCGCGGAGTTCATGAAGTCATCACAACAATCATGCTGAATAGCATTGTGATTGCGCTCGCGGATTACTTAGCAAGCACACCTTTTAAGGAACCCGATCAACCTTTGACAAGAACCCCGAAGATCCAAGATAGTGCCCGAATTCCTGACATCTTTGGACTACCCATGGGGTTCTTCCTTGCGGTATTCATGGCGTTAGCATTTTGGTGGATGCTTAGGAACACCACAACTGGATTTAGAATTGAAACGACAGGTCGAAATAAAAACGCTGGCTTATATGCCGGAATCTCGGTAAAGCGCACGATTATGATGAGTATGTTGCTCGGCGGAGCAGTCGCAGGTGTTGCCGGAGCGGTTGAGACTTTAAGTATCGTCGGAAGATTTGAACCAGCATTTAATGCTGGACTGGGTTTTGATGGAATCACAGTTGCGCTGTTGGGTCGCGCTAATCCACTTGGCGTAATTCCTGCGGCAATCTTGATTGGCGGAATGCGCGCGAGTGGCTCCACGGTCCAATTTGAAGCTGGAGTTCCTCCCGAAGTCGTAGATCTCTTATTGGCCCTGATTCTCTTCTTTGTCACTGCACCCATACTCGCCAGATTCTTCAAGCGAAAGCATGACGGTGTTTCGTTGACTAGTGGCTGGGGTAACTAATGAAGATTCAAAATCGTCATTTCATTGCGCTCTTTGCTCTCATCATCTTTACTTTTTCGTACTCCCAGAATGGTTTAGTTACCACCTCAGTCGTTTACACTGCAATCCAGTTTGCTTTACCGCTCGCTCTCGCCGCAATGGTTGGTGTGCTGTGCGAACGGACTGGAGTTGTGAATATTGGTATCGAAGGAACGATGTTGATATCAGCCTTCTCAGCCTTCTTCATCGGTGCAATTGTTCAAGACACGTTTGTAGGCCTGATAGCTGGAGTTGTAACTGGAGTGGTTGTTGGCTTACTGCTTGCTGTGATGGCAGTGACTTGGAAGATGGACCAGATTATCGCCGGGGTCATCATAAATATCATGGCCGCCGGACTAACTTCATTTCTCTACAGCCAGAATTACTCGATTCCCTCTACGCTCTCGCCTATTGATTTGCCCATTGTGGGAACCTGGCCGATTATCGGCCCAATCCTTTCTTTTCATGGACCTATCACATACTTCGGAATCGTCTTCATAATAGGGCTCTGGTTCGCTCTCTATAGAACACGTTGGGGTTTACGCTCCCGTGCGGTTGGTGAACATCCATCTAGCGCGGATACTGCAGGTGTATCGGTGACTAAGTTGCGCTATCTAAATGTCACGATTGCGGGAGCTGTTGGCGGACTTGCCGGTTCATATCTTGCTCTCGAAGCAGTTGGTATCTTCGAACGAGGCTTTACTGCAGGTAAAGGATTCACCGCACTTGCGATTATGATCTTCGGTAGATGGAATCCACTTGGTGCGTTGGCAGCTGCAATTTTCTTTGGTCTGGCACAGGCAGTTACCAACCAACTCATGATTGATGAAGTAGTCCAAATCCCTCAGCAATTCATCAATATGCTCCCTTATGTGCTAACTATTCTGATTCTCGCTATATCGGCTGGAAAAGTTCGACCACCAGCCGCAGAAGGAATCCCATATGAAAAGGAGAAAGTGTGAGTCTTCTCCTTGAAATTGAGAATTTAAGCAAGTCATTCGGTTCTGTCCGGGCCAACCATTCAATTTCACTCACTGTTGCGCGAGGTGAGATTGTTGCTCTACTTGGCGAGAATGGCGCGGGTAAGTCCACGCTTGTTAAATCAGTATTTGGACTCGTAAAACCAGACTCCGGAACAATTCGTGTGAATGGTAAAGAAGTTGCGTTGGGTGATACCGCGGGCGCAATAGCAAGCGGCGTTGGAATGGTGCACCAGCATTTCCAGCTAGTTCCTGTAATGACCGTCACTGAAAATTTAGTTTTAGGCGATGAGCCGGTAAATACTGGCTTTATCAAGATGAGACAGGCTCGCAAAGAGGCGAAAGATCTCTCCGAACGTTATGGGCTTCATGTCGATCCAGATTCTGTGATTGAGGATCTGCCTGTAGGTATGGCCCAACGAGTTGAGATTCTCAAAGCGTTGCGACGCGATGTTAAGCTACTAATTCTCGATGAGCCAACCGCAGTTTTAACTCCGCAAGAAACGGATGAACTACTTAGAGTTTTGAAGAATCTTGCCACAAAGGGTGTGGGAATTCTTTTCATCACCCATAAGCTCCGTGAGGTAATGGCAGTCGCTGATCGCGTGGTAGTTCTACGTAACGGAAAACACGTTGGAAGTACTTCGCCTAAAGAGAGCAATGAGTCCAAATTGGCACAGATGATGGTGGGTCGAGAAGTTGTGCTTCAAGTAAACAAGTCTCCGGCTAAACCGGGAAACATCGCACTATCGGTTAGCGGACTTAGAGTTCTAGACGATAGAAGACTGGAGGCGGTCAAAGACCTCTCCTTCGAAGTTCATGCTGGTGAAATCTTGGGAATCGCTGGCGTTGAAGGAAATGGCCAGCGTGAATTGGTCGAAGCGATTTGTGGAATGCGTAACAGAACGGGTGGAACCGTCCGACTGCAAGGAAAAGTACTTCCAAACCTGAACCCACGTGAGGCCCATCGTTCTGGCATGGCGCATATCCCAGAAGATCGTGAGAAGCATGGCTTGGTGAGCACTTACTCAGTTTCAGACAATCTAGTACTTAACACTTTTGATGAAGAGCCGTTTGCCCATGGTTGGATCCGAGACCTTGCTTCAGTCGCAGCGAATGGCGAAAAGTTAGTCAAAGAGTTCGACATCAGAACGCCTTCTATCTCACTAGCCGCAGCCTCGTTATCGGGTGGAAACAAACAGAAAGCTGTCGTTGCCCGCGAGTTAAGCCAGAATAAACCGGTCGTAATCGCAGCTCAACCAACCCGTGGAGTTGATGTTGGTTCAATTGAGTTTATTTACAATCAACTAATCTCTGCACGTGATAGAGGTGCTGCAATCCTTCTTGTCTCTGCTGAGTTGGATGAGGTCTTATCGCTTTCTGATCGCATCGCAGTTATCTATGGCGGAAAAATAGTTGCGACTTATGAATCTGCATATGCCGACCGTAATCAGATTGGTCGCCTTATGGCGGGCTTAAGCGTTTAAGGATGCCAGCCAAGATAGGAATCATCGCCGGTACTGGTTTCTATGATTTACCGGGAGTTGATAGCGCCACCCAGGCGGAGTTAGAGACTAACTATGGGAGGGCGCTAGTCACAAATGGGCGATTGGATGGCGTTGACATTGCCTTCTTAACGCGTCATGGAGTGAATCATTCAGTACCGCCTCATCGTATAAACTACCGAGCAAACATAAAAGCAATGAAAGATCTACAAGTATCGGCGATTGTTGCTATCAATGTGGTCGGCGGAATTGATCCAACCTTAACTCCGGGTGATATCTCTTTGATCGATGATTTTGTCGATTTCACGTCTAACCGCGAAAGTACTTTCTTCGATGGAACAGGCCCTGAAGGCGTACAACATATTGATATGACAAATGTCTACGATAAGAATCTCCAAGCGCTCTTGCTTGAGAGCGCAACCTCCCAAGGAATCAAGTTAGCCACAGGCGGTATCTATGCAGGTTTTAATGGGCCGCGCTTTGAAACTCCAGCCGAAATTAGGTTTGCTCGTCTTGCCGGCGCGACTGTTGTGGGAATGACTGGTTGCCCAGAAGCGCCATTGGCGCGCGAGTTAGGTATTCCCTTCTCATCAATTGCGCTTGTTGTGAATCCAGCTGCGGGACTTAGCGAAGATGAGATCACAATGGCTGCGATAACTACTGCGTTGGAATCAGGTAAAAGTAAAGTGCTTAAGGTAATTGTAGGAGCGCTTCCGAACTTGGCAAAGCGCTATGTTTGATCTAGCAATTAATGACGCAGACCTCATCGTAACTTCCGATAATCAGAATCGAGTGCTCTCAAACTCATCAATCGGAGTCACGTATGGCGCAATTGTTGAGATAAGTCCTAGCCCACTTCCAGCTAAAGAAATCTTTGATGCCAAAGGTAAGTTGATAGCTCCCGGATTAATAAATACACATACACATTTAGCCATGACGCTCTTTCGCGGTTGGGCTGAAGGGGTAGATCTACAAGGTTTTCTAGAGAGGGTATGGGCGGCCGAGGGCGCAATCATGAATCCGGAGACCGCTGAACTCGGAACTTCATTGGGAGCGCTTGAAGCGCTTTTGGGAGGAACTACGACCGCACTTGATATGTACCTATTTCCAGATGCCGCCCACAAAGGGGCAGTTCAAGCTGGACTGAGGCATATCTCTGGTCCGATCTTCTTTGATTCTGCGGGTTTAGATGGGATGGAGTGGTCAGATCGAATCGCCTTTGCCCGCTCCTGGAATGAGAAGATAAAAGAAATTGGTGGACCACAAGTTCCGCTCTACTTAATGCCACATTCGACATATACCTGTTCTCCCCAACATCTTCAGGAGATTGCTGTTCTCGCCAACGAACTTGGTGCAGCAATTAACATTCACGCCTCGGAAAATTTGAAAGAGAATGATGATGTAACTAAACGATATGGGAAGACTCCGACTGAGATTTTAAAGGAGAGTGGAATCCTAGATGTACATACGGTTTATGGGCACGGGGTTCATCTCTCCGATTCAGATTTGGATTCGCTAGGTAATCAGGGTGTTGCACACTGCCCTGGAAGTAATCTGAAATTAGCAAGTGGAATTGCGGATGTTACAAAGTATCGAGAGAGAGGTATCCAAGTCGGACTTGGCACGGATGGTTGCTCATCAAGCAATGACCTTGATATGTGGAGTGTGATGCGTTTAGCCGGATACTTGATTTCACAATCTCGTGGACCAGAGAAATCTGATGCGGCCACGATCTTTAGAATGGCAACCGTTGATGGGGCGGCGGCGCTAGGTATAGAAGATATAGTCGGGAGTATTGAGATTGGAAAACGCGCCGATCTAATCGCACTTGATCTTGGCGCCCCTCACTTAATTCCTATGCATGATGTATTTGCCCAACTTGTTTATTCTGCCGGCCGATCTGATGTGACTGATGTCTGGGTTGATGGTCGAACGGTAGTGCGAGATCAAGAATCGACTTCGATTGATTTTCCTCAGTTAAAGCAGCGAGTGTTAACTCGTACAACCGCTCTCAAAGGTAAGTAATTGGCAATCAAAGCGCTAATTGAGAAATTAGGACTAACTCCACTAGCTGGTGAAGGGGGGATGTGGGCGCCGATCTATCGCGATGACTCAAGTAATGCGATCTACTTTGCGATGGCGGCACCGGATTTTTCAGCCTGGCACCGGATTCCAGAGCCAGAACTCTGGGTTCATATCGCCGGCTCACCAGTGGAGCTATTCACGGTTGAGGATGGCGCTCTTTCTCGGAATATCCTCGATCGTGATTCCGCCGACTTCAGTCATCGCGTCCCACCGCAAACTTGGATGGCATCTCGCCCAATTGGGGAATGGTCTCTCGTAATCTGCACATTAACCCCGCCTTTCTCGAAAATGGAGTTACTTGATAAGTCCGATCCAATTGTGAAAGAACTTGATATGCCAGGATTGTTTCATGGCTAAAGTACTGATAACTGGAGCTTCCGGCCTCATAGGTAGAGCACTTGTAACTAAATTTCTAAGTGATGGTTGGGAGGTAATTGCCCAGGTTCGTAACAATCATGATTTTGCTTCAAATAGCTCATTGACTGTTATTGAATTTGATCTGGAAAAACGCAGTGGTGGCGAACTTCTTAACCAGGTGGGAGAAGTTGATCTCGTTATAAATAACGCCGCGAACCAGGAACAACTTCAACTCTCAAATCGAGAAGGCGCAATCCGTCAATTTATTGTCAATGCAATAGCTCCAACTGAAATTGCAGCGGTAGCAATGAAGCTCGGCGTCACCACTCTGATCAATATCTCCTCTGTTGAGGCTTTGAGCGCTAAAGCTGGACATGAATATTACGGTGCTTCTAAAGCTGCCCTAGATTCCTTAACTAAGAGTCTGGCAAACACATTAGCGCCAATGCGATCCATATCGATTCGATTAGGACTTGTTGGTGATAGTTCTCTTGCAACCCGATGGCCGGAAGGTGTTACTGCTTGGAATGCGGCAACCCCGCTTGCGCGCTATGCGGCTCCAGAAGAAGTAGCTGAGTTTGTCGCGCTGTTGAGTTCAGACTCACTCCGCTATGTGACCGGTTCTACCTTTGATTTTGATGGCGGTAAGGGCGCTAACCCTGGTTGGTAGTAACTCGCAACCCAGGAAACACCCTCGCGAGAGCACCTGCTTCTAACTTACTAAATTTTGAACCGAGCAATAAAGTGATTCCCAAGTTCTTTATTCCATAAGTTCTACCATAAATTCCAAGCTCGTCATCAACTATGTCAATAAGTGCACGATTTTCTAGAGCTAAGCGCACGAGTTGTGAAATGGGTTTGTTTAATTTTTTATCAAGAACAGCAATAACTCTCGGGTGAGAATTCAAATCTACAAAGTATTGATCAGGATTTCTAGCAATGTAAAAAGTCTTAGGAGTTCTATTGATTACAGCTTCGTAGACCTTTGCATCTCTATCCCAGAGCGAATAAACAACGTCGGCTCGCCCAAGTGCAGCGCTCAAACCAGAAACATCACTGTTAAGTGGAATCTTTAAAACTTCTGCGCCTTTGGCAGTCGCGGCGAAAGCGCTATTTACTTCTTCGCTTCCCGCGATTACTGCAACAACTTTTGTCTTACTTTTTGCTCCTGCAATAGTTCCTGCAATCTGCGCTGCTTCAACTTCATCAAAATAGATATTTGAGATATTCATTTGGCCAAGAGTCTTATCGTTGATTGGTGCGAACTGTGTTTCAGGGTATTCCATAGAGACGCGACGAACTGTTTCCCGATAACCACTTCCAACCGTGATGATTAAGGTGTACCCATTTTTGGCGAGGAACCGGAGCTTTGAGAGGCGATCGACTGCGGTACCACTAGTAGGGACTTCTCGGACAAAAGGTGGAACGAGATTAAAGCGTCTTTTGGCAAGGGCGAGCGCATCGCTTACTGCATCATTGAAGCCGCCATCGCCTTTAAAACCAATATCGTAAGCGACCGCGATACGAGGAGTCCGTTCTTCAGCACTGGCAACTGCTAAAGGAAGAAGAAGTGTGAATGTAAGAAGTGCTACGCGGAAACGCATTATCAATCTTGGAATATCTACGGTAGGAATTGTTTACCGGGAACCAAGCCGAGCGCATCGTAAGTACTCTTCAAAGTCTTACTTGCAACGGCGCGAGCTTTTTCCGCTCCTTGGTGAAGAATCTCAATGAGAGCACTCTCATCTTTCAATAATTCTTCAGCACGTGACTTAACCGGTGCGAAGTAGCTAGTCACTACCTCGGCGACCGCGCCCTTAAAGTCTCCGTAGCCTTTCCCGGCGAATTCATTCTCAAGTTCAGCAATCGATTTTCCAGAAAGCGATGAGTGAATCGTTAGTAGATTTGAGATTCCCGGCTTGGATTTCTCATCAAACTTCACTTCTTTTCCAGTATCAGTAACGGCGCTCTTTATCTTCTTGGCATTTACATCAGCGCTATCCAAAATATCTATTACGCCAGCGCTTGAAGCAGCTGACTTGCTCATC
>Ga0169931_10010492_pt1 | contig 13199 bp, 4 predicted proteins | sample Kivu_15m_20L_FD_129675 | JGI IMG/M metagenome (GOLD analysis project Ga0169931, IMG submission 129675) | Freshwater microbial communities from Lake Kivu, Western Province, Rwanda to study Microbial Dark Matter (Phase II) - Kivu_15m_20L... | ecosystem: Environmental > Aquatic > Freshwater > Lake ...
AATTAAAACTTGCGGAACATGAGTGATTAATTTTCTAAAGTTTTTACATAACGTAATAAAATAACATAGACAATATGTTAGCTTCAGAAAATGCATCATCGAATCGGATTAAAATATAATCAAAACAGACTTGAAATAAATCCATTAAATAGAATCAACTTAGTCAAGAAAATAGAGCTGATAAACTTCAAATTAAGTTGCGAGATATAAAACATTTAATTAATTAAATAAGAACTATTCTTTACTTTGTAAACTTTTCAAGATTTCGTTAGCTCTATGAAAGTAAACAATATGATTAAAAAATAACGAATCAGAATTCTATATAGCAAAATTTAAAACAAATAACAAAAAAATGTAAATAAATTTAGTAAAGAACCAACTAAAACATATATACTAGATTAAAACTCAAACAAATCTTTATTAAATCGATGAATAGAATACTAATTTCAGTGATTAACTTTATTGTTTTAGCAAACATACTTATAGTAATTTCAATATAATTTTTTTCAGTAATAATTTTGATTTTTCGAATTAGGGTAACGTAATCAATCAGGCATTTCTGGCGTAAACTTTTCTGAATAGCAATACATAAGCTATTTCTAAGTTTGGCTGGCCTCCTCTCAACTGCATAACCTTCTCACAGGACTGTTGGTAAACAGTGTTATCGTCATACTTAGTCCATTCTTCTTAGTTTTCTTTAATCCAGGCCATATAGTGTCCACTTTCAACTGAGTGCCCGAGATGGGTAACTGTTCCGATAAGCTCATAGTATCCTGTTTCCAAGCCCTAAGTTACAGGCTTCTGTTTTCTTTTCCATTTTTCTTTGAACTCTTCCATAAGTCTTTTTTATGGTCTATTCGTCTCTAAATAGATGAAAACTTACGACCAACTGATTACTTATATGCTTCGTACTCTTTTTTGTATGTTTCTTCATCTTTGACTTTGTTTTATTAGTAGGCAACTCTGCCTGCTTGAAGCTTATTTTGAAGCTATTCTGAACAGAAATCAAAAATATCTATTCTTTGACTATAGTCGATACTTTTGCATATTTTAGCTGCAGTAGCCTTAGATCCTGGCAATCCTGATGCTTCTTTCCAGAAAAATCGAACCATTTGTGTAAGAAGATAAGGCGGAAGATTATTAAATCTGATTTTTTTCTCAAAAATGTGGTTTAAATTGTCGACTTCACTGAGCTTTTATAGCTTAGTTTACAAACTCAACTTGATTCCCTAATGAAGAGTTCCAATTTTCAGATCTTTTTCGACACCACCTAGATTGCAGCAAAGTTTAGTTGAATAGTTCATTTAATACTTTGGCGGCTATTCAAAATCAGTATTTTTGGTCACTTCAGAGAACTAAATTTCGAATAGATCTTTAATAGACTTAGCTAGCTCTGGATGGGCTCTGGTTATTATTGAGAAAAGCTCTTGCATAAACTAATCTGAGTCATGTTGAGTTCCCAAAGGCAAATAATCTTGATGAGTCTGCAAAAATATTCCCACAAACATTTCTGGACTGAAGTCCTTGTTATCAAGTACTCCGAAAACTGCAGAAAGATTCTTGACGATCGCCTGCTCGATACTTTGATTCTTGCTTATGAATAAAGTACATTATTGATCTTGAAAGATTTGATTAATTTATTGAGTTCTGGAATGCTACGTAGTAGCTGAATAGCTGCATTCATATAGCAAGTGTTTCCTATATTAACTAGTCCGTATCGCTGAGGCAGACGAGTATCTTCTTCTATCTCCATAGGCTATCCTTTGATTGGAGCCACTTCTTTAAGTTATTTGCCTGCTTTTGTGCCCATGACTAAGAGTTGACTTCCAGGGGGAACCGCTAATAGTGCTTGATTATCCTTGATATAGATGATTATACCTTGATCATTTTTCCCTTAAACAAGATCTTGAGATTTTTGGGAGGAACGTCAGTTAAAGTAAACACTTTAGCTTGGAAGTCCTAAAAGGTTTCATCGGGTGTCTGTTCGCACTAGAAAACATCTTGTCCGCTTTTGAGCGTAAAGGAGGACATTAATTTAAATATTATTCAAATCATAGCCAATAAGAATAAAACATCGTTCAAAAATATTTACTAAACTTTATACAAAATAAACTAAAATTGAGTTTTTTAACACAATTTAGATTTTATTATTAACTTCTTCAAAATGCTTAAAGGATTTTCCCTTAAAAAACCTTTTGCTTTAAACATCCTAACAAAAATAAACAAATCTTTTACAGCACCTAAAGGTCAAAAATACAAAGTAATCTAAACTCCGTCTTAAAGTTCAAAATTAATTTTCGATTAAAATGGTCTATGCAAGATCTACGAGTTCAAAGGAGGATAATATAATCTTAGAAAAATTGTAAGATATATTGTGATAATCACGTTTATTAATGGACTTCTTTTTGGTCTAGAAATGTCTAATCCAAGTAAATCATTTTTTTATTTAGTCTTCGGAAAAGCAAATATGTTTTCTTTTGGACTAGTAACAGGTTTAGGATACTTCTTACTTGCAGGCGTTCAAGTCATTTCAAGAAGAAGTGTTAATAAAATTCATCTTTCTAAAGATTTTTAGACCGTTCATCTCTAATTTTTCAATGCTTTCTGGGTATTCATAATATTATGTAAGAAACCTTCAACCTATCAATTCAATATTTCAGAATTTCAAGAGCCGATTCCAGGATTCGCTGACTTTACTCGTTTTTAATTGACCCGAATCGGAAAAATATGGATCAATTTACCCAAAAATGAATTCACTAATGTCGTCGACTATGAAGATACCCTTAACCATCTTTTGCTGGGCAAACCTCTTACAAACTTAAATATTATCAACTTGAAGAAAAAGAGTCATGGATAGCTATGATACTTTATTGCTTTGAAAAAATCGTTTAATTTTAATGATGCATTCGGGTATGGAATCAACGGATGTTAATATACATTCTCTTTAATTCTCTTGCCTCGTAAGAAACTGTCTTTTTTTCATCGAGCTCTTCAAGAGGATTGAATACGGTAGGGGTCAGCTTGCCATGTTCATCAGCCAAATCCAAGAAATCAATTACTTCGCTTATAGTAGTGTCTTTGACTATAATCATATGCTTGGAGAGCACTTATAAGAGTGAAAGAAGGCATCGTTTGGCGTAGAACCAGGTGTCGGTGTTCAGCTAAATAAAAATAGAATTACTTTTTTTTGAATGGGCTATAAAGATTTAATGATTCTTCCAACTCCAAAATCATAATTGTTTTTAGAGCAGTAAAGAGTTCCGATTACCAAATTTACGATACACAAGTGATAGTGATTCGCTTGCTTTTCTGTTTCTGCCATTTAAGCAGCTTTTTCCTCCTAAGCCTATAATCTTTTCATAATTTCTTCAGCTTCTTCATTTTTGTTTACCATGATATAGCTCACACAAAGGTTAGCGACTACTATAGCAGTAAGACTAAGCATATTATCTGCATTTTTATTGATAATTGGCTCATAATATCTGATTGCTTAGTTATATCTTTCGAGAACAAAGAAAACATGAGCAACGTTTAGCTTCCAAATTTAATGATCAGCACAGAACTAAGCACTTTGTCTGAATAATTTTTATACAACTGTATAATTTTAACGATCCCAATATATTTTAGCCTGAGACATGAGAACAGGAATGTATTTTTAAAGGCATTCATCGAATTATTTCAATGATTTTTTGATTCCGTCATTATCTTTTGCAAGACGAGCATCTTGAATACTTTTGGTAAACTGTCTCAAAGAATCAATATAACGATTTGCGATCAGTTAGAGCTTTCTTAGGGACTCTTAAGGCGAAGCTTTTTGAAGAATGATGGCATCGATGAATTAGAAATCTTATTTGTTTGGCATTTTGTATGTAAACTATGAGTTTTCGGCCAAAACATCAGCTGCTAAATCGTAGTAGCCGAATTTGCAATAAAGAAGCAATAAGTTGCTGAAAGTTTCGGGAAGGAATGGAGGATTTTGAAGCAAAAAGTTAAGTTTTTTGAATGAACCATTCGGATCTTCATCGATATTCATGAGAGCTTGATTGAGAAGTGTAACGGAATCTAATTCTTCTTCAGATCGAGGAGGCATATCCAATAATGCCTATCTCGCAGCTGCGTAATTGCGAATAGTGTATTCAATAGCTGATTTTAAATTGAAGGCTTCAATGAGAGCAGTTTCCTTAAGAACTTGACTGTTTCCCACACTTTTGACCTCAATGTCAGGTGCATAAGATCCGACTCCAAGCTAAGGATGTTATCTTACTCCTTTTTCAATAATTTAAGCTATATATTTAAGTGAAGGGGCGAGCTGTTTTTGCTTGTAATGGCAGAGAGCAATGTTGTATGCGATTTCACAATCATATCCGATTGAGCTCATAGCATCTGAAAATTTAGTTCTAGCCTATTCATATTTGCCCTATTTGTATAAAATGCAGCCTTCGTTCACAACAACATCTGAGTCTCCTTGATTTGCTGATTATGAAAATAGTTACCTTGGCGCAGAAGTGACTTAGCATGTTGAATTTCATCTTGCTCATATCTGATCAAAGACTGTAAAAGAATAACTTTTTGCTGATAGGCATTGTCATTAATAGTCTGTGTGACCTTTAAAGCCTGATCAAAATCACCATTTTTGTAGTGACTTTGTGCCAAGTAAAGTTTGTATTCAGTAACCTCAGGATAAAACTTTGAGAGTTGTTCATAAACTCTTGCTGAGTTGAGGAAGTCCTGGCTCATGTAGTAGCAGTAGGCAAGCAATGACATGGAACGACTTCTTGGGCAGAATTGAAGCTCGTAACTGAGATGGTCGATGGCCTAAGTAAAAAACTAATTACTTCTTGGTATTTTGCCTCTTTGATGAGTGTGTAGATGACCTTAGTACGCTGGCCGTCGGGAATTTTATTTTGTTGCATTTGAATTTTAAACAAATCATAAAGTGAAACATCAAACAAAAACTTTAAAATTGATTCAAAAATGCATTTTAAAAGCAAGTCAATGACACCTTATAAATATAATTTCAAGCGTTTGTGTGATTGTTGAAGCTGCAAACTATTTTATTGAGCAACTTTTTAAATAGATTTATATCGAGACGATTGTATTAATAAACACAAAATGCCTCCTCCTTTAGCTTTGAGACAAACCATAAAGAAAAAAGTTCAATAAAAAAGAAAACCTAATAATTTTTAGCTTCTTACTTGTGTATTTTTGATATAATATAGATAGATTAGTTTGCCAAAAGTTTAGAACACTACTGCCAAGGGTTAAGCATATCTCTTAGTCGATTCAGACAAACGATTTAATCTTTAAAAAATCAATCTAATCACTAAAATCAGGCTTAAAAGAAAGCAGTTTCCTATAAAAAAAGTAAAGTTTTGATGCCACCACAAGATTAATTTTCGATATAGTACAGTCCTGATTTGAGCTATGAGCCATTTTAAAAGCATCAAAACTAAGAAAAAGAACAAAATATTCCGAGTATCAACTTAGATGACATTGAAGTTAATTGTGAATTTAAAACTCCTTATGAACTTGAATTCTAAGAGCACTAGCTGTTATAGAATAAAAAAGATAAAAATAATTAGTATAACATCAATATTATTTCACATAGAAAACCTAACTAGCTTTCTGGCTGTAAGTAAAATTTAGTTACTAAAAGTATACCTTTAAACCATCCAGTTCTCAATTCTCCTAAGAATAAAAGTTTATAGAAAGAAAAATGTAAAGGCCGTTTTGATAGTCTTTTGAGTCGTTTAAAAAAAGGAGAGTAAACTTTTAAACAGCAATAGTAGCAAGCAAGCTATGGACTCAAGGGCCAAAAAGGAGCAAATATCAATGCCAATCATTTAAGAAAACTGATTCAGAAACAAAGCTCAGATATATAAATCGACTTAGATGAATAAGATTTGACAAACAAATCATCTAACGTAAGTAGTTTTATAAAAAATAAATGATAAGATTAATTTTTTATTTAAAGACCATATAAATGATCATAAATCTGTAACTATTTGCCTCAAATATTAAAGTTTTTTACCTTGATTAGCAATATTAATTCCCCAATACATTTTTCTAAAAAGTTAAATCAAACTAGCTATATTTGTGTTTTTTCCTCCCATATTGTGATCAACATTTAGAGGATCTATTATATTAATTTTCATTTAAATATTATCATTTTTTGTAATTTAAACACTATACTAATACTAAATGCCATAATAATACACAAAATGCTATAAAAATTGAGATACGTATGTGTACTAATATTTGCTTCTCATAGAATAGATTAGCAAAAACAAAGCGTAAGCTTTTAACCCTCCTTTCATATGATCATGCAGACCTTTTAACCACAAAAACTTACGGATAACATAGTAGATAATTTGAATATCAGGAAAGTAAGATTGAATTTGTAACGCATATTATACATACTTATATGCAATATTTCTTTTATTGGAGACAAAAATTTACATTTCTATATTGTTGTACTATTCATTAAGCTTTAGTTTGATTAATGGAAGCTTATAGTTTTTAATAAGCTTTATAGAAACATAAATATTCATAGCTTTTATGCTTGCAAAAATGTTTTCAGTTAGCTATTGAAGCATTCGATCGCTTGCTTCTGGAAAAACCATAAGAAAATCTATATCTGATCCCGGAATCCACATATTACAAGCAAAAGAACCAATAATTTATAAATATCCATAGTAGGAACGAACTAACTCAGAAAGTTTTAGGTGAAGAGGGTAAATTAAAGCCCAAGCTTAGTCACGATAATTTTGTAATTATAAAGCTAGTTAATACATCTATTGAGATAATGCAATATGATCGGGTTGAAAGGTCTAAAGAGACTCTTATTAGGCTTCTGATGAAGAATCAAAAGAAAGTTCTGAATATTGCTATAATTAACTTTTTTGTTATTAGTGCTAGGTCTATACAGTCTAAGTTTTAGGCTTAGCTATTTCTGGTCTTACCTAAATCAGTAAGCTGCTAAGCTCCTATTAAGAAATGATTCCATTTTATGTTGAATAGCTTATATAATTTTGACCTTGATCGTTTATAAAATGCTAGTTGCATCCATTAAGTAATAGTAATTTTAACATTTCTAATAAAATTTCTCTATTTTGATGGCTCTTAAACTGTTTCATTACTTAATGAAGCGGATAGTCTTATTTGACAACTTTATGAATAACTTAAACATCAGCTTATAGAAGCTACTGAAGCACAAACAATCGGTTCATTTTTATCGCTAGTAGGACGTAATTTCCTTTAGGATACGTGCCTAAAAACTTCTAAAATGCCAAAATATTTACAAACTAAGGATGTTTCTAGAATATTAATTTCAAAATAGTAACTGCTTGATTCTACTAATTATTTTGAATCGCATGATGAATAACATTCTGTCCGTGAATATCTCTATGATACAAATCCAAATCACGATGATTCAGAAGAAGTTTGACAATTTGAAAATTACTTTTATGGCAAGCTAGCATCAACAGATTAGTCTTATCTACGATTATTGAGGTTGTTACCTTTGTATTGCTGGAAATTAATGTTTGCGCCACGTCTACCTTGTATATTATCTTATATACGAAAGCAGAAAGTCTAGATATGATTCGAAAGGCGATACTTGCTACTATATCGCGGTGCCCAGCAAGAGCGAAATATAGCTTTCGTCAAGATACTAAGCTGCTAATTTTTATCTAAATTGCTCAAAGCTATATTATCCTCGCAAGTAGGCTTTGGCTTTTATGTATGTGTTCATATTTTATAAATAATTCTTTAATTAGCACTTAAATAATCTTCAACATTATACACTTTAATAGTCGAATAGTTTATAAATTATTGAAAAGTTTAACATAACAAAATTGAAAAATTTAACCAAAATGACTTTTTGAATCATCTCATAATTCTTTAAAGATGTGTAGTTTAGATAAATAAATTATTAATATTTAGAGCGTCAATAATCATCTCAGTATGTTTCATGGGCCGATCACTTGAACTCTATGTTTGGAAGTTTGAATAAGTCCAGGCAAAGACTCCATAACTTTGTTTTTAGCGTTCACCATCGATTCCTTAATTAGGTTTTAGTAAAGCGCTTTAGTCTATCTTTGCTAAACAGTTATTTATTCGATCTCTGACTCGAGCTCGTGAATATGATCCATAAGTTCTTTTTCTTTGTCTTTGTATTTAGTTAGCACCATTTCTTTTTGGCCTAGCTATTAGTAGACTTTAGTCATAGCATTTATTTCGTTTTGAGCATTTTTCAGTTGATTTAACATTTTTTAAATGCTCATTCTTTGCACACTATTTTAATCTCTGAGTTGCTGCAGCAATATCTGAAGTTGACCGTTGTCATCGTGAAGTTTTTGGTTGTCTTTTTTGAGTTCTTTGGTGTTCATTCTTAGTCTTTATAACTTTAATAATTCTCATTTTACTTCAGATTTGTATTCTTCGCAACTTTTTTCCATGTAAAGAAACCTTTCTTTGAAGAAAGACTCCTCTGGAGGTGGAGTACTGACCTTTAGATTGTTCATTTCTTTACGAAGAATGTCGTTTTATTGCGTAAGTCGTTGAATTTATACTATTTTTTCGCCATATGAATGATACAGCTGGTTGTAATTTTGCTAACTAAATGAAGATTTACCCAAAAAATATATAGGTCACTTGATTTGGAAGCGAGTTTATCCATGAGCAGCTGCTGGGGTTCGTCCATGCTGCACCTTACCTGCACTGATCTCTGATTCATACTATTTAAATAATATAGAAATCAATTGATAAATGCATACCAATAAAATTTACAATCTTCGATATTTTTATTTGTTAACAGTTGACTTAAAATTATTAGCTAAATATAAAAATTCATGATAATTCCACAAACCAACGAATAGATTAGCTAGACGAACAGAGTTCTTAATGCAAACATACAGTAGCTTCGACTCAGATTATCTTTAACTAAAATATTTCAAGTACTAAACTTTAGTCACTTTAGAGCATAAACAAATGCGTTTAAATATATTCAAATAAGCACAATACTAGCAAACAATAATTACGAGCAGCTATCGAATGGCATTCATGATGCTTTTCATGAGCTCGATATTTCTTCTATCAAATCAAAAAAAGGATCAAAAAAGCAACACTTAAAATCCTCACCAAAATATTCTTCTTTCACATAAAAAACTGTTTTACGATCAGTGTAGCCTTTTAAAAGTTCAAAGGGTCAATAAAAAGTATAGATATTAAGATAAATAGCATCTAAACTTGAGAAAATATAGGATTAAGAAAAACTGAAACCGTATTTTAGCGAACAAACAAAAATTGAACCTAAGAATAATCCAATAAAAAAATTGAATAATTTTATGTGCAATATCAAGAAAGAGCGACATTTCGATTAGAAACCTAAAATAATTCATCAGAGATAAAAAGTTTAAAAAAGACTATATTCTGACAATAAATCTCAGCATTTCGGATAGTTGGTTAACTAAATATATAGTATTAAAGAGCAGCTTGATCGATTAAAATAATCACAAGGCAGAGTATTGAGAGCTAATGCGTCTCAACCTAATTTGATTTCACATCAATTTGCAAGATAGAATTCAGCACCTAGACTTAACCAAAAATAGCTAAGAACGATTGAAAGAGTTTATTCATCCATCAGATGTGCCCCTTCGAATCATAATAAAAATATTAAATGATATGATTTACAATATTATCATTAATGTCGATACAATCATTTAAACAAAATACTTAAATAATATATAGCAGCATGCAGTAGCTCAGTACGTGAAAGGATGAGTGATATTTTTAGGCAGATAGTTTTGAGGCTCTACTGTATTTCTGTATTATTATTTATAAATTAATCGCATGAGTGAATAGAACAATGCTGAAGACTCGATGAATTTCTCAGTCATTGACAAAAATTAATAAAGATAAGCAGCCTTTTAGTTCAGTGTATAATCGCTCTTGCAAGGTCAAGGCTCATGCCTTCCTTCATCTTCATGTGCAGTTGTTACTAGTAAAGAGGCGTTCGTCAAGAAAACAATATAAAATAACTAAAAAAATCCAACAAATGACGTGAATCCGATAAGAATCTAAACTTCACCTGTGCTCAAGGAAACATCTATGCATTTTTTATAGGATCTTTCAAAGATGTAAAAGGAACTGAGTTTTGAAAGTGTTGGCTAGAATATATATGAAGAGCAAAGTCAGTCTCTAGATACTTAAAATTTGCCACTTTACAACAGATCTAAGTTCAGCTCTTATGTAAAGATCAATAAATAGTAAACTACCAAAGCATGTATACCAGATTTTAACGACTACTACGGTGATTTGGTTGTGGATTTCACTAAAAAAGATAAAAAATTTAAAGGAAAGTAATCTAATATCATTGATTTTAGAAAATTAAGTAAAGCCCTTTCTAGTTCTAATTCTCACTTCAGTAAATCAAGTAAAAGACATAGCTAAGTCAATACAAACAAAAAGATATCTCGATCTAAATCAAAATCAAAATCGAAATCAAAATCAAAATCAAAAAACAAAGTACTTCCTATTGAGAAAATGAAAAGCAAGAGCAAAAATATAGGTCCTAAGCAAGAGCTTACTACATCAAGAAGTCCAAAACATTTAAACACTGTTGCTGCTGAGGCATAAAGTTTTCCTTCAAAAGTATTCACTGAGTATTATGGAACATAAACTAAATTTCCCGTAAACAAAGATATCACTTCTACCAGAAAACATGAAAGCAACTATTTGAAGATGGTGAAATCTCGATAGAAAAGCACGCGTTCAAAAAAGAAAACATGTTTGATGTCTCCCCGGAACAAGATCAAACCAAAAATAAATGTTAAGAAATGATGCTAATATATTTCAGTTTTCCATAGCATTTATCATCACATACATCCATAAACTGCATACTTATATATTATTAATCTTCCTTCTTCGCGTGGTTTGCGTTGTTCTAATTGCTTAAAGAAAATGTTGTTGCTTATCCGAAATTAGCCCTAGCAGTCTATAATAAAATAAATCTGACATAATTTATTGATTTTTATTGAATTTTTGATTAAACATGTAAGATTTTATGAGCAGGCTACATCATCGAATCTTTTTTATGTTATTTTTACTAGTCTAAACAAAGATTAAAAGTATTAGATGTCGAGTGAAACTGTGTCAAGGAACTAACATCTTTGATCAAATTAGTCGCTTAATATATGTAAAAATACCTAAACTTAGATACTTTAGTTAAGGAAACATGCATTTTCTTAATGATTTGATATCTGTTATTCTATTATTACCTTTTTTATGTATTTTTTACTTAAATCTAAAAATTAAAGGACTTCAGCTTGAATTTTTATCAACAATTATATTGAATCGATTCTACACCTTGCTGGCATTTAAATATATTTTACTAAGCTACAATCTTATCAGATTCGTGTAGCGAACTGATAAAGTCAATAGCTTTAAAGGTTGTTCTTGTAGTATTGTTATTTCTTCTACAGGTGTTTCACTAATATTTTTTAGTTATGCTTGACATTTTTAATATGCTTAAGGAGTATCTTAGTTAATACTACCTATACCTATACTCCATTAGAGACTGCCTGTAAATATTTGATTGTTATCTGTCTATTATTATCTGCTGGATTATTTTTATAGCATGAAGAGCTTATTATTGTCCGCCGTATAACTTTATTATAAATGTCAATGTGGAAATCAGTAGGCTCGATATCGAGCCAAGAAAAGCAAGCTAACCGCAGTAAAGATTAACATTTTGGTCAGGCCAGTCGTCTTAGAATGAATTAATCACAGTTATCAAGAGAAGTTTCACCACAGTTCATGAGTGGATATCTATAAAAAAAGCGATCTCCTGATAGCATGCTTCAAAGAGTAAAATCTTACACAAAAATTTAATACCTAAAAGTGCATTCTCCTCCTTCTTCAATCGCGTAGCTTCAAAAATAGGATAATAAATAGGATCATGGTTCTGCTAGTAGCCAAATAGTAGAAAACAAAAAGATAGCAGCATCCGAAAAAATACTGCCCGCTGTTGGCGTTTAGGAAAACTTAAATAGTAAAATAGGCTAAAAATACCTAAATGTTAAAGAAAAAGTAGATAGTTTGAAATCTAATCAAGCGAAAATCAAAATCAAAATAGACAATTAAATAAACGAGCTAAAAAGATAACTAAACAATTGCCAGAAACAAGTGATTTAAAAACTTTAGTAATTTAAGTAGTAGATGTAAAATGCTAAAAAAAAGTAAAAATAAGGTTAAAAGCTAAGCAGCATTAACTATGAAAGTACAGCTTTTAGTCAAAAAATGAAATAAATCGAAAGCAGAAAAAATATTATTCGATAAAAGTACAGACAGAGACGTTAATAGCTTTGATTTTATTTTCTATTATTCTAGCTTAGTCTATGAATTGATTAGCTTTCAGTTTTCGTGAGCTCTTTGGTATAAATTATATAATGAGCGGACTTGAATCGATGATGAATTCTTCATCTTTAAAACAATCAGATAGACTCAAAAAAATAAACCCAAACGACAAATTTCCATGTTTTCTTTGTTTCGACCATCCCCATGACAAACTTAACTGTAAATAGTGTAAGGGATATGGATGGATTTATGGCTCACACCCTATGGTACAATTCGCAGATGATTTCATTTAAAAGAGGCTAGGGAAACTTGTAGGGAACGATTTGATAAAATAGGACAAAAGAGCGAACTAAAAAGTGGAAATAAAGCCTATTATGTCGGGTTCATACGATCCATAGAAGTACAGAAGAACATGGCAAAATTAGAGTAAAAATACAGACTCGAGATAAGGATTAGTTAAGACTGATAACGGAGGATCAAATCAACCTGAATAAAGCCATTTTTGTGATGGCTGCCCTAACAACGATCCAATAAAAGGAGTTCGTTATCACTGTTGCTAATGCTAGGATTACGATTTATGTGAAAATTGTTACACTTGTGGCTAGCACAGTCATCATAAAATGAACAAAATAGAGCCTCCTAGAAAATTGACCAAATAATAAATGAAACAGAATATGGAGAATTGTTTGCGACTTTCAGTAAGATCTTTTGTATGATGTTATAGGTAGATTTTTAAAATATTGTTTTTTATTAGTCACTTTATCTGTTCAAGAAATATTTTGAAATCTGAGCGTGATTACTTAAATCATTCTGATTTTTATTATCTGTTAAATATTTTACAA
>Ga0169931_10010493_pt1 | contig 13198 bp, 19 predicted proteins | sample Kivu_15m_20L_FD_129675 | JGI IMG/M metagenome (GOLD analysis project Ga0169931, IMG submission 129675) | Freshwater microbial communities from Lake Kivu, Western Province, Rwanda to study Microbial Dark Matter (Phase II) - Kivu_15m_20L... | ecosystem: Environmental > Aquatic > Freshwater > Lake...
GGCTGCTGAAGCCACCCCGGTGGCGCTGACCGCTCCGGCGATCGGCTGATCACTCCAGGATCATCGAAAGGCCTGCCGAGCAGCAGGCCGATCAGCCCCCGCCACGGCGGGGGCTTTTGCCTGGCAGCCTGCCCGGATCAGGCAACAGCCCTTCCAGAGGTGCTGACGGAACGCCCGCTACGGCGGGGACTTTTTGGTGGGTGTGCCTGGGTGCCTGGCTGTGCGGATGGGTGTTTCTCAAGACCGCCCATGGGGCCGTGGCCGGCGGCGATGGCGTGCCTCTCACTGCAGCAGCCGCTTGATCGGGAGGGCTCGGGATTCCGTACCGCCGATGGCATCGCGCGATACCGCAGCCGCTTCACGATGCTTTACAGTAGCTTCAAGTTTCGAAACCTCGAACCCATGTCTGATTCCACCTCCCGCTTCGGCTTCGTTGCCTTCGCCGAAACCTGGAATGGCCGCCTGGCCATGCTCGGTTTCACGATCGGCCTGGCCACCGAGCTGCTCACCGGCCAGGGCATTCTGGGTCAGCTCGGCCTCGGCTGAGCCCATCTCTCCAGATCCGTTTCGGGCCCGCAGCAGCATTGCTGAGGAGGCTTCCTCCTTCAGTTCCTGTCAACGGCGCCAAGACCCTTTCCAGCCCCTGGCGGTTCCGCCGGGGGCTTTGCCTTGGCATTCCCTCAGCCCCTGCCCCCTGGGCTCAGTCCCAGTCCTCCTGGCAGCCAGCTCAGCTGCTCTGCCGTGCCCACAGGATCCCTGCACGGCCGGCCCCATGATCCGGATCTGCCGCCACATCCTCCGCCTGCCGGTTCTAGATTCCTGCTGCATCAACGCTCCCCGTGCCGTGGCCCTGCCTGGTCCCCTCGCCGGCATCAGCACCGAGACCCTGCTGGTGCTCGGCCTGTACGCAGCCCTGGCCGGTGCCTATCTGGTGGCCGTGCCGCTGGCCCTCTACTGGTGGATGGGGCGTCGCTGGACCCGGATGGGCAAGATCGAGCGCACTGCCGTGTACGGCCTGGTGTTTCTCTTCTTCCCGGGGCTGATCCTCTTTGCCCCGTTCCTCAACTTCCGGCTTGAGGGCCAGGGCGGCCGGCCGGCATGACCCGCGGGCAGGTTCTGCTGGTGGGCCTCGCCCTGCTCGCGGCCGGAGCTGCTGGCTATGGCGTGTTTCAGGCCAGCGGCTTTGAGGGATTTTCCGCCGGCATCGCCGCCTCCCTGCTACTGCTGCTGGTGGTGGTGGGCTGGACGGGAACCTATCTGCTGCGTGTGGTAAGCGGCCGCATGACCTTCTCGGAGCAGCGGCGCCGCTACCGCGTGGGCTACGAGGCCGCCACGGATCAGGCCCTGGAGGCCCGTTTCGCCTCCCTCAGCCCCGAAGAGCAGCAGCGCCTGCTGGCGGAGCTGGAGCTGCCGGCAGAGCCGAAGGCGCCCGGAGCCGACCCTCTCCCCGCCGGCGGTGAGGTGCCTGGGGCCCCGACCCCATAGGCTCGCCTCTGCGCCAGCGCACCCCGCCTGGCGGAGCCACTCCCCGCTGCACCTCGTGACCGGCCCGTCGCCCATCACCGCCCGCTTCGCTGCACTCCGCTCGGAGGGTCGCTGCGCCCTGATGCCCTTTCTGATGGCGGGCGATCCTGATCTGCACACCACCGCCGCCACCCTGGAGGCACTTCAGGAGGCGGGGGCCGATCTGATCGAGCTCGGCATCCCCTACAGCGATCCGCTGGCCGATGGGCCGGTGATCCAGGCCGCCGCAGCTCGCGCCCTTGCGGCGGGCACCACGCCGGGCAGGGTGCTGGCGATGCTCGCCGAGCTTCGTTCCCGTCTGAGCACGCCGGTGGTGCTGTTCACCTACAGCAATCCCCTGCTCAACCGGGGCATGGAGGCCTTCTGCCGCGAGGCCGCTGCCGCCGGTGCGGCCGGGCTGGTGGTGCCCGATCTGCCGCTGGAGGAGGCGGAGACGCTCTCGCCGCTGGCTGCGGCTCAGGGCCTGGATCTGGTGCTGCTGGTGGCTCCCACCACCCCGGCGGAGCGCATGGCGCGGATCCACGCCGCCAGCCGTGGCTTCACCTACCTCGTGAGTGTGACGGGCGTGACGGGGGTGCGCAGCAGCCTCGAGGCCAGGGTGGAGCCGCTGGTGCAGCAGCTGCAGAGCCAGGGTGGCTCGCCGGTGGCGGTGGGATTCGGCATCTCCGGCCCCGAGCAGGCCCGGCAGGTGCGCCAGTGGGGTGCCGATGGGGCGATCGTGGGCAGTGCGCTGGTGCGGGCGATGGCCATCGCCGCCGCCGAGGGCCGTGCCGTGCCCGCTGCAGCGGGGGCGTTCTGTGCGGACCTGCGCGCCGGGCTCGACCGCTGATTCCCCGCCTGCCGTTCGGTGGCTGCCCTTCAGTGGCTGCCGTTCGGTGGCTGCCGTTTTGCGGGTGACGAGGCCAGCGGTGTGCGGCCGGGATGAAACACTGTCGTCTGCAGTGGAGCGCCATCAGGCGCAACCGGACCGATGAAATTCGTGCTGTGGGGCACCTACTGTGCCGATGCGCTCGAGCGCCGCACCCCCTTCCGGGAGGAGCATCTGGCGGGCCTGCGCGCGCAGAAGGAGCGCGGGGTGCTGCTCACCCTCGGCCCCACCGAGGGCAGCACCCATGTGTTCGGGATCTATGAGGCCGAAAGCCAGGACGAGGTGGAGGCGCTGGTGAAAGGCGACATCTACTGGCGCCAGGGCATCTGGACCGAGGTGGCCGTCTACCCCTGGATTCAGGCCTTCTGAGCGGAGCGGCAGCCTCGGCAGGCCAAAAAAAAGACCGGCCGGAGCCGGTCCTGACTGTGCTGGAAGGCGACTGCCTTTTGCAGATCACCAGAGGCCGCGGATGGGCTCGGGAGCGGGCTCGGGAGCGGGGATCGGAGCAGGGGCGGGAGCCGGAGCCGGGGCCGGGGCGGGCTCGGGAACCACCACCACAACGGGCTGGGCGAAGCGGTAGCGGAAGCCGAGCTTGGCGCCGAAGTCGTTGTAGCTGCCGAAATTGATCAGATCGGTGGTGTAGCTGCCGGCGCCGGAGTAGGTGCCTTCCGCATACACATCCCAGTTGAAGGCCAGGGCATAGCTCACGCCCACCTTGGCCTGCCAGCCGAACAGACCCTTGTTGGCGTTGCCAAGGTTGTAGCCGGCAACGTTGAGGTTGGGGGTGCTGAGGTTGGTGTAGCCGATGCCACCACCGATGTAGGGGGTGAAGCGGCTGAACGGCAGCACATCCCAGTAGACACTGGCCATGATGTCGTTCTTGTTGATCTTGCCGCTCAGATCATTGGTGACGCCCCAGGTGTTGTTGCGGAAGCTGTTGAAGCTGGGGCCCGAATAGCCGTAGGTGAGTTCGGTGCGGATCGCGCCGAAGTCGTAGCCGATACCGCCATCCACTGAGAAGCCGCCGCCGAAGTTGACGTGGCCGGAGGGCAGGGAGGTGACGTTATTCCAGATCGAATTGCCACGGGCCGAGGCGTTCTGGTTGGTGGGCCACACGGCGCCGGCGCCCACGGTGAGGTACCAGCCGTTCACAGATTCAACCTCGATCACGTCCACCACGGTGGAACCGAAGCCCTGGGCCACGGTGTAGGGGGCGGTGGTCGGCGCCTCAGGGGCGGCGAGCACGGGAGCGCCGAGCAGGGCGCCGCCGGTGGCGGCGGCAAGGCCCAGGCCGCGGAGCACCGCCCTGCGAATGCTGTTGGACATTGGGGAAAGGGTTCTCACACCGATGCCTGTCTAGGGAGTGGCAGCGACGGATACATCTTTTGATGGACACTGATCGCCGTGGCACAGGTATCAGAACGCCCCGCAGCCCCGATTTCGCCTTCCCCGGCGGGTGGGCGTTGCCGTGCTTCCCGCTCAGAGCCGCGGCCAGCCCTGCTCCGCCTGCTTCCACACCCAGGCCCCCACCGCCTCAGGGCCTCCTTCGCCAAGAACCGAGCCATAACCAGACATCTGGCCCTTTCCAGCGGCAGCGATCCGGGCCACATCGGCGGCACCGCTGATGCCTTCACGCAGCAGGTCCTGGCGGCGCAGTGTCTTGTTGCGGCGAATCACATTGCCACCGTTCAGATGACAACCAGCGCAATGGTTGTCAAAAAGTCTTGCGCCGCGTTGCAGCACCACTGGATCGCTGCCGGCACCCCAGGCCGGCGGGCTCCAGAGCAGGGCCGCCATGGCGATCGCCAGCAGCATCAGCAGCACCCCCAGCCGGCGCCAGCCGCTGACCCGGCGCTCCTCGGCGGCGGAATCGGGCTGGTGGGTCGGGGTCTGCAGGGGCTCTGAGGTGGCCATCAGCGCGCGCAGAGCGGGTGTGCCCAGGCTAGGAATGGCCCATCGCTCCTGCCGCTCTCGCTCCACCCTGCATCGCCCATGGCACTCCTGCGAGAAACCGGCGGGAGCGGTTCACCGCCCGGCTGGCTGCGGCCGCTGCGCAGCAACGACCTGGCCCAGGTGGCGGAGGTGTACCGCGATGCGGTGCTCAGCCAGGCCACGGGGCTCTACAGCCCTGAACAGATCCGTGCCTGGGCCGGCCATCCCCGTGCCTCCGAGTCTCTCGCCGATGCTCTGGGGAGGGGTTTCGGCCTGGTGAGCTGCACCGCGGCCGATGGCGCCAGCATCGAAGCCTTCGCCCTGCTCGATCCCCTCGACCGGCTGTCGCTGCTCTACTGCCGCGGCCGCTCCTGCCGGCAGGGACGCGCCACGGCCCTGCTGCTCGCCCTGCAGCACCATGCCGCCTGCCAGGGCGTGCGGCGCTTGCGCACCGAGGCCAGCCAGCTGTCGCGGCCGCTGCTGGAGCGCCACGGCTGGCTGGTGGAGGCGGAGGAAACGGCCTGGTACGCCGGCGTGGCCTTCCAGCGCTGGCGGATGCTGCGCGACCTGCCCTGAGGCCGGCGGCTGAAGCATCGGCTTCTCCGGCCCCGGAGCGGAGGATGGTGGCTGGCAACTGGGTGAGTCGGCCATGGCCGAAGCCGATCTGCAGCTGTTCCTGGCCAAGGTGCGCGCCCTGCAGGCGTTCGCGGCCCGGGTGGAGACGGATGCACCTCTGCGGGCGGAGCTGGCGGCCTGCCGCCACCACCACGCGGTGGTGGCCCTGGCGGAGCGGGAGGGTTTTGCCATCGGCCGCCGCTGGGGTGAGCCGGAGGGCACGGCCGGCGGCGATGCCAACCTGCTGGGTGTGGCGGGCGCCATCCCCCCACCGGGCGAGGAGCGCTTCACCACGCTGCAGCAGGGCCGGGGGTGGCGCCTGGAGCGGATCCATTCCTGCGGGGCGGGGAGTGCAGCGGAGGCCTGGACCGACCAGCACGAGCACGAGTGGGTCTGCCTGCTGCAGGGAAGTGCCCGGCTGCGTTTCGCCGATGAGCCGCATCCGCGTGATCTCAGCCGTGGCGACAGCCTCTATCTGGCGCCGCACCGTCTCCACCGGGTGGAGGCCACCGATGCAGGCGCCGGAACCATCTGGCTGGTGCTGCTCTGGGGGGAGGAGGCCGCCGCTGCCGGCTGATGCTCCGGCCGGATCCCCGGGCAGGGATCAGCCCGGCTCAGTTCTTGAAGGGGGAGTAGATGGGCTTGGCGGGGGTCTCGCCCGGAGGGTTCACCAGCTTGGTGTCGCAGGTCACCGTGCCGTCTGGCTTGGTGACGCAGTCGGTGGCCTTCACCTTGGTGGCCGGACCGACCTTGCTGCCGGGGCCGAGCATGTAGCGCTCCACCTGGGCGCTGGCGGGCAGGCCGGCTCCGAGCAGCAGGGCGGCCAGGGCGCAACGGGCGCGCAGGCTGGCGCGGGAACGGCCGAGGCGGGGGGCGGACGGGCGTACGGAGGGCATGACGGAAGCTCGGACGGAATCGCGTGGGTGGGGAGGTGCCGCAGACCGGCGCCTTCGGGCTGGCCTGGAGCCTGAATCCCTGCTGCAGCGCAAGCTAACGGGGCCGTTGCGGTTGCGCTCAGGCTCCGGGGCTGCTCTCCTGGCGGATCTCCTCGAGCAGCAGATCGAGCTGGCCGAAGGAGGAGGCCAGGGGATCATCGATCGCCCTGTCGGGGCGGGGAGGGGCCCCCTCTTCGGCCTGCCAGAGCGCCTCCACCGAGCAGAGCCGCTCCGCCAGGCCGGCGAGGCCGCTCTGATCGTGGATGCGCTGCAGCTCCTCCAGAAGCACCGGCATGCGGATGGAGGAGAGCCGCAGGGCCCTCCTCAGGTCCGCCTGGGTGCGTCCGCTGTGGCGCAGCCAGTCCCTCAGGAACGCCTGAAGATCGTCCAGTTGTTCCTGGTTGAGGGATGGGCTGGGCGAGGGCATCGCGGCTAGCGCTGCTCAGCGGCGCTGGGGAAACCAGGCATCCAGTCTGCGCTGGGCCCGTTCGCGGATGGCGGGGGTGAGATGGCGGGTGCAGAGCCCGAGCAACGCCGTGAGGGCCACCAGGTCGTCGGAGAAGCCAGCGGCGGGGATGAAATCCGGGATCACATCCAGGGGCAGCAGCAGGTAGGTGAGCGCCGCCAGAACGGTGAGACGCGCCTGGTGGGGCGTGCCGCCATCGACCAGCATCTCGAAGCATTCGAGGGCCGGGCGGGCGATGGTGCGGCCGGCACGGCGAAGCAGGCGAACCAGCAGGGCCTCATCCACCACCGTGCCATCGAGCACGTCGGGGGTGAGGCTGGTCTGGCCGTTCGGGCCCGCGGCCTGGGCAGCGGCGGACATGGTGTGTTCCTCGGATGGCGCGCCACGGGGGCGACAACGGAGCCAGTCTCAGGGTGAGCACGGATCCGGCCCAGGGCGGTTGACCCGCCCCGGCGGGCGGTTGTCCCGCTCTTCCGCCGGCCGGGCTGCTGGGCCGCACCCTCTGCAGGGCCGCAAACCCGGCAGCGCTGCAATCCCGGCAGCGCCCTCAGGCCTCCACGAGGCCGGTCTCGATGCCCGTCTTGCGGAGCTTGCGCAGGGCCCGCTGCACCACCTGGCGGCAGTACTCCCGGCTGCAGGAGAGCTGGCGGGCCACCTCGGCGAGGGTGCGCCACTGATTGCTGCCGTCGAGCCCGAAGCGCAGCATCACCACGGTGCGCTCCTTGGGCGTGAGGTTCGCCCGCTCCAGCAGCATCCACACCGAAGCGCTGCGCTCGGCGAGTTCGGCCCGCTCCATCGGGGGCATCTCATCACTGGGCAGCACATCCACCAGTTCGGAGGGGTCGGCCTTGGAGCGCACGGCGCCCTGCAGGCTCACGGTCACGCTGCGCAGCTCGCAGGCCAGGAGCTCCTCCACCTCCTCGCGGGGCAGATCGAGGGCCAGGGCCAGCTCCCGGGTGGTGGGGCCGATGCCGTTGGCCTGGAGATGCCGCGCCTTGGCCGCGCGCAGGCGGGTGAGCTTCTCATTCACGTTCACCGGAATCCGGATCGTGCGGCTCTGGGTGGAGAGGGCCCGGTTGAGGCCCTGGCGGATCCACCAGTAGGCGTAGGTGCTGAAGCGATGGCCGCGGGTGGGGTCGTATTTCTCCACCGCACGGGTGAGGCCGATCGTGCCCTCCTGGATCAGATCGAGCAGATCGAGCCCCTTGCCCTGATAGCGCTTGGCCAGATTCACCACCAGCCTGAGATTGGCGGTGATCATCTGCTGCTTGGCCCGCTCACCGGTGCGCAGGGCGCGGCGCTCGAGATCGTCGAACTCGCAGGCGGGGCCGCTGCCACCTGCCTGGGAGCAGCGCTCCTGCAGGCCGATCATCGTCTGCACCCTGCGGCCGAGGGTGAGCTCCTGCTCGGGCGTGAGCAGCTGATGGCGGCCGATCTCGCCCAGAAAGGCACTGAGAGAACTGGCCATGAGGCAGATGCGGCAGTGTATTGAACCTAGGCTTTTCTGGCAGCAAACAGGCCAGCAGCAGAAAAGATTCAGGGTTTCGGATTTGATTCGCTTTCCCTTCTCTTTCTCTTCGGATTCGTGCCGGATCTGTGCCGCGCCGCGCCTTTGCAGCCTGGGACTTCTGGCCTGACGGGCTTGTGCTTTTTCGCCTTGTTTCCCTCTGCTGCAGCTTTTTTCCACCTGGCGCTGCCCGCCTTCCGCCTGCTGCTGGCCTTGTTGCCTGCCGCTGCCCGATGTCTGCGCTGCCCGCGGGCCGATACCGCGGCTGCAGCCGGCTTCCCGCTACGTTCAGCGGTACTGCCGCACTGCAGAGATCGCGATGGCCGGTTCCCTTCCCGTTTCCGCTCCGGTCCTGGCGAGCGCCGGTGTGGCCTACGTCCATTACCTGAGCTTCATGCTCTGTTTCGGGGCCCTGGTGCTGGAGCGCCGCCTGATCCGGCCGGATCCAGACCGCAAGGACGCGGTGCTGATGGTGATCACCGATGTGGTGTACGGCATCGCCGCCCTCGCCCTGCTGCTGAGCGGCATCGCCCGGGTGCTGCATTTCGGCCAGGGCACTGCCTTCTACACCGCCAATCCCCTCTTCTGGTGGAAGGTGGGCACCTACCTGGCGGTGGGGGGCCTGTCGCTCTATCCCACGATCACCTACATCCTCTGGGCCATCCCGCTGCGCAAGGGCGAGCTGCCGAAGGTGAGTGAAGCTCTGGCCAACCGGCTGCGCTGGATCCTCAATATCGAGCTGGTGGGTTTCGCAGCGGTGCCGCTGCTGGCCACGCTCATGGCCCGTGGTGTGGGCCTGCCCGCTGCATGAGCCTGCGGCGGCGCTGCGCCTGCCGCACCCTGCTCCTGTGGGGTTTTGTTCTGGCCGCAGCCCACGGCTCCGCGCCCCCTGCCCCGGGCCTGGCGCCCCCTGCTCCCGCCCTGGCGGCCCCTGCACTGGCGCCCCAGGCCCCCTTGATTCGGGCTGAGCCTGCCCGGACACCTCCCCTGCAGACCGCCCATCCCGCGGGTGCGGGCTGTGCCGCCGCCCGGGAGTTCCGGCCCGGGGGGGCGGCCACCCTCCTGCCGCCTGGTCCCGCCGCCGTTCCCTCGCCGGGGCAGCTGCCGGGCTACGCCGACGCCCTGTCGCCCACCCCGCTGGGCTGGCCGCGGCTCGATCGCTGGTGCGTGTGGATCGAGCCCCCCTCGGCCGCCGCCGATCCCTGGCAGCGCCGCTGGTGGCTGGCGGTGAGCGCCGCTCTCGACAGCTGGAGCGCTCTGCTTGCCGTGCAGCGGGTGGACGACCCTGCAGCGGCGCAGGTGCGGGTGTGGCGTCGCACGCCACCGCTGGGCAGAACCGCCGCGGGTCGCCCCCGGGCCAGCCACGGCAGGGCCCATCTGGCCCTGGTGGCTGTGCAGCGCGGCGCAGCGGGCTGGCGGCTGGAGCCCTCCGTGGAGGTGCTGATCGGGCCTGGGCAGCGTGCTGAGGCGCTGCAGGCCACCGCCCTGCATGAGCTGGGTCATGCCTTCGGGCTCTGGGGTCACAGCCCCGATCCCGCCGATGCCCTGGCGGCCGTGCCTGGAGCGGTGCCGGTGCTGCAGCCCTCCGCCCGCGACCGGGCGACGCTGCGCTGGCTGCAGGCGCAGCCCTCACCGTTCGGCGGGCCGGTGGCGGAGCCGGCGGCAGCTGCAGCTGGGGCGCCGCCTCCGACTGCCGCACGCTGAAGCCAGGAGTCGTTCAGGAGGCCTGGCTGCCGCGCCGGGAGGCGAGGGCCAGGGCCAGCAGGAAGCCCGCGAGCTGCATCGCCACCACGGCGGGACCGGAGGGCAGATCGAGCAGCGCCGAGAGCAGCAGCCCCCCCACGGCGCAGAGGGATCCGAGCGCGACGGCCAGCAGCACGTAGTGGCGGAAGCCTCCGCTCAGCAGCCGGGCGGCGCAGGCGGGGATCACCACGAAGGCACTGATCAGCAGCACCCCCACCGCCTTGATCGAGACCGCCACCACCACGGCCAGCAGCACGAGGAAGATCAGCCGGTGGGCCGGGGCGGCGACGCCGCGCGAGATCGCCAGCGGTTCATCGAGGGTGAGCAGGATCTGGCTGCGGCGGCTGAGCAGCAGGTAGCCGGCGCAGAGCAGCAGAAGCAGCAGCAGCAGCGCGAGATCGGGCCAGCCCACGCCGAGGATGTCGCCGAAGAGCAGCTGCTCGATTCCACCCTGCGCACTGGGCAGCCGGCTCAGAGCCAGCATCGCCAGGGCGAGGGAGGAGGAATACACGATGTTGAGCAGCGCATCGGTGGGCAGGCGGCTGCGGCGCGAGAGGCGGTCGATCCCGAGGGCGAAGAGCACCGCGAAGGGCACCAGCACCAGGGTGGGGTTGAGACCGAGCAGCAGGGCGGCGCTGATGCCGAGCAGGGCCGAATGGCCCAGGGCATCGCTGAAGAAGGAGAGCTGACGCAGCACCGCGAAGCTGCCGAGCAGGCCGCCGAGGGCACCGGTGAGCAGGCCCGCCAGCAGGGCGCGCTGCAGGAAGGGGAGCTGCAGCAGCTCGGCGAGCGCGGGGGCGGCGCTCATCGGGGTGAGGGGCCGCCGTGGTGGTGGTGCTGATAGGGCACGTAGCCGGGGCCGTAGAGACGCTCCAGCTGGCTGGGGGAGAGGGCGTGATCGGGGGCGCCGGAGCAGCGCAGGCTGCGGTTGAGGCAGAGCACGTGATCGCAGGTGCGACGCACCATCTCGAGGTCGTGGGAGACCTGCAGGATCGTCCAGCCCTCGCTGCGGCGGAGGTCGTAGAGCAGGGTGTGGAACTGGTCGCTGGCCTGGCTGTCGAGGCCGGCCTGGGCTTCATCGAGCACCAGCAGGCTGCGGGGCCGCACCAGGCAGAAGGCGAGCAGCACGCGCTTCCGCTGGCCCACGGAGAGATCGCTGAGCAGGCGACCGGCGAGATCGAGGCAATCCGTGCGGCGCAGGGCGGCGGCCACGGCGCCACGGCGGCCGCTGCCGGCGCGCCAGGGGAGCGAGAGGCCCGGCGCATCCCAGCCGAGGCCCACGAATTCGCCCACATTCAGCGGGATGCGACCGCGCAGGGCGAGGGTCTGGGGAAGGTAGGCGATGCGGTCGCGCACCGCCTCGGGCAGTGGGGAGCCACTGCCCAGCGGATGCCCGAGCAGCTCCACCCGGCCGGCGCTGCGGGGCAAGATGCCGAGCACGGCCTGCACAAGGCTGCTCTTGCCGGCGCCATTGGGGCCCACCAGTGCCGTGTCGGTCTCGGGGGGCAGGCGGAAGCTCACGTCGTCCACCACGAGCGCGCCATCGCGCCGGACGCTCAGCCCCTCGACATTGAGAACCGCTTTCACCATCCGGCCAGACTAGGCAGTGCCGGGCCGGTAGCCTGCAGCCGGAGGCAGCAGCTTGAGCGTTCCGAGGTTCCTACCCCTGCCCGAGCCACTGGCTGATCCGCTGCTCGATCTGCGCGAGCTGCTCCGCCAAGTGCACGCCCGGATGGGGCGGATCGAGGCTTCGATCGAGCGGGTGTCGTTCGTGATCCACGATCCAGGCAGCGATCTGCTCTGCACCTATCTCTGCCACGATCGCCGGCAGCACGGCGCCGTGTTTGAGGCACGCAGCCTGCACGCCCTTCCTGGGCTGGCGGCACTGCCGAGGCGGCGCGAGGCACGGGTGGTGGATGATCTGGCGGCCGATGCCGCTGCGCTCCCTGCCCACGTCCGCTGGCTCCTCGCCCGTGGCTGGCGCTCCAGCCTCACCCTGCCGCTGCTGCGCGGCGAGCAGCTGCTCGGCTTCCTGTTCGTGAATGCCAGCCAGCCCGCTGTCTTCACCCCCGCGCGGCTCGAAGCGCTGCAGCCGCTGCTCGATCTGCTGCTGCTGCGCATCGGCGATCACCTGGCCTCGCTGGCCGATCTGCGCGCCACCCTGGCGCTGGTGGCGGAGATGGTGGCCCTGCGTGATCCCTTCACCGGTGTTCATCAGGCGCGGGTGGGCCGCTACAGCGTCCTGATCGGCCGCCAGCTGCAGCTGCCCCCCGCTGATGTGGAGCGGCTGGCCCTGTTTGCCACGCTCCACGATCTGGGCAAGGTGGGCATCCCAGACAGGGTGCTGCTCAAGCCTGGCCCGCTCGATCCGGAGGAGCAGCGGCTGATGCACACCCATGTGGTGAGCGGCCTGTCGCTGATCGAGCGCGTGCTGGAGGCGGTGCATCTGAGCCGCGATCCCTCCGTGCAGCTGCTGCGCGAGGTGGTGGCGCAGCATCACGAGGCGCTGGATGGCAGCGGCTATCCGCTGGGGCTGGTGGGCAGCGGCAGGCTCGATGGCCGCTGTGTGGAGGCGCTGCTCGGGTGCGCTGAGGAGCGCGCGGCGATCCGTACGGCCGTGAGCTGCAGCGCGGCCTGAACCGCCGACTCCGCCTGCGGCTGCATACGATCGCGCCAGCATCCGGACCGCCCACCCATGTCTGAGCCGTCGTCTGCCAGCGCCGCCGCGGGCCCTGGCACCAGCGTTCGCCGCATCGCCGTGAGCGGTGCCTCGGGCAAGACCGGCTGGCGGGTGGTGGAGGAGGCGATCGGCCGGGGGCTGGCGGTGCGGGCGATCCTGCGGCCGGGCTCGGCGGTGCCCGAGGGTCTGAAGGGGGCGGAGATCGTGCGGCTGGAGCTGGGCGATGGGGCGGCGCTGCGGCAGGCGCTGCTGGGCTGTGAGGCGCTGGTGATCGCCACCGGGGCGCGGCCGTCGGTGGATCTGCTGGGGCCGCTGAAGGTGGATGCGCTGGCGATCCGCGATCAGGTGGCGGCCTGCCGGGAGGCGGGGGTGAAGCGGGTGGTGCTGGTGAGCTCGCTGTGCAGCGGCCGGCTGCTGCATCCGCTGAATCTGTTTGGCCTGATCCTGGTGTGGAAGGGCCTCGGCGAGCGCTGGCTGGCCGAAAGCGGCCTGGATTGGACCGTGGTGCGCCCGGGCGGCCTGAAGGAAGCGGAAGAGGGGATCGACAAGCAGGGGGTGGTGTTCAGCGGGCCGGGCGGGCAGGAGGAGGGCAGCCTGCCGCGGCGGCTGGTGGCGCGGGTGTGCCTCGATGCGCTGGAGGCACCGGCTTCGGTGGGGCGGATCGTGGAGATCACCAGCCGTGCGGATCAGCCGCGCCAGGGCCTGGCGGAGTGGCTGGCGGCGGCGGCGGCCTGAGGGTGGCACCGGGCTCCGGGCGCTGTGGGGTGTTCAGCCGATCAGCTGCACGCGGCTGAGCAGCTCGCTGTGCCCCCAGAGGGCGCCATCGGCGAAGCGGAAGGCATCGATGCGGTAGGGGGCAGCGATGAAGTGGTGGGCGACGGTGAGCTGGGAGCCGGAGGAGAAGCGGAGGTTGAGATGGCCGCCCACA
>Ga0169931_10010494_pt1 | contig 13198 bp, 12 predicted proteins | sample Kivu_15m_20L_FD_129675 | JGI IMG/M metagenome (GOLD analysis project Ga0169931, IMG submission 129675) | Freshwater microbial communities from Lake Kivu, Western Province, Rwanda to study Microbial Dark Matter (Phase II) - Kivu_15m_20L... | ecosystem: Environmental > Aquatic > Freshwater > Lake...
AGACCGAGCAGACGGAGGAGGGCTTGCGCCCGTTCCGCAGCGGGGCAAAGCCCAAGCGGGAGGATCTGACGGTGGACGTGATTCTGCCTCCCGGAAGGCACAGCTGGAATGTGGGCCGGGGCTGGGCCAACACCCTGCAGCAGGAGGGGATGCTCGGCCGTGTTCTGCATGTGACTGAGGACAGCGGGGAACTGATGGAGGAGTATCTCAAGTCACCGGCCCCCGATGCCGTTCTGCTTTGCGGTTTCGATCATCACATGCCCTTTCTGCATCTGGACCGCAAATGGAAGCGGCTCTGGAAGGCTTTCCACGCCAAAAAGATCTGCCTTTGCCAGGAGACCGTGGTGGGCACCAAGTATCCGGATAATGAAAAGAAGACCCGCTCGGCTTCGGAATGCGTGGACTTGCTGCTTTATCCCTGCGAATCAGACACACCTTTTTTTCAGTCCCTGGGAAAAGAGGTGCGATACCAACCGTTTGCCGTGGATGACCTGGTCTTTCGCTCCACCACGCCATGGGAGGAGCGGAGCCCTGTGCCCCTGTTTTTTGGGAAGGTGAAAGTAGCGGGGAATAAAAAACTGTATGAGGAAAGAAGGGAATGGCTTGCCTCAATCGCAGAGGATACAAAATATGATGTTTTGCCCTACGCCCACCGCTTAACTGCCAAACGTCTAGCTAAAATTCTTAATGAAAGAATGTGGACGCTTAATCCGCCAAGCGAATTTAATGGAACAACGACAAGACAAATTGAGGCACAAAGTTGTAAAACCAGCATATATGGAGCAGGAAATCTAAAAGCGATTCCTAATATATCAGACACGATAAAATTAATACTGCTGAAAGAAGAATTTAAGAAAGAAAAGCTGAAAAACGCAATTATTAGGTGAAGCGTTTTTTCATAAAGAAACTCCCAAGAATTGTCTTTTTATGAAAATGCTTCGCAAAAACAGAGTTCACAAGCATAGTTAAATTATTTTTGTAATATTTCGAGTTATACCACCGAATATATTTATCAAGAATAAATCTATCTTTAAGATGTTTTTGGAACTCAATAATATTATCAATATTATCTGAATCGAGTTTATAACATGCCCCAGATTCATTCCAATTTGCATGCATGAATTTAAGGCTGTTAGTCAGAATTACACCCAGACCTGATTCACTGTAGTCACAGATTCTCGACGAAGAGCAGCCTGCCAAGTAGGTAGGATTGACCCTTGGATTAGCAACCTTGAAAACATCACTCTGAATGCAGTTCATTCCAAATTCGCAGAACGAGATTTTTTTAAAGATTTCAGAAGAATCGACTGTATTGAGAATAATAAACTTTCTAAATTTTTTTGCAAGTAAGCTGTATTCACAATCAACATGCTTATTAAAATGGTTTTTTTTGGGCAAGAAATATACCTTTGAACCTTGCGACAAAACTTTTTCAAATATTTTTATATATCCAAGATCATCAGAATTTTCTCCCACCCCATATGAACCTATAAATGCAAATGAATTATTCTCTTTGTTCTTAAACGGAGTATTAATATTTTTTGTCAAAAGAAAGTCATAAACTAAAAGTGTTTCTTTTTTTTCACAGATTTGTCTGGAAGTTGGAAACGAGCTCCAACGGAGATCACGGAGAAAGATGAGATCACTATTATTCATATTATAATACTGCGTTGATCGGTTTATATCACCACCAGGGAGATAAGTAAGCCCTTCAGCGCAGTCTTGAAAGTCTGATATTATAAATGCGAACTTGTTTCGAATTTTATCAAATTCATCTTTTTTTAAACCAATCCATGAGGTTATTAAAACAATAGACTTTTTTGCATCATTTGAGTTTATCTTCAAGAAATCATCATATGCTAGAGATTCTTTCCAGAATTCATGCTTACAAACAACTCGGAAGTTAAACCTAAGAAACTTATTTATCTCAGTAAAAGATAAATAATGTTGATATGCTCTTTTGTTTTTATCTTCGCAAAAAAGAATGACGTTTTTCATTTAATAACTTTTTATTTATTCTTTTTGAGATTGAAACACACCATTTGTCTAATATTTTGACTTTCTTTCGCTTGTTCTTTTGTAATTGAAGATATTCGATTGTTGTGTTGATATCAATAATTTTAGCTGCCAGAAAATCGCAAAAGGATTTTAACGGAATTTTTTTCTGAATTTTTCTCCGTCTAGATGTTGAGCGAGATGATAAAATAAATTTATTTATTTCTGAAACGTTGTATTTTAAGAGATTCTTCTTTTCCCACTCTCTATATTCAGTTTCACTAAATAGATTAATTTTCTGGAGTAGAATATCCTCTAGATTAGTAAAATTAGAATCATTTACACAAACCGAACAACCGGAAGGGGCAAACCTTTGGTTCATAAACTCTAAATCGGAGCTCATAATCACGCCAAGTCCACTTTCCGTGTAATCGTAATTCCGGTTTGAACTGCAATATTTTAGGTAATCAGCTTTGACACGATTAGATAATGCGGGAAATACGCATTTTTGATTTATATTTAGACCCCAAGATGAAGTAACCAATATCGAAGGCACATCTTGAAACCTAGTTGATTCTAAAAGTAAAAATTTATTATTAAATAAATGTCTCCGAAAATAAGGGGATTTTATATTATGATCAATATGGTTTTCGCATGGCAAGAATGTTATTTGAAAGTTTTTTTTTGTCAGATTGTCGATAATCTTCAAATACCCGATTTCAGATTCAAGTTCTTTTTTTCCTAACGAGCCAACAAAAACAAGTTTTTTTAAATTATTCGTTGGATTGAGAAAGTTTAATTGTTTGGCTTTAAAAAGAAGAAAGTCGTTAAATATGATGAAATCTTTATTTTTTAGATAGTTCTGTGCATTATTGTTTTTGATCCACCGCTCATCCCGAAGAATTATCCCATCACTCGCCTCGATGCAATATGTTTGCTCTTTTTGAAATCGCATTGAGTCTTGAAGGAAATCGAGCCCAAAAGCACAATCAATAAAGTCCGAAAAAAGAGGCAGACCTAAATTTTTTATTAGATCAATTATACCACGGTGGTCACCAATCCATGAAGAATAAATGCACATGTCCAAAGATTCATTCTGAATATCAAAACAAAGCTTATAATCACTTAAATATTTTTTTGTTTTAACCAACCTACTGTTTTTTTCGAAAGAGTTATCTAATACAATTAGGATAATCTTTGAGTTTTTTTTCCGCGATATAATTAATTCACAGGCATGAAAAAGCATTCTTGCTCTTCGGTTGCTATTCTGAGCAATAAATAAGACATTCACATATTTAGTATTGATTGAACTGATGAAAGTCTTACGTTTAAGAACTTTTCAGTCTGCCGACAACTTTGCAAACGAGATGTATTTAGATTTGATGATAATGATACTGCTTTATTTTTTCTGCTCAGCATTTTAGCAATTTTATATAGGCTTAAAGAATTGCTTGCTCCAACATCAAGTTTTTTAACCCACGATTTACTATTTTCAAAAGCAGCAGCACAGCACATAAACAAATCCTTTATATTTGTGCAAGCATTAAAAGGCCTTTTGTCCATTGGGACAGTAACTTTTTTATTTTCACGACAGTTCTTTATCAACAAACTGATATTATTCTTTTGAAAACTGTCCCCAATGACAGATGGTATTTTAAGAATAAGTAGTTTTTTAAATTTATGTCTATTATCCATCAATAATAGTTCTGCAATATGTTTCGAAAGATAATAATATTTTTCTCTTTCTTTTTGTATTTGGTCTAGACAACTGTGGTCTCCTATTTTTGATGTAGAAAAATATATGAATGTATCAATCTTATTATGTATTTTTTTTATAGTTTTACTTAAAAAAAGAACGTTTTGAGAGATTGCTTTTTCAATATTTGGTTTTTTTGGCGGTGAATAAGCTGCAAGATATATAACACACTTTTGACCTTTTTTCAAAAAAAAGGAATGAAGCCTTTTTTTATTTTTTCTACCTATCAGTATAACACGTTTTTTTTCGAAATGACCTGATATCTCCTTGCCTATAAAGCCAAATGCACCGATTATTGCAAAAAAGGTTTTATTGGATTTAGTTCTTATATTTTGCACGGAGAATATCCTGTTTTGAGAATTACCTTGCGGTTGCTTAAACGAAGCTTTTGTGGCAAGTGAGCTGGTGATTTAATTAAGCTTATTTTATTTTTAATAATTTTTTGTAAATCTTTTTTTAGGTACTTGTTATATAATCTCAAACGATCTGTTTCCCCTGCACCAGCAAGATGATAAATTCCGTAAGCATTTTTCTTCACAAGAAGTTTTGTCCAAATAACAATATCTGTTACAAGAACAGGTCGCAGTTTTTGATCTTTAAAGATTTCTACTTTTTTATTATTTTTTATACTTTTTTTCCATCGCGAAAGAAAATCATTAGTGCCTGGCATATCATTAATAATTTTAGCACATCTTAAAATAAGAGTTTTTGGTAATATTCTTTTAATTTCATTTTCGCAGTGTATTTTGTGCAATGAATAAGTTGTTATGTTATTGGGTTTTGCTTTTTCATTTATGTAATTCTGATGACTTTCAAAAACATACTCAGTACTGTAAAGAATAAGCTTTTTATTCATAGCTTTGCAGACTTTTGCTATGCTAACAGGTAGTCTATAATTAAGTTCTAGCGATAAATTTGGGCTCCTTGTACACTTACTTGGATCAGACAACGCAATACAATAGTAAATGTCATCATAGTCTTTAATTATTTTTATAATTTTTGCGTTGCTCAAGTTTTTACTACTGATGCGAAAACAACCAGACACCTTTTTTGTAAAGAAGGTGCCACTTTTTGGGCTCCGTAACCGTCTAAAAAGTGCATTACCCAACAATCCGGAGGCGCCAAAGACAAAGCTAGATGTAACTGGATCCGATAAACTCAAGAAGTTTCTCGTCATCTGAATTTATATTATCTGAAGAAAACAAGCTTGAAAAATGCTTGCATACATTGTCCTTACTGACTTTATCCGTACATTTCTCCCTTTGATGTTTGAAATCATTAATTTTTTTGCCGTAATATGTCGTTGTTGGCCTAAAATCATCTACAATGAGTTTTTCGTGTAAGTTGACCTTTATATTCGCTAAGGACGAAAGATTTTCTATTTCGCGCTGCTGTCTTGGGAAAAGTCTTTTGAAAATACTATTGCCATGCTTTGCCCATTTTGTCATTTTCCTCAATGATTGATCAACTGATGTACTTTTGTCAGACTTTTTTGCAAATAAAGAATTAACTATTGCATTATTATTTGTCGGATCATCCATTGGTCCGGATATTTTTTTGTAAACTGTCAATTCTCGGCTATTCCAAAGAAGCATAAATCCATTTTGCTCAAATAATCTGTGAATAATGGGACTTTTTATAAATTTGTCATAACCCCAAGACTCAAATACGAAAAACCCGTTAGACTTTTCAAGCATCAATGAGCTTAGCTTTAATGTGTATTTTAGTGAGTTCATATGCATTTCGGCAAGAGCATGATTACATGTTATTAAATCATATTGCGGAATTTTATGCTTCCATAGTTCAGCATAGATCCACCATGGTATGTGGCAGTTTTTGCTCTCATATAAATCATGTACGCTGTCAAAGCACAGGACTTCATGCAGATTCTGTTCGGTTATAAAATTAAAGTATCTGTTTTGGTGTAAATAAAATGCCTGGGCGATGTCTGTCGAAGAATAGCAGAAATTACTTAAAAGAATTAGGCCGCCAAGTTGGCCACTGCCGGGCCCAATTTCTAAAACTTTATCTCCGTCTTTTAAAAAAATTTTCTTAAGAAAGCGGAAAAGCTGCAAAGCTCTCAATAAACTTCCAGTCGGGGCAATTGTCTTAGCATAATTTTTTTTCGAATATTCTGCGGCGATAGTTGAGAGTTTTTTTAAATCGGAAAACTCGTTTTCTGTCAAATACCCCGAAAAGAATTCGTTGATATTATGCAGAAATCTAGTTTCATGCATTACATCCAAGTATTTCCATAACTCTTTATCTTTATGAACTCGAACCGGATAGCCTTCTGAGTTGAACATTGCCGTTCGGCACATTTCAACTAATCTGTTAGGTAGTTGTTCTATGGCATTCTGTTCTAGCTGATTATAATTTTCAATTTCTAGATTCATTTTAAGCAGCGTTAAATTCTCTCCAACGTTTTCCTGGCACGGGGTGTTCCCGGCCGCCGTCATTAATTTCTGAAATTATTTGCATTGCCTGCTCGATGCAGTCATCAATATCCAGACCGTAACGATAACTGCCGGCTCTTCCAATGCTGTAAACGTTTTTTGGTATGTTTTGATAATATTTTTCCGCTTTTTGTAGTTCGCGATTAAAAGGCATAGGATAGTGCTTGCCGTTTCTAGATGGAATTTCAAGGCCTATTAAACTTGTTGAAGATTTATGGCGGGTCAATTTTTTATATTCCACCAGACGTGTAAATTTCTCTTGATTGGCATAGTAAAGGAAATAGACATTTTCAGGAAACACATGTTCAGTGGGCAAAACAATTTTATGAAAATCCCGCCCCATAAATTCAAGTTCACCAAATTCATAATTGAGAAGCCAATCAGGCGAAATCGTGTTGATTAACAAATCGTATGATATTGCTTCTGCACCAATTTGTATTTTTGATTTCTCCAGGTCAACTCGGCCTGCCCTTGTGTTTAAATAAACCTTAGCATTTTTTGTCGCATACCCAAAATACTGATTGTATCCGTCCGATGCGATCGGGTATGCAGAAATTGCCGTATCCCAACATGCTCTTGACCCTTCTTTAATTGCCACTCCCTTTGGGGACCAATTAAATGTGTCAATCTGTGTATTTGAATCCACCAGCCACATCTTATGGTTATAATACTTGACCATTTTTCGATACAAGATCTCGCCTACACTTCGTATCCAAAATTCCTCAAGATTCTTTGCATGGGTGAAGAGCTTCTCTTTCTTGGCGACCTCAAGCTGGGCATAGATCTCAGCTTTATCTGGCATTTTCGCAATATCATCCATGTTAATAGGGTAGTTATAAAAAGAATTATCAGGCTCAACATAAGTGAGAAATTCGTGCTCTTGACATCTCCGGAGAGGTACAATTTTGTTTAAATACTCATAAGTTTTTTCGTTTTGAGTTAAAAAGTGTCGAGGACCAAATGTATAAGGATGACCACCATAAAAGTTTGTCCAGACGCCAGCCCCCAGATGGGCCCCAGACTCAATGATTGCACATTCCCAATAGCCTGAGCTCTGCAGAAGATGAGCTGCTGCACAACCGGCGAACCCGCCTCCAATAATTACACAAGTTTTGTTTTTTTTAGTCATTTTTGTGCAAGAAAGAGTTTGCGCAAAACACAGTCATTTCTGCGCCATCCACAAGTTCTTTTGAAATTCCAATCAAATACCTTACCCGAGAAGCCTCTACCTGGTTTTTGATTAGCAGAACCACAAGAAACATCTTTAACGACTCTGAAACCAGAGCGAAATAAGTTTTCCTCAACCCACCCCGGCGAAGGCCGACAAGCATTACCGGTTGCACTAAACTGAGCTGGATCAGTGGACTCATTTAAAAATATGATTTGATAACCGTCATGATCCAGACAGGTGCTTTCAACAAAAACATTGCGGCTCATTTTGGAAAGTTGCTTAAAAAGCTTGTAAGGATCTTGAAGATGGTAAATAAGCCCCATGCAAAGAATTAGATCATAATTGCCCAATTTTTGCACAGAATCTATTTCTACATTACAAACTCTCGTTTTTGCTCCTTTATAAAAAGTTTTGACCTTAGATAGGTTTGATTTTCTTGCATCGGCAAAAGTTACATCGTAGCCACGATCAACAAATCTTCGCCCAAATCCCCCGCTACCACAGCCAAGATCCAAAACTGTTTTTATTTTAAGTTTTTGATCTTCAATTATTCTAAAGATTGGGATACAAATCTTGTCATAATGTGTTTCGTATGTTTTCGAGCTGAAAACATCAAGTGAAAAGTTGTTGTCTTTCATAAAATTACAAGGTTTCTTTAGAGTAGCTTCCTATCTGACGAGCTAATAAATTGCCCTTCAATTGTTTCTAAGTGGATACACCTTGCGGAAGTCGGGCGGTCATGATGAAAAACACCAGCGGGAACCCGGAGTGGAATTATATTTTTTTTAGATAAGAAATATTCTGATAATATTGACCCCTTTTTCGAGAATATTGTCACTTTAAGTGAACCATCCAGAACTTGATAAGATTTTTCACGATTCCTATGAAGTTTAGCAGGATGGTCATTTTTCTTAAGCTGACATACGATCATTTGGTGTAATTTGGATTTTGTACTAGAATGAAGACAAATTCGTGCATTTGATTTGTATCTTTTAGATAGTTTCTTTAAACAATTCAATACTTTGTTTTCGACCAAATAAACTCCTCTCCCTTTAATAAAAAAGGATTTTGTTTTTGCATTTTTGTCCTCTTTGAAATCTTTTTTACAAATGCTATATATTTTTTTCATAGATTTGTAATTGATGCCAAACAGATATCCACTTTGTGCCCTTACCCCCGCCATGATTTTCTAATATTGCCCCTGCATATCTCCAGGAGTTTATTATTATAGTGGTATTTTCTGATTCGTCTTTATCATATTTTAAAACTGGAATTTTTTTAACTGGGGAATATTTGCCTATTTTTTTGGGGTTATCATCGTATAAGCAGCCCAGATGATCCTGTAAACCCATATTCAAAATAAAGGTGGTGGAACCTACAGAGGCACCGAAGGATGCCAAACGATTGGCTTCATTTTCAAGATACTTTTTAGTTTTGGCTCTTTCTTTTGTTATTTTTTTTCCTAATTCAAGCCAACTTTGGCCATTTTTATATTTGCTGCTTATTTCAGCCCTTAGGATGGGGCAGGTGTCTAAAATTGATTGCTTGCTAGATTTCTTGAAGTAGGCGCGGACGCAACCTTGTTTGGAGTTATTTATGGATGCATCTATCAAATCTAAATCGCTCGACCGCATCAAATGTAAGAGGTCGCCAAGACCAAAATAACCCAGATGCTCATGATATATTGTCTCAAACAGACCTTTTTCTGCGATTGCAGGACCGTAGCCCGTTTCCATTACAAAAGTGGATTTTTCATTCATTAAATGTCGGATTGAATCGATAAATGCCTTGAGATTATCAATATTTGCAAATGTATTATTGGATGTAATTAAGGAGGGACTGCCCTTCTTTTTGAGAATTTCTTCAGCTGTGTTTTTGTCAAAATACTTTATCCAGGTTTCCACCCCTCTTTTTTCCGCACTTTCCGCTGCTTGTTTTGCAGGGTCGATGCCCAAAACCTTTAACCCCTTGCTTTTAAATCTTGAGAGTAGTGTCCCGTCATTGCTTCCGATATCGACGACAAAGTCATTAGGCTTGAGATTGGCCACCGAGATTGCCTCGCTGGCGTAGCCATCAAAATGACGGTCTAGTCCCAAGGAAATCTGGGTTTCATAGGAGAAGTTTCCATATAAGACATCTGGGTCGTAAACGCATCGCAGTTGGGCGTGCCCGCACTGCTGGCACTGCCAGACGTCCATCGGCGCTAAAGGACTGGGCTCCAAATCTGGGGAATCCAAGTACTCATCCCCAGGCGGGGATGGTTCCATGGGCAAAACCATTTTTAATTCGCTGCTATCACAGCAACGGCAAGTATTCCGAATGTAAAATGGCTTTTGTGACTTCATGCCCTCGAGTTTCGCTTCACATTGAGGTTATCCAAATTCGAAAACCTGCGGGCCAACGGCTCTTGGCCGAAAGATTCAAGGCCGTAATCGATCAGAAGATTCTGATTATTTATTCCCTCGGAATCGGGGGAAAGCAAAAAGCTCACTACGGAGGCCACTTGTTTTGCATCGACCATGCACCCCGAAGGATATAATCGCTTATAAAGAGTCCCCAGCTTTGATTTTGCGTAAAACCTTTGTGATTCTGGTTTAAGGATCGCCCCAAAAGACACGAGATTCACTCTTCCGCCATTTTTTGCGAAACGAAGCCCAATACTTTTAGCCATCTGTACTAAGCCTCCTTTCACGGCATGAAAAAGATCCCCTTGCTCGGGGGAGACGATTCGAGAAGCAGTTGAGGCAAGAAAGACCGCAGCGACCTTTTTATGGGAACGGGAAATTTTACCAAGGAAGTCAAATGGAAATTCGATTTCTAGGCGGTATTGCCTTCTTCCAAGCCGTATGGGAGAGCCTTTCGCCCTATCTCTCGATGCAAAAACCAGGCCGTCGAAACGAAGATTGTTTTTCTTGATCCATATCATCATTTTTTTCGTCGCATCTTCCCTTAGCAAGTCACAGGAAAAGTGTTTTTCCTTTAATTTTACCGGCAGAGTTCGCGCAACTGTATACACATCAAAATGTTTTCTGCGAAGCTCCTCAGCAATAACCCCCCCGATTCCCCGAGTACCGCCAAACAACAGGACAGTGGGCTTTTGATCCTTCACGTTTGCACCAAGACCCGGGCAGCTTCCCCGGAGCGTAGGGCATCTAGCGCGGTGTTGATGTCCTTGAGCCCAAACCGGTGGCTAAAGAGCCCCTCCAGCTTCATTTTTCGCGAGTGGATCAGACGGATCAGACGGGGAATGAGCACGTCCGGCTCCACGCTTCCCCCATGGGAGCCTTTCAAAACTTTTTTAAAATGCAGCGGGAGAGTGTAGATAGAAACATTTTCACCTTTCCGCGGCACCCCGACCAAAATCGTGCGCCCATCCGGGTGGGTCAAACCATAGGCCGTCTCAATCACCCGGGCATTACCGGTGGTATCGATGACCACATCCGCCCCGGCCTCCCCCACTCGTGCGCGAATTTTTTCAAGGAAACCCGGATCCGTCTTGGAATTAAAGGCGTCGGTGGCCCCCCATTGTTTTGCCATGGCCACCTTCTCCTCGGTGATGTCCACCCCGAGAATGGGATCGGCCGAAACCAGCGCGGCCGCCTGGCAGATGTTCAGCCCCACGCCTCCTACCCCAAACACCACGACTGATTGGCCAATTTTAAGCTGAGCGTCGTTGTTCACGACTCCCACCGCGGTCGTCACCGCACAGCCAAACAATGGCGCCAGATCCATCGGAAAATCCCTGGGAATGGGGGTGAGGCGGTTTTCGGAAACGACCGCATGGGAATTGAAGGTGGTCACCCAGCCGGAATTCACTTTCCGACCGTTCCAATTGTAGGAAGGTGTGGGACTCTGGATTCCCGCTGCCTGCCTCCAATGTAGCACCACATGGTCCCCGACTTTTACCCGGGTGACGCCCTCCCCCACCTCCAGCACCTCCCCTGCGCCCTCATGCCCCAGAAGATGGGGAAGAAATTTATCCGGACCCTTGGCCCCCTCGATCTCGTTGATCTGGGCGCCGCAGATGCCGCTGTAATGAAGGCGCACCAGCACCTGCCCGAAACGGAGGGGCCCGCTCCATTCGATCTCCTCCACCGCCAGGGGACGGTTATTTTCGACCAGAATCGCGGCCGTGAACTTCACTCGAAATAAATGAATTCGTAATCGCCCGTATAACCAAAGTGGCGGTAAAGCCAGATCCACTCCGCTGTGTCAAAAAAGGATTCACAGGTCAGCGCCCAACACTGGAGATTAAATTGCTCCTGCTCATTCCGGTAGCTTTCCAACATGACGTATCCTTGTTTCCCCACCCGTTCGATCTCCGATAAAGCCGTGGCCAACTCGAAGAGCCTCAGGTTATGGAAGCACCCCAACGAAATCACCAGATCAAAGGCTTTATCCCCAAAGGGGTAGCGGTCCTGCGCACGATATCGGAAGAGCTTATCTTTCACATCAGGGTGGGCATGAGCCAATCCGTGCCGGGATACATCGAATCCAACCACCTCAAGCTTGGGCTCCAGTTGCAGCATTTCATAAAGCAGGAAGCCTTTCCCACAACCCACATCTAAAACTTTGGAACCGGGCTTAAGCCCGTAGGTCTTAATCAAGCCCTCTGCCACTGGTTTCCAGCGGCCAGGCAAAAATTTGTAACCTCCATATCCATAGCGCCGGTCCCCATCCCAGTAGTCCCCTTCGTACTCCTTGGCCTTGAGCATGCAGTGGACTTTTTCATCAACCATGCGGTCCAGATATTTCCGTGAGGTAGCCTGGTGCAGCGGAGTGACCAAATTAAGAAGTCGACCCATAAAAAACTTATAAATAGTTAATGCAAAATTGAAATGGCAAAAAAGACTGGCTCATTCCGCAACCTAGACAGGACTGATCTCTTCCTTGATCCGAGAAAGCATTTGCTTGGCCTTGCCCCATTGTCGCTCCTTCCGGGTGGACTCCGGCTCGCGGTTGTCTTGAAAACGCCGTCGGTTCCGGCCAAACGGCAGAAAGTCGTTCAGAACGATGCAAGCCCACTTCATTTGATGAAGTGGGGCCAAGGCCCGAAACCGGTCCTTCCAAAAATCTTTCTCCCCCGCCCAAGAAAGGAACCGATCCACGAATTCGCCGGATTCCTCCGGAGATAGCGGACGATCCGGCTGGTTGGCAAAATCGCAGACCAGCTTTGCCGGGTCATCCCAGCCCGCATATTCAAAATCCAGAAAAACCAGCCGGCCATCCAAAGCACGAAGGGTGTTGTGAATGCCAAAATCCGATGGAGAAACCATACGCCTGGCCATCGCCAGCGGACGAGCCGCCTCCGGGCTTGCTTCCAGATTTTTTCGGATCCGCCGCCAAGCGGGCCAAAGGCTGGACCTCACCCAATCCTTGGCCGCACGGTCCAAATCCGTCTCCTCCTCCATTCCCTGCAGGCGCTCCATTCTCCGCTCAACGGATGCGACATGTTCCTGGATGGAAAAGCAGGCCTCTGCAGCCGCGGGTAGACCTTGAAAACCCCGGACTGATCTCCGGGCGTTCAAATCAGTAATGAAATTTCCCGCCTCGCGGAGCTCCTCTTTCCCCAGATTTGTCGGCCGATGGCCCTCCACAAACTCATAAAGAGCCAGGCCTTCCAAGGAATCCGCGGCCCAGGCGCGGGGAACCGCGCCCACCCCGCTTTCCTGACAGGCCCGGAGAAAGCCGTACTCATGCGCCAGGCGGTCCCGGGGATCGGAGGGCTCACGGAAATACCTCTTGAGCAAAACCAGACCCCGTGAAGTCTTGACGCGGAAAACCCGGTTGTTTCTTCCCCCGGGAAATTCCGTCACCTCC
>Ga0169931_10010495_pt1 | contig 13197 bp, 12 predicted proteins | sample Kivu_15m_20L_FD_129675 | JGI IMG/M metagenome (GOLD analysis project Ga0169931, IMG submission 129675) | Freshwater microbial communities from Lake Kivu, Western Province, Rwanda to study Microbial Dark Matter (Phase II) - Kivu_15m_20L... | ecosystem: Environmental > Aquatic > Freshwater > Lake...
AGTTGTTGGTGAACGACTGGAGCGGGTGACGGGATCCGTCGGACTGCCACCGGCAGTCCTCCTCCCGATTCCCGACGTGACACCTTCGCCCACGTCAAACGGCCGCCCGGAAGGGCGGCCGTTGTCGTGAGCGGGTGACGGGAATCGAACCCGCATAGCCAGCTTGGAAGGCTGGAACTCTAGCCATTGAGCTACACCCGCAGGCTCCCGAGTGTATCGGTCAGCGCTCGACGCACCGAGTGAGCGGATCCTTCCCGATCTAGTCGCCGAGATCGGGGGCCCACGGACTCCCGTTGATGTGGCTGCCGCCGTCGACGAACAGGGTGTTGCCGGTCAGATACCGGCAATCGTCGCTCGCGAGGAAGGCCACGACCGGGGCCACGTCGTCGTACGGATCGCCGATTCGTCCCATCGGGTTGCCGGCATCGGCGGCGGCTTCCAATTCGGGATGTTGACCCATCACGCGTCGGAAAGCGGCGCTCTTGGCGGCCGGACACACCGCGTTCACCACGACACCGGTCGCGGCCCATTCGCGGGCGGCGGTTCGCGTGAGCGTTCGCAGTGCTTCCTTGCCGACGTTGTACTCCAGCGTTCCCATGTGGGAGTTCACTCCGTTCAGGGAGCACATGTTGATCACCCGTCCCCAGCCCCGTCGTTTCATCGCGGGAAAGCATTCGCGCATGGCCCAGAAGGCGGCGAAGTACGACATGTCGAGACCGTGTCGCAGGAGTTCGTTCGTCTTGCGTTCGACCCGACCCATCCCGCCTCCGCCCCACGCGTTGTTGACCAGCACGTCCACCTCGCCCAACGCGGCCTCGGTCCCGCGCACCATCGCCACGACGTCGCTCTCGTCGGTCACATCCGCACGGACGAAGACCGACCGATCGCCGAGCGAGCGGACGATCTCGCTCCCTCGCACCTCGTCGACGTCGACGAGGGCCACCGCGGCCCCCTCGTCGTGGAGTCGGCGAACCACCCCGGCACCGATGCCGTCGGCGCCTCCCGTCACCAGAGCGACCCGACCCGACAAACGTCCCGAATGCGTCTCGATCATGAGACGAAGGTAGCCGGGTTGCTCGCTGGCGATTCGTGTTCGGCACGGGACAAGGGTCGTTAGCCTTTCCGACATGGCTCGGACCGGGCGGCGGCTGGCTCGTGCGATTGGCGTCGTGCTCGTGGCGTCGGTTCCGGCGACCGCGGCGATGGCGTCGACGGACCATCCGAAGGTCGCCACCGAACGTTCGTCGACGTCGAGCGCGCCGAGAACTTCGGCCCTCACCATGCTCCCGACGCCGATCCGCATCCTCGACACCCGCAATCCCGGCAATTCGGCCCTGGTCGCCGGTGGCGAGCGGTCGGTGTCGATCACCGGACCGGTCGGAGTTCTGTGGGGTCGCACCGTCTCGGCGGTGGTGGTGAACGTCACCGTGGTGGGGCCGGCCGGCGTCGGCCACTGGACGGTGTGGCCGACCGGAGAGAAGCGTCCCGACGCGTCGGTGGCCAACGTCGACGATGCCGCGCGACTCGAACCCGATCTCGCCATTCCGAACCTCGTCACCGTGCCGGTCACCGGGTCGTCGATCAGCATTCACAGTCACGGCGGCGGGCACGTGGTGATCGACCTCCTCGGGTACTACGCACCGACGGCATCGGCGGTCGCCGGACGATTCGTGGCCCAGGCGGCTCCCACCCGCGCGTACGACTCGCGTGGTGCATCGATGATGCGCGCGAACGAGACCCGCAACGTGGTGATCCCGGGTGCCACCGGGGCGAGTGCGGTCGCGCTCAACCTCACCGCCATCGGCGCGGCTCCCGGATACTGGAAGGCGTCGGCCCCCGGTGCGTCACCCTCGGAGTTCTCGAATCTCAATTCGATCGGCCTCGGGCACGTGTCGGCCAATCAGGTGATCACCGCCGTGGGCCCCGATGGTTCCGTGGACGTCTACAGCCAGTCCGGCGGACATCTCATCGTCGATGTCGTGGGTGTGTTCACTGGTGCCGCGGCCGCGAACTCGAGCGACGGACTGTTCGTGCCGATCGATCCCACTCGATTCCTCGACACCCGACGGTCGGGTCGCCTCGAGCCGGGTTGGTCCACCGAGGTCGACGTGGCCACCCGACTGGGTGTTTCGTCGTTGTCCGCCGTGGCGATGAACGTGACCGCACTCGATGCGCTCTTCGCCGGGTACGTGTCGGCCACCACGGCCGGCTCGTCCCCGACGATCGGGTCGCGCGGCACGAGCACGCTCAACGTGGTGCGTCCCAACCAAACCATCGCCAATCACGCACTGGTGCCGGTGTCGGCGCGGGGTTTCGATCTGTTCACCCAGGGTGGTGCGCACATGTTGGCCGATGTCACCGGTTGGTTCACCGGGACTCCCGCACCGGCGCCACACTCGGCACAGCCGAATCTCTCGCCGTCGGTTCCCGCCGATTGCGTGGCTCCCGCGGTGGGACCGGTCGGGGTCACCAACTCGAGGTCGAACGCCGACTCGGTGCGTCGTCTGCAGGATCGACTGACCGAAGTCGGCTTCTGGCATCTCGGTTCGGACGGTTCGTACGGTCTCACCACACGACAGGCGGTGATGGCGTTCCAGAAGTGGTCGCGCGTTCCGGCCACCTCCGACGTCGACGCACGAACCGCCGAATTGTTGAACGGGGTCGTCTGCGGCCCGGTGGCCGGCAAGCCCACCGGCGATTACTTCGAGGTGAACAAGACCCTGCAGATCGCCCACGTGGTGCGCGCCGGAAAGGTCGTATACACCTTCAACGTCTCGACCGGCAACGGGCGGGACTACGACGAGGAGGATCAGCGTTCGGGCGGACGAGTGGTGGGTGTGGCGATCACTCCGAACGGCAACTTCCGCGTCTACCGCGAAGTCGACGATCCGTTGTACGAGGGTTCACTCGGCACGTTGTACCGACCCAAGTTCGTGGTCGGCGGGGTGGCCGTGCACGGTTCGCGCAGCATCCCGAACTATCCGGCCTCGCACGGTTGCATACGCGTGGCGAATCCGGTGATGGATCTCATCTGGTCGCAGACGTTGTTGCCGCGCGGCGGCGCCGTCTGGATCCACGAGTAGATCCGCGCGACGAAACTCAGCCGAGCAACTTCTCGATGTCGGCCACGAGGGTCGCATCGTCGGGGGCGACCATCGGGCTGTATCGGGCGACGACGTTGCCCGAGTCGTCGAGGAGGAACTTCTCGAAGTTCCAGCGAATGTCGCCCGACACACCCTCGGCGTCGGCGGCCTTGGTGAGCTCGCCGTAGATCGGGTGGCGCCCGTCGCCGTTCACCTCGATCTTCTCGGTGAGGGGAAAGGTCACGCCGTAGGTGGTGGAGCAGAACGTGGCGATCTCGTCGGCCGAGCCCGGCTCCTGTCCGAGGAACTGGTTGCACGGAACGCCCACGACGGTGAATCCGCGGGATCCGTACTTCTTCTGGAGTTCCTCGAGGCCGGTGTACTGCGGCGTGAGACCACACTTGCTGGCCACGTTCACCACGAGAGTGGCGCGACCGGCGAGGGCGCCGAGGGTGGAAGGTTGACCGGACAGGGTGGCGATGGACTGATCGAGAAGGCTCATATCGAGGAGTCTGCCACGCGCCGGACCGACCTGGATCACGGAGCAACCGGGACGAAAGTGGTCGGGGAGGGGGGATTTGAACCCCCGACCGCCTGCACCCAAAGCAGGAACGCTACCACTGCGCCACTCCCCGGTTCCGGCGAGCCTAGCAACGAGGTTCGCGACATCGCCGTCGAGTGTCCGGCTTCGACAACCAGCCGAGGCTTACGATCGTCCCGATGACGATCGTGGTCGTGACTCTCGCAGTGGTCGCGGTCGTTTCGTCCTCGCTCGGACTCGTGCTCGGTTTTCGCCGTCGTCGCGAGAGGTCGATCGTTCTCGATGCGATCGTCGAAGCGATGTCGGGAGTGGGACTGGTGTTCTCCGAACAGGGCCGGGTGATGGCGGCCTCCGACGGATTGCGTCGCCTGCACCTCGACGACCCGGTCGGGCTCGAGGTCGCTGCCGCGTTGCGCGTGGATGCGGGATCGGTGGGAGCTCGGCGCATCGCCGACGTGATGGCTGCGGCGCGGGACGACCGTCGCGAGACCGCCGAGTTGCCGGCCATCGCCGGCGACGGTTCGATGCGCGTTCTCGAGATCGAAGGATTTCCGGTCCACCTCCCGACGGTTGGTGGGGCACTCGTGCTCGTCGATGCCACCGAGCGTCGGGCACTCGCGATGCGTTCAGCGCAGAGCGAGCGCATGGAGGCGCTCGGCTCGCTGGCCGGCGGACTGGCCCACGACTTCAACAATCTGCTGTTCGTGACGCTCGGCAACCTTCAGTTGTTGGCCGCCAACGATGTGGTGTCCGGAGACGAGAAGTTGTCGAAGTTCGTCGATCGCTCGATCTCGGCCGTCGAACGAGGCGCCGAGATCACCAAGTCGCTCCTCGCGGTGGCTCGCAGTCAACCCCTCGAGGAATCCTCGATCGTTGCCGGTGACCTCGTGCGCGGAATCCTGCCCTTGCTCCGGCAAGCGATGGGTGCCACCCGGTCGGTGGAGTTGCGGGTTCCCGACGAGCCGGTTCATCTCATGGTGGATTCGGGTCGCCTCTCGAGTGGTCTGCTGAATCTGGCCTTCAACTCGCGCGATGCGATGGGACCGGAAGGAACCCTGATCGTGCGTCTCGAACCATTCGACGAGGACGGTCGGGCGATGCTGCGCATCGCGATCGTCGACGACGGAACGGGAATGCCGCCCGAGGTGGCCGCCCGGGCGCTCGAACCCTTCTTCACCACCAAGGGTGTGGGGCGAGGAACCGGCCTCGGGTTGGCGGCCGTGCAAGCCTTCGCCGAGCAATCGGGTGGTCGTGTCGCACTGCACAGCGTGGTGGGGGAGGGCACGACGGTTTCCATCGAGTTGCCGATGCACGATCCGGACGTCGAGCGAGGGGAGCCCCGACATCACCGGCGAGCCGGCCGTCGCGCGGTGGTGGCCGACGACGAGCAGCAGTTGGCCGAGTTGGTGGCGGTGTGGCTCGCCGAGGTGGGCGTCGAGGCCCGTTGGGCGACCACCCCCAAGGATGCCCTCGAGTTGGTCGAGGAGTTCAAACCCGACGTTCTGGTTTCCGACGCGAACTTCGGCGAGCAGACCGACGGCATCGAGTTGGCCAAACTGGCTCAGGCCATCGATCCCGATATCGCGGTGGTGTTCATGACCGGATTCAGCTCGAGCATGCGCGCTCTGCAGGATCTCGGTGAACGCACCCTGGCCAAGCCCTTCTCCCGAGAGGCGCTCCACGCCGCGGTTGCTCCCTTGCTGGCCAGTCGCGAGGACCACGATGGGCGATAGTCGCATCCGTTTGCTGGTGATCGACGACGAGCCGGCGATCTGCGAGTTGGTGGCCGACGTCGCCGAACTGGTGGGATTCGCCACCACGGCGGCGAGCAGTCGCGAAGAGATCGAAGCCGCGATCGAGGGACGCTACGACTGTGTCGTGCTCGACCTGTCGCTCGGCGACATCGACGGCATCGAGGTGATGAGCCGATTGGGTTCCCTGCACCGCGGCATGCCGCTGATCCTCGTTTCCGGTGCCGACGAGTCGCTGTTGAAGAGTGCCGGCACCATCGCCGAGATGCACCGGTTGCGGGTTCTCGGTCGATTCGCCAAACCCTTCTCGGTCGATCTGCTCAGGGCCGCCCTTCTCGAGTTGCCCGCTCTGGTGTCCGAAGCGGTCGATCCGACCGGTCCCCGAGCCCGCATCGGCGACGACGAGCTTCTCGACCCGTCGCACCTGCTCCTCGCGTATCAGCCGAAGGTTTCGGCGTCGACGGGGGACGTGGTGGGTGTCGAGGCTCTCGTTCGGTGGCGCAGTCCCTTCCGTGGCGACCTGTCGCCGTCGGTGTTCGTGGCTCTCGTCGAGGAGGCCGGGCGGTCGGGCGAACTGCTCGATGCGGTGATGACCATGGCGGCCCGTGATCGTTCACGGCATCGATCCCTGGACTCGATGCCGAACGTGTCGCTCAACGTCTCGGTGCTCGATCTCGTCGACGAGGATCTCCCGCGTCTCGCGTTGCGAATCCTCTCGGAGGCCGCCGAGCCCGCTCGCTGGACGTTCGAGATCACCGAAACCACGCCCATCACCGCACAGACCACCGCGATCTCGGTGCTGACCCGTTTGCGCCTCGCCGGATTCCACTTGGCGGTCGACGACTTCGGAACCGGGACGAGCAACTACGAGCGCTTGCTGGTCGCGCCGTTCACCGAACTCAAGATCGATCGAGCGATCGTGGCTCGCGTGGATCCGGATGCGATCGAACCCGATCCGATGGTCCGGTCGGGAATCGACGTCGGACACTCGCTCGGAATGCAGGTCGTCGCCGAAGGGGTCGAGTCGTTCGTTCAGATGAGAGCCGTGCGCGACCTCGGATGCGACTCCGTCCAGGGCTATCTGGTGTCGCCACCGGTCGCACCCGACGGTCTCGATGCGGCCCTCGATGGCTGGGCCGAGAACTTCGGGGTGTCGGGACTCGCGCCCGATTGACCGCTCAGTCGCCGATGGCGAGGGCGTCTCGGATCGTCCGCGCGATCGATGCCCGAAGTTCGGACTTCGGGCACTTCGCGCTCGAGAGCAGATAGTCGATCCCGTCGAGACTCAGCGCGAGGTCGATCGCCCGTTCGGCGATCCGGCGGTCGTTCCGATCCTTCAGTTCCGTTTCGAATTGGGCGACGGTTTGTCGGCGCAGGAGACCTCGGCGTCGTTCCACTTCCTCGGCCACGGTGACGGATCGGGTCGCGGCCACCAGACTTCCCCGTGCCGTCGCGGCGATTCGCTCGTAGAGCCGCACCCGATGATCGATGATGGCCGCCAAACGCTCGTCGAACGAACCCTCCGTGTCGAGATCGAAGAAGAACGTGCGCACTTGCTCGAAGCGCACCTCGATGGCGGTGGCGGCGAGGTCTTCCATGTCGTCGAAGTAGCGGAACACCGATCGTTCCGAGACGCCCGCCTCCTCGGCCACCCGGGCCGCCGACGGGCGTATCTCGCCGCGTTCGTAGAGCGAGAGCAGCGCGTCGACCACCGCACGCTTGTTGCGCTCGCCCCGCAGGCGGCGACCGTCGGTCGAAGTTTCGTCATCGGTGGACGGAGCGCTCACGGGGCCATATTAGGCGACTTCGGGTCGGGGCAATTCGTCGTGACATCCGGTTGTCCGAGCCGGTCGTGACAGGTGTGTCTTCACGGATCGGAAACCGATGGGCAGTGTGGGTTGCGTGAGTGCAACCGGTCCGGCCGTTTCGGCCTTGTTGTCCTCGTGCGGCGACGAGGGCAACGTCGAGGGCAACGTCGAGGTCGACGATGAAGGTCACGACGAGCGTGACGACGAGCCGATCCCGGTCTTCCTTCTCGACGACCACGAGATCGTGCGTCGGGGTGTCCGTGTCCTGCTCGAAGCGACCGGTGCCATCGCCGTCGTCGGTGAAGCGGGCTCGGTCGAGGAGGCCCGTCGCCGAATTCCCGCGGTTCGTTCACGAGTCGCGGTTCTCGACGTTCGGTTACCCGACGGGAACGGTGTCGAGGTGTGTCGCGAGATTCGCAGTGCTCCGTCGGGAATCCAATGTCTGATGTTGACCTCGTACTCCGACGACGAGGCCCTGCTCGGAGTCACCCGGTCGGGAGCGACCGACAGTCGTTGGGCCCTCGGGAACCCGGAATCACCGTGGGATCCGGCGTGATCGACCGGCTCAGGCGCGCGCCGCGGCCTTGCGGATCCGCTTGGCGGCTCGGCCCACCGGTCGGAGGTGGCGATGGTCGAGATCGCCCAACTCCACACCGTTGGCGAAGAGAACCCGGTAACGCAGCCAGTTGAAGCCGTTGGCGAGAACGACCTGACCCGCGGTGCCCGACGGGACCCCGGGAAGGTCGACGGTCGATTCGACCCGGTCGCGAAGGCGAAGATCGATCTGGTCGGCGTGCGGCTTGGCGAGAGCGTGCGGCTTCCACATCGGCATGCCCCCATCATGCCCGATGGGGTGGTTCCGAGTCGTGTTCGTTCGTTCCCGTCGGGTCGTTCCCGTCGGGTCGTTCCAGTCGGGTCGTTCCCGTCCGGTTGGCTCCGGGAACCGCCGGTACACTTCGATCTCTGTGAAATCGACGTGTGAAACCCTCGAAGGCAACAAGGTTCTCCTGAAAGTCGAGGTGGACGCCGCGGATTTCGAGCGCGACATCGAGGTCGCGTTCTCCAAGATCGCCCGCGAGGTTCGACTTCCGGGATTCCGTCAGGGCAAGGCTCCTCGCCGGGTCCTCGAAGCGCGCATCGGTCTGGCGGCGGCCCGCGAGCAGGCGCTCCGGGACGGCGTCCCCACCTATCTGGCCCGCGCGGTGCGCGAGAACAACGTCGACATCATCGCCACGCCCGACGTCGAGATCACCGGGGGAGCCGACGACGGCGACGTCGCGTTCTCGGCCACCTGCGAGGTACGGCCCGTCATCACCGTTCCGGGTCACGAGGGTTTGCGCGTCGAGGTCGGTTCGGTGTCGGTGGGCGACGACGAGATCCAGAACGTGGTCGACGCCGAGTTGCGTCGTCAGGGCGAACTCGTCACCGTCGACCGGTCGGCCGCGACGGGCGACTTCGTGGTCGTGGATCTGGTGGGCACCCGTGACGGCGAGCCGGTTCCCGGACTGGCGGTCGACGATTGGTCGTACGAGATCGGCAAGAAGTGGGTCACCCCGGAGTTCGACGATCACCTGATCGGTTCGGTGGCCGGGTCCGAACTCCGCTTCACCGGCACTCCCAACGGAACCGAGTCGCCGGCCGATTTCGTGGTGGCGGTGCAGTCGGTGCAGGAACTCGTGGTCCCGGCCCTCGACGACGCATGGGTGGCCGCCAATGTCGACGGCCACGAAACGGTCGCCGATTGGCGCACGGCGGTGGCCGATCGCCTGGCCGAGGCGCAGTGGGGACAGATTCGACAGACCTTGGTCGAGAAGGTGACCGACGTGCTCGCCGAACTCGTGACCGTCGATCCCCCCGAGGCGTTGGTCGCGGCCGATCTCCAGCGCCGCGTCGAGAACACCGCTCGACAGTTCCAGATGCAGGGCATCGACCTCGCCCAGTGGTTGGCCGCAACCGGCCAGGAGGTCAAGGACTTCGTCGAGTCGCTGCGTCCCCAGTCGGTCAAGGCGGCCAAGGTCGATCTGGCCCTGCGGGCCGTGGTCGTGGCCCAGGGACTCGCCGCCACCGAGGACGACGTCGATCGTGAACTGTCGGTGATCGCCGCGCGGTCGAACGAGAACGCGATCCGCCAGCAGATGATGTCGGGATCGAAGAAGAAGCCGAAGCTGGTCACGTTCGAGCAAGTGAAGGCGGCCTACGAGGCCAACGACGCGCTGGTGGATCTGGCGGCCGAGGTGTCGAAGTCGAAGGCTCTCGACTGGTTGGTGCACCACGTGACCTATGTCGATGACACCGGCAAGGTTCTCGACGGTGACACAGTGGTGGGGTATCCGGAAGCCGATCACGATTACGATCACGAAATCGCCGGAGAGTCCGACGAGCAGGAGAACGCATGAACCTCGAGGCCTTCAACTACTACGTCCCCACCGTCGTCGAGCAGACGAATCGGGGCGAACGCGCGTACGACCTGTACAGCCGCCTGCTGAAGGAGAACATCCTCTTTCTCGGCACGCCGATCGACGACACCATCGCCAATCTCGTGTGCGCGCAGTTGATCCATCTCGAGAGCGAGAATCCCGACAAGGACATCAACATCTACATCAACAGTCCGGGCGGCGACATCACGGCCCTCTTCGCGATCTACGACACAATGCAGTTCATCAAGAACGACATCGCCACCATTTGTCTCGGGCAAGCCGCCAGCGCGGCCGCCGTGTTGTTGGCCGCCGGCACCAAGGGCAAGCGTCTCGCCCTCCCGCACAGCCGGGTGTTGCTCCACCAGCCGTACGGTCAGGTCGGGTACGGGCAGGTCACCGATCTGGAGATCGCGGCCAAGGAGATCCTCCGTATGCGCGACCTGCTCGAGGAGATCCTGGCTCATCACACCGGTCAACCGATCGAGCGCATCCACGCCGACACCGATCGCGACTTCGTGATGGAGGCCAACGAGGCCTTGGCGTACGGAATCATCGACGACGTCATCTCGAGCCGCGCGGTCGTCGACCGTGGTGGCCCCATCCGCTGACCGTCGACACCCCAACCACACTTCGACGTCATCTCGACGACGTCACGACGGCGTCGGCCCGAAGCGTCGGAGGGGCCGCTTTCACGTGGTCACGCTCCTGCGTGCGGGTACTTTTTGCCCGACCATTCAAGGAGCCGGGTCAAATCGCCGACAACGCTTCGGCCGATCGGTCAGACTGTCGTTCGGCCGACCGACTCCGATGCCCCCGTGACACGATGGCACCGGATCGTTCCACCAGCATCCGACCCTGCACGACCCGAGACACCCGAGACAAACGAGAGGAGACGACATGGCCAAGTTCGGCGACACCGGCGAAATCCTGAAGTGCTCCTTTTGTGGCAAGTCGCAGAAGCAGGTCAAGAAGTTGATCGCCGGCCCCGGCGTCTACATCTGCGACGAGTGCATCGATCTCTGCAACGAGATCATCGACGAGGAAGTCACCGAGGGCGCCGAGCTCCGGAGCGACGAACTGCCGAATCCTCGTGAGATCACCGAGTTCCTCGATCAGTACGTCGTCGGACAGACGCTGGCCAAGCGCGTCCTGGCGGTCGCCGTCTACAACCACTACCGGCGCATCCAGTACCAGAAGGAGCACGGCCTGTCGAAGCGCGACGAGGTCGAGTTGTCGAAGAGCAACATCTTGCTCCTCGGCCCCACCGGATGCGGAAAGACCCACCTGGCCCAGACGCTGGCCCGCATGCTCGACGTACCCTTCGCGATCGCCGATGCGACGGCACTCACCGAAGCCGGCTACGTCGGCGAGGACGTCGAAAACATCCTGCTGAAGCTCATCCAGGCGGCCGACTTCGATGTCAAGAAGGCCGAGACCGGCATCATCTACATCGACGAGATCGACAAGATCGCCCGCAAGAGCGAGAACCCGTCCATCACCCGCGACGTCTCCGGTGAAGGAGTGCAGCAGGCCCTCCTGAAGATCCTGGAGGGAACGGTGGCTTCCGTTCCCCCGCAGGGAGGGCGCAAGCACCCCCATCAGGAGTTCATCCAGATCGACACGACCAACGTGCTCTTCATCTGTGGTGGCGCGTTCGCCGGACTCGACAAGATCATTGAACAACGGATCGGGCACAAGGGAGTCGGATTCCACGCCACGGTGCGCAGCAAGAACGAGAAGAACGCCGGCGAGTTGTTCGCCCAGGTTCTCCCCGAAGACCTGCTCTCGTTCGGATTGATTCCCGAGTTCGTCGGCCGACTCCCCATGATCGGAGCGGTCCACAATCTCGATCAGGAAGCACTGGTGAAGATCCTCGTCGAGCCGAAGAACGCGCTGGCTCGTCAGTTCCAGAAGTTCTTCGAGTTCGAGGACGTCGAGCTCGAATTCACTCCCGAGGCTCTCGGGGCGATCGCCGATCTGGCGCTGCTGCGAGGAACCGGAGCCCGAGGTCTGCGCGCGATCATCGAGGACGTCCTGCTCGAGACCATGTACGAGATTCCCGGACGAAGCGACGTGGCGAAGGTGATCGTCGATGGCGACTCGGTGGCCAAGAAGGCGGCCCCGAAGATGTTGCCCCGTGGTGCCGCCCGGACCGCGCGTCCGCGCCGCGCCGCCAGCTAAATCGATTTCGACCCGGTCGGTGCTTGACTGACGGCATGCAGTACGGCGAGGCGCTCGCGTATCTCGAGTCGCGTTCCAGTTACGAACGAACCGGTCGAATCGAGTCCCCGTCGACGGCGACCATCGAGAAGCTGTGCTGGGCGCTCGGCGATCCGCAACACTCCGCACCCGTCGTGCACATCACGGGCACCAACGGCAAGGGCTCGACGGCTCAGATGATCACGCGAATCCTGATGGCCGCCGGACTGAGGGTCGGCACCTACACGAGCCCGCACCTCGAGCGCATCAACGAACGCATTCAGATCGACGGCGAGCCGATCTCGGATCGGGCGTTCGGTGAGCACGTCGGCGCGATCGCCGACATCGAGGGTGTGGCCGGTGTCCGGCCAGGATTCTTCGACATCTGCACGGCGGCGGCGTTCCGATGGTTCGCCGATGAGGTCGTCGACGCGATGGTGATCGAGGTCGGGTTGCTGGGTCGATGGGACGCGACCAACGTGGTGAACTCCGCGGTCGCCGTGATCACCAACATCGGTCTCGATCACACCGAGTTCGCCGGCCCGACCAAGCAACACATCGCCCGCGAGAAGGCCGGCATCATCAAGCCGGGTTCGCTCGTGGTGACGGGTGAGACCGATCCCGAACTGATCGAGATCTTCGCGGCCGAAGGCGGCTCGGAGTTGTTGGCTCGCGGCGTCGACTTCGAGTTACTCGCCAACGATCTGGCCGTCGGCGGACGCATGGTCGATCTGAGAACCCCTCTGGCCACCTACCGCGACGTGTTCGTCCCGTTGCACGGCCGTCACCAGGGCGAGAATCTCGCGGTGGCGGTGTGCGCCGCCGAGGCACTCTTCGCGCAGGCGGTCTCCTCGGAGGTTCTGGAAGAAGCGATGGCGATGGTCGCCATGCCGGGACGCTTCGAGGTCATGAGCCACCAGCCGCTCGTGATCATCGACGGCGCGCACAATCCCGCCGGAGCCGATGTCTGCGCGTCGGTGTTCTTCGGCGATTTCGATCCGGCCGGCCGTCGCCTCCTCGTGGTCGGGTGCCTGAACGGCCGCGATCCCGACGAACTCCTCGCCGCGTTGCGCGCCGACGAATTCGATCGGGTGGCGGTGTGCACGGCACCGTCGCCGCGTGGTCGCCCGGCCGCCGAGTTGATGGCGGCCGCCCGGCGAATCGGTTGCGACGCCGATCAGGTGTCGGCCGTGGAGTCGGTCGCGGATGCGATCGACTCCCTGTTGGGGGACGCCGGTCCCGACGACGCGTTGCTCGTCACCGGTTCGCTCTACGTGGTCGGTGCCGCTCGATCGCACCTGCATCAACGTCTGCCCTGAGTGGCGCCCCCGACTGACAGTCCGTCGGTAACCGCTGACGGGCACCTCTGACCGGCACTCCGACCGGCACTCCGACCGG
>Ga0169931_10010497_pt1 | contig 13195 bp, 15 predicted proteins | sample Kivu_15m_20L_FD_129675 | JGI IMG/M metagenome (GOLD analysis project Ga0169931, IMG submission 129675) | Freshwater microbial communities from Lake Kivu, Western Province, Rwanda to study Microbial Dark Matter (Phase II) - Kivu_15m_20L... | ecosystem: Environmental > Aquatic > Freshwater > Lake...
TCGCTTTTATCTTTATTTAATCTATAGGAATTCTGCACTTTTAGAAAATTTGATTGCTGGTTGATAAACTTAAGATTCTTATTCACGTAGATAAAAATGTAGTCCTCTGCACATTTTAACAATAATCCGTAACATATTTTATTAATTACATCCATGATAGTATCAGTAGACTTTATTTTAATATTTGTATTTGTATAATTGTATATCACACTAATTATTATTGAGTCATCACTATCCATCATGAATTTTCTTATTTAATTTTAATTATATAATGATCCGAAATTGTTCTCCTTATAATGAATAAAGAAGGGACGATGCCTAACTCAAATGATGAATCCGGATTCGATTACTTACTTGTTTTAGATTTTGAAGCTCAATGTATTGAAGATGGAAAGCTTGAAGTCCAAGAGATAATAGAATTCCCTGTATTAGTGATAGATTCACATTCTCAAAATATTTTGGAAAAATATTTCCATGCATATGTCAGGCCTACAATTAATCCCAATCTGTATCCTTTTTGCATGGAACTTACTGGAATTACACAAGAACAAGTTGATAAAGGAAACCCTCTAGAGGAAACTCTTTACAATTTGCATCTTTTCTTAGAAGAGAATAAGATAATTAGTTCTAATTTTGTGTTTGTAACATGCGGAGATTGGGATTTGAGAAACTGTCTTAAAAAGGAAACTAGATCAAAGAAAATCCAATATAGGAACTATCTTAAGAATTACATAAATCTTAAAAAGGTGTTTCGTTCTTTTATTGGATTGGATGAAAAAACAATGGTGGACATGGTTTCAATGTTAAATGAATTCAATATAAAATTAGAGGGTAGACATCATTCAGGTATCGATTATGCAAAAAATATAGCTAAGATTATTGTGCATTTACTTAAGAAAGGACAAAAATTTACTAAAAAATTTGTTTCTTTAGTTAAATAAAGAAATTATATTTCATCAATTTCTTTGTTTTATTTAAAAATTTATTAAGTATAATTTCTAAAAAAATTCAATTATCATAGTTGGAATTTAATAAATATATCACAAAACAATCATTTAACCTTTTTTATATTGTGAAATTAATGTAATATGAAATAATGTATATCTAATGTATTATAATATTACGAAATTTTTAATTATAAAGTTTTTATCATTTCACCAATCTCATACAATGTATCTTTTCTTAGAAGTTAGCTCAGGACTCTTCTTTTCGGCATGAGGCTTAGGAGAATGATATTTGGGAGAATTCACATCTCTAATATAATCTCGTTCTGTTTCTTCAGTAGGTTTAGTTTCGTATAGTTGAATTGATTCAAAATGAGGTTGAATATAACTAAAATTTAAGGGTAGATTAGATTTATCGAAAACAGTAATATTCTCATCTAAAGCGCTTTTCGTCATAAAAACTTCCGAACTCATTTCTTCCTCCTTATTTCTGGGCATATATTCCTGAGATAATCTTATATTATCGTTTGTATAAATTGGAAGGGTTTCTTTTTCCTTTTGTATTTTTAATTTTTCTGGTTGAAGAAATTTCAAACTTTTAATTTGCTTCAAAACACTTAAATTATTCATGTCCAACAAATTTATTCCTCGGATATATTTAAAAGGATCATAATCAACAGCAGGTACTTCTCTCTTTATATCTAAATCATTGAATTCTATATCTAATCTTTCCAATTTCTTAAACAATTTTGAAATCATTTTGTAAAACTTCTGTTCACTTTGAATGAAAATAACCAGAGTAGGGTTTATAAAATTACTTTTATAGTCAATCATGTCAGACATATAATGATAAGTAAAGTAAGAATCTTGATATATTCTTCAGCAGCTTTCCTAAATTTATGTTCGTTCTAAAATAACAATTTATTAATTTATAATCATTACATCCTCAAAATACTGAATTTCTTTCATACTTTCCATCTCACCTTTGGAAAGCTTATCATTTCTGGTTTTTACTAAATTCTCCAACTTTTGGTCATAATGATCATATGTGATCCTTGCTTGTTCTCTTTTTTCGATGGAATTTGATACTTCAAGATATTGACTATCCCAAAAATAACCAAACTGCTGAATTTCTTTTAAATTCTCTAAAAGATTTTCATAATTCTTTTTACATTGTTGATGAACTTCGATTATTTTTTTGATAGTATTCATATAAATGATATCATCGTCATTTTTGTAAATATTATGAAGATACTCAGATAGTTCATCGTTTATGGTATTAAAATATTGAACTTTTTGTTGAAAAGAGTTGTAAAAATGTTGAAGCTTAGAGATAGACAAATTGACTAACTTTAACTCTTCTAGCTTTTTATCGAAGTCTAAATCCTTAGTGCGTGGTCCATTAAATAATTCATATATCTTTTCTTTAGTTTTAGTCCAAAAATTAGGCATCCTATCTTATCTTATAAATTAGTAGTTTATAATTAATTTATAGCGTAAAAATATTATTATTTGATCGAGAGTATACAATTTTTATTAATTTAATTTAAATTTAATTTATTTAATTCTTAATGCAAAAACTACGAAAAATAACAAAACGTTGTTTTAACCTTAATAAAGCAAGTAAACACTTCTCCATCACTCATAATTATCACTCACCGGCTACTCTTTGGGTAAATGGAAGGGAATATAAATTCGATGATAATTTAGAGGAGTACAGCAGTTATATACAAGCGTTTTTAAATAGGAGATACACTCATAAGAAAGAAATTTCCCCTAAAATAAAAGTTTTGAAGGACATGAACAATGTATTAAGAGATTATCACAATAGTTTTTATGTGCAGATAACTTACCCTACATATAACTTATTTGATTTGGATTATCTTAGATATATGCAAGCACATAAAATAATTGACAGTGGCTATATTATTTCGAGGTTTTTCGAAGAATATGAAAAGCCTATGTACGATGCGATGCTAACTAAGTTTTTAATCAATGGACGTGTAGAATTTATGGAAGACAGGGAATTATTTTATAATTATCGACAAGAGATAAATAAACTTATTAAGGTGTTTTATGATGGAGACAAACTTAGTTATTTGGAAAGAGAAATCGAAAGGGCATATCTGATTCTAAAACAATCTAAGAATTATGAGCTGGTTAATAAGTATGTAAACAATCCTAAGTTAAAAAAGGAAGAATGTGTATTGACCTTCTCTGAGTTGAACAAAATGAGTGGGCATGTTAATTTTAGAATGTGTAGCCCAGAATATTTTTTTAAGGCTTGCCCCATATTCGAAAGAATAGATGTAGAGAAGATGTTTTATTCTCTTTATGAGATCAGATACAATTCACTCTCTAAATTTCAAATTTTCGAAAAACTAAAATTGAAATATCAATACAGAAAATCCTTGCTCAAGACACAACACAGAGTCCAATTTGTTGCATATTTCATTTATTTAAGAATTTTTCAATATTTAGAATCTTATGAATACAACAACGAATTTAACCTTTCCTTGAACTTCAAGATTAATTTTAACATGTTAGTATTTCACACATGGTTAATCGTTCAGAGACTAAAAATTATAATAAATTCTAATGATAACAAAGACAATACAAGATATGCTAAATATCTTGTGAAGGAGATTATTGAAAAGATTGTAAATTACTTCAACAATAATATAGGAAATTTTCAATTTTCTCACAGGGAAAGCGAAAAAATTATATTCGTGGACAAATTTATTCACAAGATATTCGATTTTCTTACATGGAACTTTTATATTGTAAACAACGAAAATAAATTCAACAATATTAAAAATTTGATAAATGATGTAATATTCGAAAACACCAGAAGTAAAGATGATAAATATCTAAAAAGGCTTTGTTACTATTCTCTTTATCATTTTTTCTATTTTAATGACCTATCCTATGAGAAAATAGAGAAGACAGATTTCGATTTCTCTGTGAATAATGTGCCTATCTCCGCACATGAATTCGTGGATATAAATGATAAACTTAGTGATAGTTTTAAATCTTATTCACAATATCTTACTGGATTAAATAACATAGATAATGTAAACATCACAGAAACCTTAAAAAATTATAAAGAAAACGAGTTTCTCTTTTTTGAAAAATACAATAAAGCTATAAAAATCGAAGATCTATCTAATAAAACAAAAGAAGCTGAATATAAGAAGATTTTCCAGGAATTAATTTCAAAATACGGAGTTAATCCTTATAAGGATAAAAATAATTTTTATGAATATGACATAGAGAAAAGCGCTGTATCAAAGTTAAATAAATATGTGAAAAACGAGATTATTTATGAAACAGCGATTGCCCATGAAAAGGTAATGTGTAAATGAATCATTTTTATATTTTAATACATTTAGTATTTATATGAAAAAGAGCAAATGGAAAAAAATTCTACTGGTTCTATCTGGGAAGAAAAATCCATAAAAGAATTTGAAGATATAAATAATCTTGGTTTATCAAATATTGATAAACTTAGAGAAAAAAGAAAAAAGTATTTAGAGAGTATTGCGAATAAAAAGATATAGATAACAATAAATATAATTTTTAGGAGGCTATTAAATGCATATTATAAAATATTTCTATACGTTCTATTATAAATGATTGAATATTAATGTATAGTAAATTATATAATATGTTAAAATTTATTAAAAAATTTAATGAAGAGACAAATACACAGAAAAAATTACTCTGAAATTCCTCATTCATCTAAAATGAATTTAAACTACCCAGAAAATGTAAAAATCACAATAAATAATAAAATAAATGAAGAACAAAGCAAGGACCTAATCTTTTCAGAGTCATTCTCAGACATACCCAAAATATTTAACATGAATTTAGAAGAGATTTCAGTATTGGAAACTAATCCTATTTTCTCGAAAAATAATAATCAAATTAATTTTAACAACAAAGTTACAAATAAAAATTTTATTAAGATAATTACTAACAAATTCCACGATTTGTTTCTTAAACTAGTAAATCAAATAAAAATGCAGAAGATAGAAATAAATAATCTAAGAAAAAACTCAAAAAGCAATTTAAATTTTAATGAAGAAAAATCAGGTAATATATTTTATAAATTATAGAAGCAATTATTCCTCAATTAGAAAATAATTACGATCCGTTAGAAACAGAGACAGAAATGTTGAAATATTTAATGAATGAAGAGTTGGAATGTTTTAATCAAATTTTGTTTGACTCGAATATTCAACTAAACGAGTTACAAGCTCAGGAGGAATCTCTAAGGCGTGAAATATTGAAGAAGCATAAAGAAATTGAAAAATTCAACTTAGACATAGAAGAATGTAAGAGGCAGAAAGAAATTTACATCAAAGAATTACAAAACATCGCATTGAAATTGACTGAATATAAGTCTATAATTCAATCTCAGGGAAGTCTCTACAAAAAATCCGAATGCGATTGCCAAAATAAAGATTATGAAGAAAGAAATAGAGGAAGAAACTCTGTCGTCGAAAATTTTGAAGACGAAGAAGAAGAATTTAATATAGAGGAGTTCCAATTGCTGCTTAATGCAGATAATAGAGAGTATATGATTAAAAAAATCTTACAAGAGAACCGAAAATACAAGTCGATTGTGAAAGTTATGAAAACAGAAGAAGCAGAGTTTGGAAATTACTTAATTCAATTAGAAACAGAACTCGACAACTTTTCTAAATTCAAAAATTTCTGTTTATCTAAGATGAATACTATAGACGAAAACGTCTTGAAGTGTAGAGATATGGTAGATTCATTTTCCGATAAAATAAACAATATCGAATTCCATCTTGAAATATATGAAGATGTAGGAAATAATTTATTAACTAGTCATAAATAAAAACGATTCTTCTTTTACAATAATTTAATATGAATTATAAAAATGTTCACACAATCTTAAAAAGTTAATTAAATTGAATTATACCATAAATAATCTACAATGAATGCTAAGTAGCATTTATTGTGTAAGCATATATTTATAAAATTTAATAGTCCCCTCTAATTCTTCTTGCTAGATTCATATCCTTTTTCATTAAGGTAACTCTTTTAGCATGAAGGGCGCAAAGATAAGAATCTTCGAATAATCCGACCATGTAATCTTCACTAGCTATATGTAAGGCAAGAAGTGCTTGGGGTGTAAATCTAAAGGGAACATTGGGGGAGTAATTAAAGACTACGTCTCTTACTAATCTTTGAAAGGGCATTTTCCTTATGGACAACTCATTTGCATTTTTTTTATTTTTTATTCGTTGAAGTGGTTTATTCCTGATCTCGAAAGACTTCCTGCTGACTGTGTGGCCCTTTTGTAAAAATATCTTTCTCTCACGTTCTGCTTCCTCTGCTTCCTCTTTTTGTTCATTTTTCTTGGAAACTTTATTTTTAGGATCTGCTGAGACAGATTTTTTATCTTTCTCCTTTTCCTTTTCTTTTTCTCTGCTTGGAAGATTTTCTTTATTTTTATTTTTTTGCTCTTTTGTAGTTTTTGATGCGCCGTTGCTTTGTTTTGCTCCTTTATTCATTTGAAATTTGAATTTAAAATTTTTATTATTTTTTTAATATTATATTCATATATTGAATTAAATTTTAGAGAATTTAACTAATTTAATAAAATTATGTCTGCTAAAAATATCGAACTAAAAGACATCAATTTAGTAATTGAAGAAACCAAGGAAATAAAGATAAGTGAAAATGATATTCGTACTAATGATGTCAAAACACTAACGAAAAAAACAGCAAAGATTAATTTTTCCACTTCGAGTTTTTTCCTTAAAGAAGCAATGTTAGAAATTGAATTTTATAAATTTTTTAAAATGACAACTTGTGATATAGAATATAAAGACGGCTTATCATATAAAAATGTAAAATTAGTTTTAGAATCGAATAAATTGACTGTTTTCGATAAAAACATTGAGGACAGTCGACTGAGTATTTTATCTCCTATACTTGTACTAAATTTTGATCAGATAACCGCAGATGTGTCAGTAACATCAGAAATGAATAAATTTTCAATTTATGTCCTTGGTTGTAAGAAAATATTTAAATTTCGTACTGATAAATCACAAATTTATAAAACTGTTTTAATTTACCTTAACCATTTCATTAAATCATCCCTAGGGTCAAGAACAAATTTATTAGGAGTTAGTTTAAGAAAAGATTTTTATAAAGTATTTAAATTTTCAAATATGACTCTAATTAATTAGTTTTACTTCTTTACAGAAAAGCAATTTACAGACAAGGCCAACACGGGAGATCTCCTAATTTTTAGAGGGCTTGAATATGGAGCAAAATGTCAGAGATTCTTCACATGGGCCCATTACGATCATGTCGCATTATTAGTAAAAAAAAATGATCAATTATTTGTTTATGAGACAACCTCCAAAGATGTATAAATATTATGATTTAAAATTTAGGGTGCAAAGCTTAGGAACTGGAGAGATTTTCTTTTTTATTATTGGGTTCTGTTATATGACAAAATGGTTTATAGAGAGCTTATCTATGGATCGAATAAAGAAGACAGAGATCCCTTTCAAGAAAAATTAAAGGAAAGCTGTGATATATTTATTAAAGACACTGAAAGAAAAAAGTATATATTTTCTTGTTGCGCCTTATGTTTTTCCAGAAAAAAGGAATATGAAATCAAAAATGAGTGGAATAAATCTAATGGCTTTTTTTGTTCGCAGCTTGTTGCAGCTGCATATTTGTATTGTGGGATTTTAAAAAATAATAAAAGTTCAAAAAAGTATTTACCTGGGTCATTTAGCTCTAGTAGTAACCACCTGGAATTTGATGAAAAATTTTCTCTTGGCCCTGAGATTTTAATCGATTTTACCATAAACTAAATACACTTATAGACGAATCATTCTTTTTGTAAATCTACAATATATGGTCTGCTTATATGTAACTATATAATATTATATACCTATAATTATAATTAACTAATTCAAATAATCTCATACTGAATATATTATTTAACATTTAAATCTGATAAATTAAAAATGATGGATACTGAAAAGATGAGGAAAGAAGTCTCCACTGAAGAATGTAGCTTTGAAGTTGACAAAGAAGAAGTTAAATTAAAAATTCATTCCTCTGGGACGTATACAGAACCTGGATTAACTCTTCAAAAATGGGAAGGAGATAAAGGGTCTGAATATTATTTAGTTTCTGCCGAAAAGAATAATTTTTCCTACAGAGGGATTTTAAATTCAAAATTTCAAAGACATAATTATGGACTAAATATATACACAAACGGAGACGTTTACTTCGGAAATTATGATAATGACTTCAGAGATAAACATGGGGCTTATTTATTCGCACCTGTGAAGGAAGATGGATATGTCTATTCTGAAATGTATTTTGGTCTATGGAAGGACAATATGAAGGACCATCACGGCATTTACACCTGGATCAAACAAAAAGAAGGAACAAGCGATTTCGACAATGCTGAATTAGATGCTTTTGTAGGAGACATTCAATATGAAAATATGAAAAGAGGTTGCTATTTCTCTAAGATTAATAACAACTATTATATTTATTACGGCAGTTTTGATATTTCTGGCTATAAAACAGATAACAGAGCCTTTATTTATGATAATCAAAAAGATAGAGTATTTTGCGGAAAAATTTTTAAAGATAAAATTGTAAATGGTTATTTGATGTTCCATGAGGCAGATGGAAATTTCTTAACATTGATATATGTTGAATTTGATGAAAATCAGAATCTTATAAAAACTGTTAGAATGGAAGATATTGATCAAGCTGATAGAAATAAGAAAATCGATGAAATGGCGAAATTTAGGACTCTTATATTTGAAGAAGAATGCTTTATGAAAATTCATCAAAAATGGAAAGAAGTTAAAAATGCTGTGGAAAACGATATAAAAAATGAAAATGTTTATAACGATGAAATAATTTTTCCTAAGCTGATGAAACTAACTGCATCCTATAATGATATAACACTTTTTAGAAATTTAGAAAAGCTATTAACTAAAAAGAATTTCTGGGGAAAAATTATTGAAAAATAAATATAAAAATAGCTTCATAATAAATTGAGATAGTCATATATTATCTTATTTATAATCAATCATATCTTAAAATTTATAAATAGTCTTGCTTTAACTTTAAATTTAATTTAAAATTCTAAATTTTATATTTTAATTATTTATTTAATTATTTTATTCCAATGAATACAGTCCCATGTCCTGGTAGAATAATGATCGATCTCGGTGACGGATTCTCAACCGGTTGCTGTTTAGGGGCACTCTGGTATTTTGTAAAAGGATCTTATTACGCAGTTAGAAGAGAACGCATAAAAGGAGGTTTAATGTTACTAAGAAGCAGAGCCCCAATCCTTGGCGGCAGCTTCGCAATGTGGGCATGCATATTTTCCGTCTCTTCGTGTTTTATGGTTGCTATAAGACAAAGAGAAGACCCAATAAATTCCGTTATAGCAGGATTTTCAACAGGTTTTGTCTTGGCTATAAGAGGAGGCCTCAGAAATGCCTTTAGAAGTGCTATTATCGGAGGATTATTCCTAGGAATTATTGAGGGTATTATGGTTATTCATCAACAATATCAAAAAAGAACTCAAATCATCCAAGAAAATCAGGCTGTTATAAAATATAAAAAAGATATGGAAAGAACATATGGTTATAAATTCAAAGAGCCTCCCAGATTAAAAACTCACGAATTCGATGAGGAGTATAATGTAAATAAAATACAAACTGAAAAAGCCAGAGTTGTTAGTGATGATGTAGTGAGAGCAGATCCAGCTGTTAAATTATGATAATATTAAATATAGGAATACTAAATCGAATTATAATTTTTAGATTAATTCTATATTTTTGTAATAATTTTAATTTTATAAAGTATATTTAATAATTGGTAATTGAAGTAAATCTGATATAGATAAGTTTTAATTAAATCAAATATTAAATAATAAATAAGAAATATTTATATTTTAGTAAATTTTATTTAAATGATTTAGCTTTCATTCTGCACTCGAACAATCGACCTATAATTGAAGAAAGATTAATTAATTCTTCTATTAAGCTAAAATTTATTAATTATCAATCATGCTTATATTATACGTTTCGTCTAATTTTCTAATCTCATCAGTTGATGCAAATCTTAATTTATTCGAAATATTTTTTATATCTTCTGGTTTTAATTTCAACGCATTCGAAGAAGAATCCGTTTTATTTTCTAAAATGCAAGAAAAAAAATCATCTTCATTAGCTGTTAAAGTAAAATTATTTAACAATATACCTTTTTCTTTTTTATTATCAAACATGTTAATAATTTGCTTTTCTTCTCTGGCTTTAGGTGATTTGTAACTATTACCATTCAAAGCATTTGTATTGTTACTTGAATTACTTTTCAATTCTTTGTTGGCATTTGGTGAATTAAAATCATAAGGACTATTGAGATTCTGTAAGTTATAATTGTATTTGATTTTTTCTGTCGATATTTGTCTAGGCATTTCTTTAGCAGAGTGATTATTAACTTTTGTTCCTATTCCTTCGATTTCAAAAACAAAATTTCTGATTTTGTCTTTCATTTTGTTTTGAATCATGTTCTTTCCGTCATTTGAAATATTGCTATGTGTGGAAATATTGTTTAATTGTTTTTCTTTAGATGATGAAGAAGCATCCTTGTTAAAAAATTCAGTAGTAAACGTTTTCTTTATGTCTATTGAACTTTTTCTAACATAAAATAAGAAATTAAAAATATATGATGCTATTAGATATTACTTATGATCAGGATTGTTAGATCTAGTATATACTCTGTCGACTACATTCTTATTCAGGAAACTTTTTGTAACAGTTGATTCATAATTTTTAGTAAGAACATTTTCTGAAAGAACTTTCTGTTTTGGATTATTTAGGCTTGCGGAATTCAAAGTATTAAGATTATTTTCTTTATTGTTATTAATCAGTTGATTTTGTAAATTTTCCAAAAGGTTTTTAGTATGATTAGAATTAGACTCTCTATCTTTAGTTCCCAAAGTGTTCAACTGTTTATTGTTTTGATTGTTTCCATTCGAAAGATGATCAACTTTTTTATTCAAATTTACTCCATTCAGCCCTATTCCATCAGTTTTTATAATTTTTGTTATAGAATTATCTTTTTCATCATAATTAGATGGTCTTTTAAATTTATTTAACAAATCTTTGTTAATCTCAAAATCCAAATCATTATTTTTATTCAAATTTTTTTCAGAAATTTTTTTCTCTTTATAGTCCTTGATTTTTGATTTAATATCATTGACGATTCCGTTTGTTATTCCTTTTTTGTAGTTTATTGAAGGATTTTCTGAATAAAGAATCTAAATTAAGGTAAGATGATTTATTCTACATTGTTAACTTTTGATCTCATGTCACTCATTAATAAATTTTAAATAAATTCTTATATTTAATTATGTCAAATATTTTCCAAAAAATTTTTAGTACAAAAAAGGGTGTTAATCTAGGAAAAGATTCAAGTAATAAGGATATACATCCTATTAAAATGAATCTTAAAGGACAGAGAGTGCAAAATATTTATGACTCTGGGAATTTTAATATAAATTTAAATGAGGCTGAGTACACAGGTAAAGAAAAGGGTCCCCCCATGTTGAATATGAGAACGAGAATTAAAGTCTGGGGAGCATTGTGTTTGGTCGGTCTCTATTTTTATCTCGCATACAGACTTATCATATTTAGATTAAAAGCAGATGATTTAGATCTAATGGAAAGAGAAGTCAATGAAGAATTCAAGCTGAAGAAAAAAATACAAGAATTAGATAATGTTAATGCAAAATTATAAATATATATTTATTTAATTTATTAAAAAATTTTTTATACTCGTAGATGGATATGTTTATGGGTTGGGATAAAATTACCTCCTCTATTACTGGTAATCCGATTACTAAGGACTAGTATTGATTTAGTGTGCCTCATACTACATCTTTTACTGCATCGATTATATCATTCTTGCCTAGAATACTCGTCATATCATATATTACCCTGTAGTGTTGACAATATAAAACTAACATTTTCAGCCTCTTGGAAGTGAAATTGTGTTGTAACTCGAGTTGTTTATTTTAAAGTAACCTTTCAACTTACTGTGGATCTCTTCTTGACCAAATAGTGGGACCCAAATTACGATTTATTTTGATTCCGAGGTACTTGTATGTAGTTTTAATTGGATGTCCCCTATGTTCCTACATATTTCGTCTGTCATTATTCACTATCATAATTCCACTTTTATTTTGGTTCTCTACTATCTCATTTACTATTGACCCTGCCTCGAGTCTGTCCTTTTAAATTTAATTCCTCTTTGTTAATGCATATTATTTCTAGAAGATCTATTTTGGCTAGGTTCTTGAAAGAAGATTATTTTAGTGTATTCAGATTCGAGATTCGAAAAGCGTACGATAGATTCGAAATAGGATTTGATTCCAAGCTTCTTTTAAAATTCGAAAAAATATTCTAAGATTTTATTAAATAAATTAAGATTCGATATATAATTTTAATATATATTACGAAACACATACTACAAAGTGATTTCTTCGCAGGAGATTTGAATGATTACGTGAGCGGAATTAAAAACAAGGACATCTATCATTTTCAAACAACCTCTCCAAAATCAAAGAAGTGGTAACTTCGGGAAATATGAGTGATCACGGGGTAAAAGTTTTCAACTTAAAGCACCCTTTGATGAGTCCTCCTATTTAAAAATTTCATTTTGTTCTACTCTCCCTTCTAAAATATTTATGATCCTTTTGATTAGAGTCTTTTCATTGTTTAAAACATAAGGATTTATTGACCTCGACGCGATTATATTGTCATCTGTCGAATATTGTTTTAATTTTGATTGGGATGTCAAGTAAATTACATCCAGATTCCCATCAAAGAAAATTGTCTATTTCGTTATGTATGTATCTTAAGATATACTCTTCCTTGTCTGTAAAAATAATACTATTATAAGAGCTTGGGAAAATTATGTTTTCTTCTGAATTTATTAAATTTTATTTTATAATTTGTAATGTAGCAGTTTATGGATTTGAAACTTTGTAAGTTATAAAAATGATGAATGAGGTATATATATAGAAAATAGCTCATGACCTTTATATGCTTAAAATATTATCAAACATGAATTTATTAAGAAGAATATCTAAAAAAATTTTGGATAATAATTTTAATAAAATTAAAACTTTGATAATTAAAAAATATTAAAAAAAA
>Ga0169931_10010498_pt1 | contig 13194 bp, 11 predicted proteins | sample Kivu_15m_20L_FD_129675 | JGI IMG/M metagenome (GOLD analysis project Ga0169931, IMG submission 129675) | Freshwater microbial communities from Lake Kivu, Western Province, Rwanda to study Microbial Dark Matter (Phase II) - Kivu_15m_20L... | ecosystem: Environmental > Aquatic > Freshwater > Lake...
AAGAAAATACTCTTTCCTTTTCTAGCTGCAATCTGTGAGGTAATTAAATCTTTATGTGATTGCTCCATGATCAATAGATGGTGGGTCATATTTGCTGCAGTTGATTTCTCATTAGCAAGTGAGTGAGTAACAGGGTTTTTTAAGTACTTCTTAACTAGTGAATCAACATCTTTATCTAATGTGGCGCTAAATAGCATCCGCTGGCCACCTGGCTTAGTTAAATCTAATATCCGTTTAACATCTGGCAAAAATCCCATATCTGCCATTTGATCTGCTTCATCTAAAACAGTTATTTCAATATCGTCTAACTTAATGTGCTTCTTTTGAATCAAATCAATTAATCTGCCAGAGGTCGCCACCACAATTGGCACACCACGTTTTAAAGCTTGAATCTGTTTTGAGTAAGAAAGTCCACCTGCGACAACTTGTGAATTTAAATTAACTGATCGTGACAACGGTGCGATCACATCACTGATCTGCATAGCAAGTTCTCTAGTTGGTGATAAAACCAAAGCAAGTGGTCTCATAGAGGCAGCAGTTCTTCCAGCAAGTTTGGTCATTAATGCCAGTCCGAAGGCTAGAGTTTTACCAGAACCTGTCTGACCGCGACCTAAAATATCTTTGCCAGCGATTGCATCAGGCAGAGTTGCTTTTTGAATTGGAAAGGGCTTTTCGATTCCAGAGGTATGTAACACCTAGGTGAGCGCAGCTTTAACGCCTAAATCTTTAAATGACATACGTCAACCTATCAAGACATGATGCGCGCCTTGGTGGTGATTTGAGATTAAGACTCGCAATGCATTAACTTTTGAAAATGCTGGAAGACAATTACTTTACACTATTTAACTATCGCAACTTACCAAGATTAACACTAGAAAAATACAAAATTAAGCGCAAAATCAAGTGACCTGCTTACAATACTTTTTGTGAACCCATACCACTCTTAAGAGTTATTTTTAGATTTAATCAAGAAATTTGATATCTTGTTTATTGCTAAATGACTCGTTCTTTGAACGGCTTCAAAAGTATTTGAACCGTTGTGCGTGCCATAAATCAACTGATCCAACTCCCGCAAAATAGAATTTTCAGGTAACGGTTCAACCTCGTAAACATCCAGAGCAGCGCCAGATATAATCCCTTGTTTGATTCCATCATATAAATCTTTCTCGTTTATGAGCTGGCCTCTAGAAACATTAACAATTTTAATTCCTTTTTTAAATTTTGAAATAACTTTACTGTTGATTAAATGTTTACTCTCAGCAGTTAATGAGCATGCGAGCACTAAATAATCTAACTCCTCAATTCTCTCCGGCCATGTTAATATCTGTATGTCATTTTCTATTAAATCTTTAAAAAATGGGTCGTACCCATAAACATTCATTCCCGCCACTTGAACCCTTTTTACTAAGTTTATTCCTATGTTTCCTAATCCGACAATTCCGATTTTTTTATCTTTTAAAGAACTGCCGATCGGTTTTAGCCATTCTTGGTTTCTCACCCCATTATGTACGTCAAGAATTTTCCGGCTTAAATTAGTAATATAACTCATAGCCAAATCTGCTACCTCATTGCCAAACATATGAGGAGTGTTCTCTACTGGAATATTCAAATCGTCGCAAGCTTTAAAATCTACGTTATCAACTCCTATTCCCCACTTGACTATCGCCTTTAATTTACCTTTTGTGCCGGCACTTAAAACCTCTCTGGTGCATGGATCATCTCCAACTATCCAGCCATCAAATTCAGGCAATATTTGAATAAGTTCTTGCTCTGTGTATTGCTGGACAATCTGTGCCCAGGTTGGCTCAATTCCAAGACTTTGAAAAATCTCTTCAAAGCTCTGCCGCTGATTAATCATTGGCGGGCAGGAGATCAAAACCTTAAACACTCAGTTTATTTCCCTTCGTGATAACAAAAGACTCGCTAAAAGCCAGTCGTCCTCAGTGTCGATGTCAATAGACTCTAACTGAGGTGTTTCAAAAATCATAGGCTTACTACCAATTCTTGTTTTTGTTTTTAAGAAATTTTTTCGATCAAAAATATAGATGCAAGAATTTTCTAAGTACACTGATGGCAAATCCTGGGTACGCAATAGCTCATTGGGATTATGATTTATTGCCACATTGCCTTCATAGTAAAACCGTCCTTGGAACTTTGTTGCAGTAAACAGTGAATCGTAGTCATTAACATTTCGTTCCTTGAAAGCCTTAAATGCATTTGTGCAAGTCTCTTTTGAAATCAAGGGATTGGTTGTATGTGTCATTAAGTACATTTCGTTATTATCACTTAAAACATCATCTTCAATTATTTTATTCATGCTAACTAAATCTCCGCATAACTCTTGTTTTCTTTCACGAACTATTACTTTAGAATTCTCAAGGTATTTTCCAAATAATTCTGAACTTGCATCAGTATTTATAATGACTCTACCAACAAAATCTAAATCGCATAGAGTACTCAACATCCATGCAAATAATGGTTTTCCCTCTATTAACTTAAAGTTCTTATTCGGTACTCGCTCACTATTAAGTTTCATTGGTAATAACGCAGTGATCATCCTAAGAGCCTAACACAATGAACTTCGGTAAGTCTAAAACCAAAGGCCGAACGTATCTTCATACTTTTCTAAAGAAAGTTTAAATCTCTCAAAATATAATTTACTTGTTTTAGACTTAATAATATCTAATTTACTTATATAGTCAGCTTGGTGCTCCATTAATGTGGTATTCGCATCTGCACCATATCTTTTATATATTTGTCTTATTTTACCACCATTAATATGTGCTCTTGGTATTTTTTCTCCGCGAAGTACACGCTTGAAAGATTTTTTGTTGTGATTATTAAAAAGTTGATCTAATTTGTTTATCGCTACGTAGGGATCCAATACGAATTTTTCAAACTCAATACAGAGATAGTTAGGCTTGTTGGATGACAAATAATGGTGAATTAGTAAGTTCTCAATCAATTCAATGAGGCAAACCAAGGTTTTATCATTCTTAGTTAATCCTGCATATCCTTGATAATTCTCAATATTCTTAAAAAACCATGGATAAATGTTATCTTCTTCGTTTTTCCATACCGTAAGATCCCTAACAGAATCTCCTAGTAATTGTATGTAGCTGTTCCAGTGATCGTAAAGATAAACTGGATTTCTTACTGCGTGTATATTTATAAAATTATCAGCAAACACATTTTCAAACACAGATGTTGCGTTGAGTAACTGATGGGTAATTATAACTACATTTTTTTCCTGTCTTATCAAATTAGGAATTGCCTTTTCACCATCTTGTATAAATATTTTTTTTAAATAGGCAGTGCTTTTTGTGCTCTTAAATATAGAACTTAAATCATTTTTCCTAAAGTTTACTTCTCTACCAATTTCAAGATCATATTTTAATTGATCTATCTGTAACTTTAAAATCGCACTTGTCGCATCTTTTTCTATTTTGTTGTAATGCGCTGCAATACAAATCTGTTCTATAGCATAACTAAACTTTGGTAATAAGTTACATTCATATGAATCAAGAATTCTGTGAATCATAGTTTTGCCTGTGCCCGAGATTCCATCCAGTAAAACTATTTTGCCAGGATAAGATTTATCTCTAGTAAATTCCACAACCATTAAACTAGTTTATTGTATTCTTGTGAAAAAAAGAATTTTAGACACCACTAATTGTTTTTTGCATTTATGATATTTTCTGCAAACTCCAGCACATTAAAGGCATCTCTTAAGGATGCTCCTGCTTGTCTTGGGTTGCCACTGCAAATACTCATAAGTTCAATATATTGCTTTAGGAATCCAGGTTTAAAACTCAAATCATCCTCAGAAATCTGCCATTTTGTACTTTCAGTTGGCAGATACTTTTTAAAAGGAGTGAGATCGTTTGCTGGTTCCGTGGTTATATCCGTGAACTTTTTGAGAATTTCAAATGGTTTTAATAAATAATAATTACTCGAAGCGTAAAATGAAGCGGACGTATTGTCAGGAATGCCAAAGCTTATTGTTAGTGTTGCAATAGCCTTCTTTTCAAACTTATGAATAGAGGTTGACCCATGAAGAAAATCATTGCTATTATGATTATAGAAAGTTGATTGATTTGGTGCTCCATGTAAATACAGAAACAAATCCAAAATATGAACGGCGTTTTCAAGAAGAAAAAAGTGTCTAGCATCAGAACTCGGTGATTTTTCCCAAGATATTTCTGGTATTGTCCACTGAGATTGAATAAAAGTGCTCCCATCTAAAATTTCTTTGACATCTATCACTGATGAATAAAAACGCCTATTATATCCGACTAATGTATTTATGCGATCAAGATCTAAATCTTTTTTCAATTCGAGAGATTTCCGCGCAACAGGTTTTTCGATCAAAACAGGGATATTTTTTTGCTCAATAACTGTTCTGTAAATTCGCATTGATACATCTGAGTTTAACAATATGCTTAAGCAATCAAGATCAGATTTCAAAAGCTCAACAATATTCTCAAAATATTTCAATCCCGGAATTTCCCTACTCAGGGCTCTAGCGCGTTCAGATAAATTATTTCCACAAATTGCGGTTGGGGTAAATCCGGCAGCAATTGAAGCCGAAATATGAGCCCTTGCTATTGAGCCTGCACCGATAAAACCAATTTTCACCATTAGGAGATATTCCATTTTTTGAAATAAAATCTTGAGAATTTGGGAAGTCTCAATGGCAATTTTATTGAAGATCCTTTATGGCTAGAAATAAGTGTGGCAAAAAAATCCAAAGTTGAATTGTAAGATTCATTAAAATTATCTTTGAGTATTTGATTACTTGAAAATTTTGTGTAAATCTTGTTAAGTCCGTCGGTACCATCTGAATATGTAAATGCTCTACCTGAAAAAGCAGTTTTTGATGGATAAAAAGTTTTTGTTGGTGATTTATAGTTATCTAAGCTGGTCTTATTTATATAAATAACTGATAATTCGTCACCCTGAATAACCGCCATTCCAAACTCAAAGATAATTTCCATTCTAGGTGATATTCTGCTGCCGTTTGAGAAATTAATGTTTAGATACTTATTTTTAGAATATACCCATGTCGCAGATCCCCCAAGAAATAGAAAATCGCTATGGCGTGGATTTAAATCGGAATTATAGAGATCTGAGAAGGTTTTGATGGGTTTTTCGTTGAATAGCTTATTTGAGAGATCCAAGTAATGAATTCCGTTTGTAGCTATACATTTTGCACCACCTGTTACATTGATAGAAACCATCTCTCCGAGCCCAAATTTATTTCTTGTTGCTTCCAAAGTCTTAAAAAGAGAGCTGTAGGACCACTGAAAATTTATGAATATTTGAAGACTTAATTGGTTCTTAAGTTTCTTGATCTTTACTAATTCTGCTATCGAGTCAGTGATAGGTTTTTCAACAATAAATCTGTTGACTCCTAAATCGATTAAAGTGCACAAAGTCTCAAAGTGACTAGGGCCCCAATTAGAAATTACAGCATGGCTTATATTCTTACCTGGAGATATTTCATTGATATCGTTGGCAAAGTGGAATTTTCGTTTGCCTAATACTTGTTCAATTTTTTTGCTTACTTCAATGTTTTTGTCAATAATTATAAAATCATGGAAATAACCTCTTAATTGTTTTAAATGTGTTAAACCTATAGATCCGAGCCCCACAAGACACACAGATTTCTTCTGCATTTTCAATCCCGTCTCTAATTATTAATCAAAATATTTTTCATAGTATCAAGCAAATCTTGCTTGTTATTCAAGATAGGTATTCCGCGGAGTGCGGGATCAAATCGACTAATTTTCTTAGTAGGATCATAATACAAGGATGGTTTACTTACAGACTTTGCGATAAGTGCAGTGGTTGATAATGGTTTAGATACGGTAATCGTGCTAGCAAGTATGAGTCTTTCTGGAGAAACACTGTCATTAATTTTTACAATTATGTCTTGATAATGTGCAGTCAATTTTAATATGGCATTCCAATGTGTCTTGTTTCTAATGCTCTCTTCCCGCATTCGTTTAAATTTATATAGCACTAGTATGTCCAAATCGCCCGCAACTTCCAAGACAGTAGATAAATATTCAATCGCTATTTCCGCTTTGTACCAACCAAGTTGATTTAAAGTTCCCAATGCATATAAATCACTATGCAAAATCGTGTCAAACAAGCATACTGTTTTTTTCTTGGAAACAGGAAGGATTAAACTACTGTCTGTCCACCAAGGAATAACACTTGGAACATTTATAGTTGAATCAGAAGTTATCTGATCTTCTAATTGAAATTTCTGATATTGATCTACCACGTATATATCTTTCCAATTTGCTAACTTCCAAAAGCCATCAATGGGTAAATTTCCATCTAAATCTAGCGGTTCAGCATAGCAAGCGTAAAAACAATAATTGATTTTAACAAAGTTCTCCTCAAGTACAATTGACCATAGGGGTTTAATTGATCCTATGGAGTTATTAAAAACTACGGAATGTAGTATGACAGAATCATTATTATCACTCAGATATTTTGCTTTCATGATCTCGTTAAAATTTAAAACAAGATTAATTCTAGAATGTGACTTGACTGACTTATTCAAGATGAACTTAAACCACCAAATTAAGTTTTTAGCTTCGTTTGAAGCCTTAGGCGAAACAAAGAGATCTTCATTATAAGTGAATTTATAATCAGAATTGTTCTTGGTATTAGGAATGAAGTCTTTAACATTATGAATAACATTTATTTTAGAATCATTTAAAACAATTTTCTTGTACCAAGTAATCAAATTTTTCTCAAATACTTTAGTGTCAAAAGTTGGTAAATTTCTTTTGGAAATATCAAAGAAATAAACATTAAGATATTCGGTATTGAAATCAGCCTTATCAATTCTCCCATTGAAGGTGCGTTTAACAATTCGGAGACAGCGTTTACAATAAGTGGCCAATTCTTTTAAGCCCATAAAAAACAAGTACGCTACCCACAGTAATGAGCAGATGGGTTTATTTATTCTAATACCTTGACTTGAGAAAATCTCCTGCCATTCTTTTCGAAGCGGATAAACTAATTTACTTACTCCAGAGAAATAGCTTGAAATGGCCCGATTAAATGAAATAGATGTTAACAAGTAGTTTGTATGCCTTTGAGCCGTAAACAATGATAAGTCGATGTTATTAATATTAGTAAACAAGGAAATTTTCGGTAAAGTATTGGACTTCTGATACTCGGCTTCGCAAATGGTTTCAATAATTTTTCTTATTTTGTACAGATCATTCGAATTTAACATTTTTTCATATCCATTGTTTAAATATGAATGGATAGATTCAGGATGATTAGAAAACAAAGCGATAAATGGTTTGATTGAAATTTTCATCAATTAATCATATCCGACCTGATAACGATGGTCTAAAACTTGCTCAGATCACGATATTATTTTGTTTATGAATAGCATTTTAGTGCTTGGTATAGATGGCTTTTTGGGCAATCGTTTTTTTCGTTTTACGCATGACAAATATAATGTACTCGGAACATCTAGAAGGTCGAGCACTGTTGATGGTTATAAAGTTATTTATTTTGACGCTATCAATATTGAGGCAATTGCTGAAATTCTTGAAAAATATCGGCCAAACGTTGTTATAAACTGTATAGCTATTGCTGATGTAGATTTTTGTGAAAAAAATGTGCAGAGTTGCAATACTTTGAACAATTTGCTGCCGTCTCATCTAGCATTTTATACCAATCAAATGGGAATCAAACTAATCCATATAAGCACTGATCATTTTCAATCTGAATCGAATGAGCCCCGCACTGAATTTACAAAAGTGTGGGCAGTGAATAATTATGGTAAAACTAAGATTGATGCAGAAAATAATGTTATGGCAAAAGATAGAAACGCTTTGATCATCAGAACAAATTTTTTTGGATTTGAAGCTAATCATGAAAACGTGAAATTACTCTCAAATATTAAGAAGCGACTGGAAAGTGGGTCAAGTTTTACAGGTTTTACAGATGTGGTATTTTCCCCTGTTTCTATTAATACACTTATACCATTGATTTATAAGTTAATTGAAGTTGATGTAAAAGGAATAGTGAACATTTCCTGCAACGAACCAGTTTCAAAATTTCAATTTGCACAATTGGTGGCTATCGCACTCAATGTTTCACTCGAAAAAGTTGTTCCTGGAAGCATTTTTTCACATAGTCTTTTATCCAAGAGGCCGAACTATCTTGCTTTAGACAATTTAAATCTAAGGCGAACATTAAATTTAGAAGTAGTACCCTTAGATGCTATGATTGCAGATGAGTTAAATTTGTATGATAACTAGTTTAGAGAGTCGAGATTCAAGTGTTTAAAAACAGAAATGTTCTTGTAACGGGCGCTACCGGTTCTTTTGGAAAATCTTTTATTAAGCGCCTTTTGGTAGACAATCAGATCAATTCTGTTATTGCATTTAGTAGAGATGAATTAAAACAGTTTGAGATGCAGAATCAAATACAGAATGAAAAATTGCAGTTTGTACTGGGAGATGTTCGAGATTATCAGCGAGTGCTGCAAGTTACAAAGGGTATAGATTTCGTCGTGCATGCTGCGGCTATGAAACAGATTCCAGCTTCAGAAATCAATCCTATTGAAGCAATTAAGACAAATATATTTGGTGCTGAAAATATTGTAAACGCAAGTATCGCTTGTGGTGTTAAACAAGTGATTGCTTTAAGTACTGACAAAGCTGCAAATCCAGCAAATCTTTATGGGGCAACAAAATTGTGTTCTGATAAACTTATGATTGCCGGAAATAGCGCGCTTGGAAACTCAACCACTAAATTTTCCGTGGTCAGATATGGAAATGTTTTAGGATCTCGTGGAAGCGTTATTCCATTTTTTAAAGAGCAAAGCAAACTTGGTGTAATCCCAATAACTGATGAAGGCATGACTAGATTTTGGCTGACAATTGAGGATGGTGTTGAGTTTGTTCTTAAGTCTTTTGAAAGAATGCACGGAGGTGAAATTTTCGTTCCTAAAATTCCAAGTTTCAAGGTTATAGATGTAGCGAAAGTTGTAGCCCCAGATGTTAAAACTGAGATTATTGGTATCCGTCCAGGTGAAAAGCTTCACGAAGTAATGATCACCGAAGATGACTCCATGAATACCGTAGAGTTTGATGAATACTATGCAGTTCTATCTCCATTGTTAAAAAAATCAGATTATTACAAGAAAAATGGTCGGCCAGTTAATTTAGGATTTAGATTTACAAGTGACAATAATCAAGACTGGCACACCCATGAATCTTTCAAATCAACTTTAATTGAAAATAACTTGCTGTAAGAATTATGAATTTCGCTGTTTTAATTGCAACACGAAACAGACCTGAACAATTAAACACTCTTCTAATTTCACTAAGAGAATCAGTAAAAAGAATTAACCAGGTAACAGTTGTGTCTAGCGGTATTGATGTTTCTGGAGTTGTGAATTCTCATCAAACTTTTATTCCCATAAATCATTTCCATTCCGAAATATCAGGTCAAATAGCACAAAAAATTAAAGGAATTGAGTTGATGCTTTCAAACACTGAATGGGTGATGCTTTTGGATGATGACGTTATTATGTCGGAATATTCCATTGACCGTTTAATAGACAATTACTTGACAAACTCGGATTATAAAGACGTGGCTGGCTTCGGCTTAAACCTAAATAATATAGAATTAAGACGTCCAAGAGTTTTAGCAAATCTTTTTTTAAAAATAGTAGGATTATATTCAAGCACGCCAGGAGCAATTCTAAAGAGTGGGCATGCTGAGAAATATCTAGGTAGTACATCAACTATTTATACCCAATGGCTGAACGGATTATCAGTCTGGAGATACGATCAATTAAAAAACTATAATCCTAAGTTTACAAGAATTGATTATGCCGCTTATGAGGATGTTCTTTTTTCTTATCGTATATCAAAACAACACAAACTATTGTTTATAAATGATGTTCATGCATATAGCCAAACTTTCGAAAAATTCACGTCTCTCTCTGCCCGTCAATTTAAAGCAGCTGCTTATATGAGATACCTTTTTGTTACGGAAAACCAAGAACTATCTAAATTTTTAATGCTGTTTGCCCAAATTTTCCGAACTTTAGATTTTATCATTAGTGGTGATCAGAGCTTATCAATGCTGAAAAGATCAACATATTCGGTGAGAATATATATTGATTTGATATTTTCCGCACTTATCCGAGTTAATCCCATTCAACTGCTTACCAAAAGGTATATTTAAAGGTTCAAAAATGTATTAAGTTTTTTGTAATTGATATTTTCAAACAATTCATTGAAGATTTCATCTTTGTGATTAGATTGAATATGAATGGACGGATGTTTAAAAAATTTAATTGCATCGCTAATTGAAAATAGTGATGGATAAATAGAATCCTGATGTCCTAGAACGTTCAACCCCGAATATCGTTTACTACCGTAAAACACGGGTATTGCAGAAGATTTCAAAGATTCAATTCCGACTGCGCTCGATCTATAAATTACATATTTTGCTAAAGCGAGATCTTCGTGAAGTTTGGAGGTAGAAACTACAACATTTTTATGTAACTTGAGTTTATTAATCCTCCAATAAAGTGTGAATCCAATTTTTAAATTTGGGTGAAGTCTCAGAATATATGAATAACGCATCTCTTCTTTAATCATTCTTGAAACTAAATTGAGCATGTTTTTTGTAGCATAAGTTGTTCCTTCGGGTACAAATAATAAGTTAGGAGTTTGGCTCAGAATTGGACCTATTTCATTTACATTAGACTTATCTGAACCTAGCACTTCAATAAAGTGTTTGTTACATAATTTCGTGAATACTTCTTTGTAATGTATACCTGTAGTTGCTATATGTAAACTGTGGTCAGTACTTCGCAAAAACGCCGAAATGCCGTAGTGATCCTTTACGATTGGGCTGTGTTGGTAGAGAAGTATTCTCTTTTTTGGAGATCCCTTAAGTATTTTATCAATTATCAGTTGCTCATACGAATGACCTTCAAAAGTTAAAACAATGGTTTCAATTCCATTCATTACTGCGATATTTGTGACCCTTAGGCTCAACAAATAATTACTGTAAGCTCCCCTTTTTAAGAATAGTGTAGTTGCTTTTAGTAACAAAGCCGATGCGATCGGCTCTCTTCTAATCTTACTAATGCCGAGAACAAAGGATTTAAAACTCAAGATACTTATTTTTTTTAAGTATGTAAGATTTTCACTTGGGTGTAAAAATTTTGGTATTAATAATCTTTCAATGTCGCTAGATTTTAATTGTATGGATTTACTATTACTCCTAAATCTAAAAACATTATGATTCGTGTAGATGATTAGTACTTTTTTACCCTCATTTTGTAAATACTCCGGCATTTTCCAAAAAAACTGATCGCTATCTTTCCGGGTAATGTTCTGCCCGATGCCGTGCGAGACAAATACAACTTGTCTCTGCCTATTTTGTAACTTAAACAGATTGTATTGTTTAACAAGCATCAGACTGCAAATCACCATAAAAATTAACGTTAAAACACCCGTAAACAGTCCAATTACAAATTGTATTAAGGCGGTTGCTCTTAGAAATTTGGTGTTTAAAAAACTATATTTACTTATTTGTTCCGGTGTTCCTTTCGATATTCTGAAGAATGGATTGACTAAATTCTCAGAATTGGACAATTCTTCAAGTAGATTCTCGAGCTTCTGGGAGATTTCGCTGGTTTCAATTATCATTCTATTTAAAATATCTGAGCTAGAATTGATTTCTGATACGGATCTTGACTTAAAATCTCCAACACTTCATTGGCTTCTGATTCTGTATTAACCGAAGGATAGTTATCTTTTACCTCAACCCCATGCACTTTATAGTTCAATTCAATTAACTTCATTTGTTCTATAGATTCATTGGTTTCAATTATTTGAGCAGGTAGATTTATTATTTCATTTAGACACTTATGAGATATAGCAAATAAACCACATATTTTCTTAGTAAATGCCATTTGGGTTGCTTCAGATGCAATTGATCCACTCAATCGAAATATGTTTATCAATGAATTATCATTTCTAATTAAACACTTAACTACATTTCGATCAGTTAATTCTGAGACTTTTTTTAAATTCGTAATTAAATTGTAAAAAGGTGAGGGATTCTTCTCTTTGATGGTTTTAATAAGAAATTCGAGGTTCTTAGGATCGATCAAAATCTCATCAGCTTGTAAAATTATATAGAAATCCCAATTCAAAGTTTTGGCAATTTCTCCTGTTCTGCTTAATCCATTTTGGTGATTGTTAGAAGTTAACATAACCCTCGCGCCAAAACTTTCGCATACCTTTTTAATCTCTGAGCTATCTGTGGCAACAACAATTTCAACTTTTTCTTTTATTGAATTGGCCCGCATCCAAACGTGCTCAATCATAACTTTGCCGAGAAATGGTCTTAAAACTTTGTTTGGAAGTCTCTCGGATTGAAGTCTGGCTGGGATGACAATACCTATTTTCAATTTGGAAGGACTCCACAATCAACATTGATTGATTGACCAGTTATACCACTTGCTTCATTAGAGCATAGAAATATACAAAGTCTAGCCACCTCGTTGGCAGTTGGCAATCTCCCCAGTGCTGTCTGTGAAGCCGCAAAGTTTTCAAGAAATTCGTATATGTCGTCTCCACTTGGGGATTGCTCATTTCTTAGCGCGGTTAACAGCCCTGGTGTGTCGACTAAAACTGGGCAAACAGCATTTACTCTAATTCCTTGCGATCCTAACTCTTTACATAAACTTTGCGTTAAAGCTGTTACGCCAAATTTTGTAGCAGAGTAGGCACTGTTATTTGACGTACCACGTTTAGCGGCTAAACTGGAAATATTGATTATTGAACCACCTTTCTTTAAAGAGCTTGCCGCTGCTTGGGCACCCCAAAAATAACTAAACAAATTTGTTTCAAAAATGTTGGTTAAAAATTTTTCATCAATATTTTTTAACTCTCTCCATTCAGAGTAACCCGCATTATTTATGTAGCAATCAAGTGAACCTGACCAATTATTAGCCTCGTCAATTAATTTATAGTGATCTTTTTTATTTTTAACATCAATTTCCACCTGCCTTACTCTTTTTGCAATTTTTTCTGGAACATCACCGCGAATGGTTCTTGAGCCACTTACTACATTAAAACCTGCGCCCGCAAAGGCTTGCACTATTTCCCAGCCAATACC
>Ga0169931_10010499_pt1 | contig 13193 bp, 11 predicted proteins | sample Kivu_15m_20L_FD_129675 | JGI IMG/M metagenome (GOLD analysis project Ga0169931, IMG submission 129675) | Freshwater microbial communities from Lake Kivu, Western Province, Rwanda to study Microbial Dark Matter (Phase II) - Kivu_15m_20L... | ecosystem: Environmental > Aquatic > Freshwater > Lake...
AAAAGGAATTGTTAATATTTGTTAAACTAATTTAAAAAAATTAATATTTTGCACTTAGATTTGGTCTATTATGTCCATTTTAAAATTTTATAAGCCCATTCTAACTAAACAGAAAATCTATGAAAATTAACTTTTTACCTTCATTGCTTTTCCTCTCCTTGTTTTTCTTTTTTTCTCAAGCTAATTATGCGCAAAAAGCTATCGTTAAAGGAATGGTAACCGATGCTGCAAATGGAGAAGCAAATCCAGCTACCATCAAAGTGTTGGACGAAAAAGGAAATGTAAACGGCGGAACCATCGCTGATATTGTAACCGGAGCCTACCAACTGGAATTAAGTGCTGGAAAATGGACCTTAACTTTCGGATTTATGGGTATGGAAACGCAAAAATTCACCCTGGAACTGGCTGAAAACGAAACCAAAGAACTCTCTGTTCAAATGACAGAAGAAATAAATCCACTCAGAGAAGTAACAGTTACAGGTTCCAAATCAGGTACTGAATTGGCCAGAAACACAGTTTCAATTGATGTGGTAAAACCTGCCCTGGTTGACAATATCAATGCTACCAAAGTTGACGAAGTGGTGGATAAGGTGCCTGGAGTCAATGTAGTAGATGGACAGGCCAATATCCGTGGGGGCGCAGGGTACTCCTACGGTGCTGGTTCCAGAGTTTTAATACTCGTTGATGATTTGCCCTTCATGGCAGCAGATGCAGGCTACGCCAACTGGAGAGATATACCCGTTGAGAATATTGATCAGATAGAGGTGTTGAAAGGTGCTGCCTCTGCGCTATACGGTTCTTCTGCACTGAATGGTATTATCAATATCAGAACAGGTTATGCCAAGTCAAAACCCGAAACTAAAATTTCTATTTTTCAGACTTCTTTCATGAGGCCAAGAGATCGAATGATCCCAAGTTTCAGTAACCCTGATCAGATGGTTCCCGTAACTGGATTGGCCTGGTGGGCTCAGGACTCTATCAGAACAGATGTTGATTTTGTAAATCCGGATGGATCTGTTTACACGGCCGTAGATACAAGTTTCAAACCACAGCTTTTGTCCGGACCGCTCGGATACAGAAAACCCATTGAGATGGGATTTAGCTTTGGACATAAACAAAAATTTGGAAAATTTGATATGACCTTAGGCGGCTATGGTTTTTGGAAGGATTCTTATCTTGCTGGTGAATATGAAAGAAAAATAAGAGTAAATGGAAATTTCAGATACCGTATCACAGACAGTCTTCATGTAGGTGTTAATGTCAATTTCAATTATGGTAAATCTGCTTCATTTTTTCTATGGGGCAATAATAGTTTTCTTGCCATTTCCCCTAATCGTATTATTGACAGTTTAAGTTATTTTACCCTTCCCGGAACGATTACGGCCTCTACGGTTACAAGATTTAACGTAGATCCATTTGTTACCTATTTTGATAAATTTTCAAATAGACACAGGTTACAAACCCGTATTTATTATGTTAACAATCAAAATGCCAACAACCAGGGCAATCAATCAACCCTGTATTATGGGGAATATCAATACCAAAGACAGTTCAAACAATTGGCAGATATTAAGGTGGTTGCTGGTTTTGTAGCTCAGTATTCTTACATTAACGCTGAATTATATGGCAATGCAAGTTACGAACTGAGTAATATTGCAGGTTATTTGCAATTGGACAAGGGATTTTTTAAAGATGATTTTGGTAATGATAAATTAAACTTTTCTTTTGGTATGCGTTTGGAAAGAAATACGATTAAAAGTCCGAATGAAATCCTAGTTTCTCCTACCAAACCCAAAGAAGTAAATCCGAATCCATTAACAGAGGAGGCAAAACCCGTGTTCAGAGCTGGTGTGAATTATGCCATCACACCTTTCACCTTTGTCAGAGCATCCTGGGGTCAGGGATATCGCTATCCGACTGTTGCAGAAAGATATATTACTACCTTGGTGGGCAGTGGTTCTTCCTCTTTGGAGATCAGAGCCAATCCAAAATTACAATCCGAAACAGGATGGTCTGCTGAAATAGGAATCAAGCAAGGATTTATGATTACCCGCAACTGGAAAGGCTTTGTAGATTTGTCTGGATTCTGGACAGAATATCAAAATATGATGGAATTTACCTTTGGTGGAGGTGATACTGCTGAGATTAACAGAATTACTCTTTTAGGAGTCAACACGGGAACAACACCTATTTTCTTCCAATCCGCCAACATAGGCAACACCAAAGTATTAGGAGCTGAACTATCCATCATGGGTATGGGTAAAATAGGTCCAGTTGATATCAACATCATGGCTGGCTACACTTACATTGATCCTAAATTTCAAGATTTTAGTCCATTACAGCAAACCCTGTCATCCTCCACTGAGAATATCTTAAAATACAGATCTCGCCACAATGTAAAATTTGACATAGAGGCATTTTTCTTAAAAAAGAACAACTTATCTGTAGGTTTTTCTCTAAACTACAACAGTAGTGTACAAGCTATAGACAGGGTCTTTCAGGATTTAATCTTGGCTGACAATGATTTTCCTTTTGGACCTTCAGATGCTTTTGGAGTTGGAAGATATCGCAAGTATGTTAATGATGGCTCCTTCTTAAATCTGGGAGCGCGTATCGGATACAGACAATCCATTGTAAATAAAGAAGGTAAAGAGTTACTAGGCTTGAAATTTTCTATTGTAGGCAAGAACATGTTAAACCAGGAATACAATATACGTCCGGGATTAGTGGGTGCCCCCATGAATATTACGATCCGTCTGGATGTCGAATTTTAATTTATAATAGCCTCCTTCCACTATGGGGGAGGCTATATATCTTGCAAGAATTTAAATAAATATTTTATTTTTGCCTTGAATCAGTTATTAAAGCTATACGAATGAAAAAACTATTTTTTTATTTGGGGATCTTTTTCCCCATGTACCTCTTTGCACAAAAAGCAGAAATCAATGGCGTCGTTACTGACGCAGACACAAAAGAACCCCTGCTAAGTGTGACCATAAAAGTAGGTGACCAAGGCGCCAGTACAGACATGGATGGCAAATTCCAAATAAAGCTGGATCCCGGAACCTATAAAATGCAATTCAGCTATGTTGGATATCAAAATCTGGAAAAGGAGATAACCCTGACGCCAAACCAGGTACTCAATCTGGAATTTAGTATGATAGAGGCCGAACTCATGTTGAATACAGCAACCGTCACCAGCTCAAAGTTTGAAAAGCCTTTAGGTGAGGTTACTGTATCCATGGAAGTTGTTCGACCCAAATTAATAGAAAACACAAACGCCGTTGCAGTGAATGAGGTACTGGATAAATTACCCGGTGTTAACATGCTTGAAGATCAGGTTGATATCAGAGGTGGTGCAGGATATGCACAGGGTACGGGTAGCAGGGTGCTCATGCTGATGGACGATTTACCCGTCCTCCAGGTGGATGCTGGCTTACCCCAATGGAGAGATTTACCTACTGAAAATGTTTCGCAAATAGAGGTGGTAAAAGGTGCTTCCTCAGCCCTCTATGGCAGTACAGCCATGAATGGAATCATCAATATCCGCACAGCTTATCCAACCTCAAAACCACTTACCAAGGTGAGTCTTTCAGGAAAACTATTCGATAATCCGAGAGATTTAAATAACAAATGGTGGACATCTAAAAACATGCCCTATGAGTCAAATTTACAATTGGCGCATCGTCAAAAATTCGGAAAATTAGACCTGGTAGCAGGTGCTAACCTTTACAGCGAATCTTCTTTTATGAGGGGATATGATATCGACACCACAGGTGGCGTGGATACCCTGCCCAATTCGGCTCAAGCTGCAAGATTATCTGTTGGTCTTCGCTACAGACTTTCTGAAAAGGTTATTCTGGGTTTAAATACAAATATCAATATTGGCAGCCAGAACAGACACCTTTTTTGGGAAACCGGCGCTGGCTCTAATGATTACAACTTATATCAGGCTGCAGCAGAGGCCATTCCCATCAGAGGTAAATATTATCGATTTACCATTGATCCCTCTGTCCTTATTTTTGACAACAAAGATGGAAAGCACAGAATCTTGAGCAGATACTATCATATCACCAATGACAATGAGAACAAACAAAGTAACCAGTCGGATTTTGGGTATTTGGAATACCAGTACCAAAGAAAGTTTGACAAGCTCTGGGGTATTGAACTGGCCACTGGAGTTGTAGGCAGTATCAGCCATGTAACTGCTGAAGTATACAGCAACAGCCAATTTGATTTGGGAAACTTCGCAGCCTATGTTCAACTGGAAAAGAAGTTTTTTGATCGTCTGAATGTATCATTAGGTGTACGTTACGAATTGAATATTTTAAACACTCCTGATAGTATATTATTTGACAATGGGTTTACTGCCCCTTCATACATCAGAGCAATTGATACAACAGAAGGGTTACCTGTTTTCCGCCTTGGGTTAAACTACAGACTTTTTGAGGGAACCTACCTTAGGGCTTCCTGGGGGCAGGCATACAGATTTCCTACCATTGTCGAAAAATTTATTTCAACTTCAACGGGTACCTTGGGTATCAATCCTAATCCAAACTTAAAATCTGAAACGGGTTGGTCATCTGAAATCGGTATCAAACAAGGTATTAAATTAGGTCGCTGGCAGGGTTTTGTGGATCTTGCCGGTTTTTGGAGCGAGTATAACAACATGATGGAATTTACCTTTTTATTTGCCTATTTTCAGGTTAGGAATATTGGCAATACGCGCATCCTGGGAGGGGAAATCAGTTTAGGAGGACAAGGAAAAATAGGTCCGGTAAATCTGGATATAGTAGGCGGCTATACTTATTTAAACCCCCAATATAAAAATTACAATACAGATGTAATTCGCTCCATTTCTGATTCTGTGAATGTTTTAAAATACAGATCAAGACATACGGCTAAAATTGATGTCCAGGCAGAATATAAAGGCTTATCAACTGGATTTACTTTCATGTATATGTCTTATATGGAAAATATTGACTGGTATTTAGACCAAGCTGGTACATTTCCATCTATTCGCGAATTTAGAGACAGGCCAGAGATTAAGGCGGGCACCTTTATTTTCAATGCCAGGTTATCATATAAATACAAGTTTGTGAAACTATCCTTTCTTGCCAATAATATCCTGAATAATGAATATTGGGTCAGGCCGGGACGCCTGGAAGCTCCTCGAAATTTTGCACTCAGGCTTGATTTCACCATTGAAGGAAAGGAAAAATCAAAATAATACCCTTGATGAAATAATTTAGTAAAAAGTCCGAAACTCTGCTTCGGACTTTTTATTTTTAAGAAAAAAAATTGATTCTCGACTTCCTATCTTTTTATCTCAAAGCAAAAACTGTATATAAAGTACACTCACCCTTTTTGTATCATTTTTTTACAGAAGTATTGGACGACGACAGAGACTTTTATGTTTTTTCTGATTTACAGTTGTTGAGACAAAGACTTTCAAAAGATAAGAGGCGCCTCCTAATAGAAGATTTGGGCGCTGGCTCGAGAAAAACAAAAACAAAAAATCCGAAGCTAAAAGATATTCTGGCAAATGCGGTTTCTCCTCAATGGCAATTAGAATGGTTATTTAAAATCTGTGAAACCTATCAACCCAAATATATTTTAGAATTAGGCAGTTCCTTGGGTTTGAGCACTATTGCACTGGGATCCGCAAATCAATCAGCCAAACTAATCAGCATAGAAGGCTCTGAAGCCATACATAAAATAGCTCAGTTAAATATCAATGAATTTGGTCTAAAAAATTGTGAATTAAGGTGCGGTTCTTTCGATCAAGTTTTACCTGAGGCGCTCTCTGCTTTAGGAAGAGTTGATCTGGCCTTTTTGGATGGTAATCATAAAAAAATACCCACAATACAATACTTTGAACAGATCCTACCCTATTGCCATGATCAAACCATCTTAATTCTGGACGACATTTATTGGTCTGAAGAAATGAAAGAGGCTTGGAACCTCTTACAAAGCAGATCGGAAGTAAGTTTATCGATTGATTTATTTTATTTTGGACTTTTATTTTTCTCTCCAGATTTCAAAGAAAAAATACACGAACAATTGATCCCCAAAAAATGGAAACCCTTCCAATGGGGCTTTTTTCCTTAATTTCATATTTATTTCATCTCTGTTCACCGATTAATCTCTATTTTTATCTTTAATTTTAAGAAAAACAAATGGAATGCCACAAAGTGAAATTGTATTAACCTTAGAGAAAGTTGAGCTTATAGATTTTTATGGCCAGAATGACATTAAATTAAATCTGGTACGTGCCCATTTTAATGATATCTCTATGAATTACAGAGGGAATCAAATTAAGCTGATTGGAGATAAAAAAAGGGTGCAGGAATGCAAATCGGTTATTGAATTAATGATTAAAGTATTACAGCAATTTAATGAATTGAGCATTCAGGTCGTTCAGGATATTTTGCAAGGTGAAAATCCATTTGAATCAAAACTTAAAACCGATAGTAAAAATATCATTCTACATGGCAGATTTGGTCAGGCAATAACGGCCAAAACCAAAAATCAAAAAAAATTAGTTGAGCTTTCTGAGCAAAATGATATACTTTTTGCCATAGGTCCTGCAGGAACAGGTAAAACTTACACAGCAGTTGCCATGGCTGTTAAAGCATTGAAAAACAATCTTGTCAGAAGAATCATTTTAACCAGACCTGCTGTTGAAGCGGGAGAAAATTTAGGCTTTTTACCGGGCGACTTAAAGGATAAAATTGATCCGTACCTAAGACCCTTGTATGATGCCCTGGATGATATGATACTCCCGGAAAAGCTGAATCAGTTTATGACCAATCGCATAATTGAAGTAGCTCCACTGGCTTTTATGAGAGGGCGAACGCTGGATCATGCCTTTGTTATCCTGGATGAGGCACAAAATGCCACTGAAATGCAATTGAAAATGTTTTTAACGCGTTTAGGACCCTCTGCCAAATGTATTATAACGGGCGATTTAACACAAATTGACCTACCCAAAAACCAAAGGTCTGGTTTATTCAAATCTTTGCAAATCTTAGAGGGAATTGATGGAATTGGCATGATTTTCCTCGAATCTGGTGATGTTATCAGACATAGGCTGGTAAAGGAAATCATCAATGCTTATGAACGCGACGAAGCTAAACAAGAAAGAAAAAAAGAGGAAGAGAAGGAAAGAAAGAAATTGGATTAATCTTGTTCAGGATCTATCTTACAGACTCTGCCTGCATGTCTCCCACCTTCAAATGGCGTATTTAAAAATTGACCCACAATGGAATGCAACTGAGCAAGGTTGATAAATCGTACCGGTAGGGCGAGTATGTTCGCATCATTGTGTAATCTGGCCAGGGAGGCAATTTCTTCATTCCAGCAAAGTGCAGCCCGAATCCCTTTGTATTTATTTGCAGTTATGGCCACCCCATTTCCACTACCACACATAATGATTCCCATATAAGCATTTCCATTTAGGATAGCCTTGACAACAGGGTGAACAAAGTCAGGATAATCAACCGAATCCGTACCATGCGTACCAAAATCTAAAATCTGAAATCCTTTTTCTCTCAGAACTTCCAATAGCTCCGACTTCATGGTAAAACCGGCGTGATCGCATCCAATGGCTATGGTAATCGTATTCATTATTGTAAATTTTAGGCAAATTAATTAAAAATTTCAACTTTTGTGACAAAAGTCACTGAGCATTGATGAAAAGGTCCTTAGATTTGAAGAAAATAAATTCTCTTTATGAAAAATCTTTTTTTCCTGTTATTTATCACTTCATTTCTTGCAGGATCCTGTCAACAAAACAGCCATTCCACATCCTCAAGCCAGCATCAGGTCTTGGCATCCAAAGAATTTAACAATAAGCTAAAGTCTTTAAGCGGAGCTCAGCTTGTAGATGTTAGAACATCTGAGGAATGCGCTTCAGGCAAAATAGGAAATGCCAGGAATATCGATTTTTATGCTTCTGATTTTAGTCAAAAAATTATGTCTCTTGACCCCAAAAAGCCTGTTTTTATCTACTGTAAAGGTGGAGTAAGATCTGCAAAAGCTGCACAAATCATGAAATCAAAAGGTTTCAAAGAGATCTACGAACTCTCCGGGGGATATGATTCTTATACTAGGTAGTTTTTTCCTGAAGTGCCGAATCTGTAATAACAAAATTTCTCCGCGGTATTGACCCAAAATCAATTTCCTCTAAGGTAGAAACAAGTATTAAAGCTTTGCTCTTTGCCCTGATTGATTCCAAAACCTGAACCATTTGCCTGCTTTTTGAAGCGTCCAGCCCTTCAAATAAATCTTCTAAAATCAAAATTTCCGGAATCCCACATAAGGCCAGGTCTAACTGAAGAAGTTTAGACTCAAATTTAGGTAGGGATTGAAGAGGTTGATTATATAATACTTTCAAATCCGGCCGATCCAGGGAAGGGATGGCATGCGGGAACAACAATTGCAAGGAATGCATATGTTGGTTAAAGGACCATTCTGGTATGATGCTGCTCTTTGATACAAAACCCATTTTTTTTCTCAGATCTTGCTTACTTGCTTTGTCAATGGTTCTAAGTTCTTTTTGAAAAATACTAAACAAACCTTCATAAGGCAAATCCAACAATTGCAAAAAGGAGAAAAAATAGGACTTACCACTCTGATTAGCTCCTTGTATCACAATAAATTCACCGATCCCAGCCTTATAATCTTCTATGAATAAGGTGGTATTATGCTGAGATTTCAGACTCAGTTTTTTACATTCAATGAAGTTTGATTTTTCTGTGATCATTTATCGTGATTTCATTCAATAAAAAGTGAATAAATGTTAAAATTGATTATTTTCGCTGAACAAAGATACTATTTTCCTTAAAACCCATACAATATTTACTCAGCCTGTAAAGGAAAACAATTGTATGTACTTATGTTAAAAATTATACCCTCTATAGATATTTACCAAGGAAAAATTGTAAGTCTTGCCCAAGGAGATTTTAATCAGATCACCTATTACGAAAAAAACCCCATTGATTTTTCCCTGGAAGTTTCAGAAACTGGTTTCGACCGTCTTCAAATCATTGATTTAGATGGCACTAAATCCAAAAAAGTGCAAAATTATCAGATTCTGTCTGAAATCATTAAAAATTCAAGACTCAGGATACAATTTGGTGGTGGGGTCAAGACTGGTGAAGATATTGAGAAATTATATGATATTGGTGTGCATCAGGTTATCATTGGATCACTTGCGGTAAATAATCCCAAAAAACTTTTATCCTGGCTGCAAAAGTATGGTCCTGAAAAAATTATTCTTGGTGCCGATGTCTTGAATGGATTAATCCGAATTGATGGTTGGATCAACCAAACAGAATTCAAGTTACATGATTATCTGACCAATTATCAATGGCATGGAATCAAAAACGTTATCTGCACTGATATAGTACATGACGGGATGTCTAATGGTGCCTCTGTAGATTTCTACAAACAATTAAAGAAAAAATTTCCTGACTTGAGAATCAGTGCCAGGGGTGGCATTAGGAGTTTGGATGAACTCAAAGCCTTAGCCAAGGTTGGATGCTATTCCGTAATTATTGGACGATCAATACAAGAAGGAATTCTGCAATTAAAAGAGCTCGCAGCTTTCTAATGACCAAAAAAATGTTTCTGAAGAAAGGACTCTATCGCATGATAAAGTTCTGTTTGTGCTTTGGAATGCCATTTAGAACCAATTACATGGGTAGCAGCCTGAGGAAAGGATTTCTTTTCCTTTTGATCAGAATCGGTTGACAAATCCTGAAACATTGACAACATAGCTTTCACTGAAACAGTTTCGTCCTGTTCTTTTTCATTTTTATAATAATATCCCATAAATACAGGATGAGATATTTTTTTAAATATCTCTTTTTGCATGGTTTGATCAAGAAGATATTTCATCGCAATTAATCCTTCTATTCGATAGCTGCAGGTCCAATATTGACGAACACTATCATTTTCAGGTGTCCATTTCCTATAGGGGGATCCCATCACCCACCTTGCCAATTGCAAGCCCCATGGTCCGGACAATAAAAAGGAACTTGGGTCAGCCAAAGCTATATTGGGAGAAAGCATAATATGACCTGCTACGGTACTATCAGCAGCAGAGAGGTATAAACCGAGTGTGCTTCCTGTAGAACAGCTTATGATAATGATTTTTCTTCCTAAAATTCTTGCCTGGGCCAAAGCCATTTTAGCCGATTGAATATAAGATTTGGGTGTTAGATGTAAAAAAGCTTCTTTATCATCAATGCCGTGCTGGTCTAATCTGGCCAGGTAGAGGTTTGACTTGAATCTTTTAGCCAATTCCTGATGTATCGGATCTGATTCCATCGGACTTGCAGAAAATCCATGTAAATAAACAAAACAATAATCTGTAGCCGTTTGCATGGTATCTGCCCAGATAATTCTAGCCTCATTGTTGGGTTTTAAATGGGGTATATGCCGATCCTCATGAACAAGGCTATCCAAAAAAATGGGTTGGTTGTCAAAAGCCTCAAAACTTGCTTTAGGTCCACAGAAATAGAGCAATACCAGGGCAATTAAAAATAAAGAAAGACTGATTCCCATCCATTTGAGCAGAGAAAGAAAAGTCATTAAAACAATGATTTTATTATATGATCTATACTAATCCCTTCTGCTTCTGCCTTGTAATTGCGTACCACTCTATGGCGTAATACATTTTGCGCAATGGCTTGAACATCTTCCTTATCTGGTGAATACTTACCATGTATTGCCGCATGACATTTCGCGCCCAAGACTAAAAATTGAGAAGCTCTCGGACCTGCACCCCATGAGATGTAATTATTCACCATGGAAGTAGCCATCTCAGAACCTGGTCTTGTTTTATGTGTTAATCCGACTGCATATTCCAGGACATTATCTGCAATATGTATTTTACGAATCAATTGTTGAAAAAACAAGATCTCCTCTCCTTTCATGATCGAATTCAACTGAATTTTCTGGCCTGAAGTAGTATTTTTTACAATATCTACTTCTTGTTTGTAAGAGGGATAATCTAAAAAAATATTAAACATAAAACGGTCCAATTGGGCTTCGGGAAGCGGGTAGGTTCCTTCCTGTTCAATTGGATTTTGCGTCGCTAATACAAGAAATGGTTTAGGAAGCATATGAATATGCCCCGCAACTGTTACACTTCTTTCCTGCATAGCCTCCAACAAAGCTGCCTGTGTTTTGGGTGGAGTTCTGTTGATTTCATCTGCCAGAAGAATATTGGTAAAGATAGGACCTTTTGCAAAAGTAAAATGACGATTTTCATCCATCACCTCTGAACCTGTAATGTCTGAGGGCATTAAGTCAGGTGTAAATTGTATTCTCTTAAAATCTAAATCGAGCACTTTGGAAATGGTATTTACCAGCAATGTTTTTGCCAGGCCCGGAACACCAACCAATAGGCTATGACCATCACAAAACATTGAAATCAAAACAGATGTAACTACATCGTCTTGACCAACAATCACTTTTGAAATTTCATTCTTCAGGGCCTGATAAGATTGTGCCAATCCATCAACTGCCTCTACATCATCTTTATATGTTTTCATAATTTTATGTTTAAGGTCTCAGATTCCAACGTGTTAGTAGTGGACAAACACTGTCTTTGTTATTGGGATAAAAATTTTTCACATAGTCGCCAAGTGCATTATATTTTATATCTACAAAGTTTTTGGGGATCTTTTTGTTCACCCATTCCTGAATAAAATTTACTTTTTTCTCTTCAATCGCAGCTTGATAAATTCTGGAATAATCATCTTTTAAATTGGCGATATGTGGAAAAGACCGGTTTCTTATTTTGATTATTTTAAACAAAGATTCACCCTGAGGAGAAGCAAATTCAACAGGAGAGGAAATATCCCCTATTTTTAATTTCTCAATTGCAAAATAGATTTCCGGTTCCAGGTCGCCCAATTCCCAGTATCCTTCACCTGTAGTGGGATTGGTTAAAACCCCTGCTCTTGTTTTGCTAAAATCTTCTTCAGAAAATTTTTGAACCGCTTGTTCAAAGGTGAATGAATCGATTAAAATAAGCGTTCTGATACTATCCAAATACATTTTTGCATTCTCGTTATCATCGATAGTGATAGCAGGTTTGACCAAAATATGGCGGGTAGAAATATTATTACCCAGGCGGCCCATCAATTGAATAATGTGGTATCCGAACTCTGATTTTACTACTTCAGAAACCTCGTTTACATCCAGTTGATAGGCAGCAGCTTCAAATTCAGGTACAAAACTACCTCTTCCCGTAATGCCCAGATCTCCCCCTCTCAGTGCTGAGCCCTTATCATCGGAGTACTCCCTGGCAATTTGAGCAAAATCTGCACCTTGTTCTATAATTCTTTTACGTAATTCGTCAGCCTTGTCTTTAGCTCTCTGGTCCTCTGCCGGACTAACTTTAGGTTTCACAACCAGTTCCAGCAATTCCACCTCAGAATTGAAATAAGGGAGGCTGTCTTTGGGAATTCTATCAAAAAATAATTTTACTTCTTTAGGTGTAACAGCAACAGATTGCATAATCTGACCCTGCATTTTTTGTATTAAAATTTGCTTGCGCATATCATCTTTCATCTCAGATTTTAATTCCTGAGGTGTTTTTCCATAATACATTTTAAATTGTTCGGGATCACCGCCCATGTATTTTAAAATTTCATTGATCCTACTGTCAATTTGCGCTTCTACCTCCTCATCTTTAACAACTACGCTATCTTTTTCAGCCTCTGTAAGTAATAATGCATTGGAAAGAAGTTGATCCAAAACCAAACATCTGGCATTTTCAGGTAATTTACCACCTGCTCTTGATTCCATGAGCTTGTATTGAGATTCAATATCAGAAACCAAAATGATTTCCTGACCCACAATTGCCACTACTTTATCAATTTGTGTTTGTGCAGATAAATCATTTCCAAGAATACATAAGATTCCCAAAGCAAAAAACAAATGCAATTTGTTTTTATTTGATATAAGATTCAAACACATTTGACTTCTTTCCTTTTTCATATACATTTTTTCTAATATCCTGCAAGATACTACTTCTTCTTTGTTGAAGAATAATTCTTGAAATTTCTTCTTGCACCTGACTAAGAGGTACCGGTTCATTTTTATCCTTAAACTCGAATACCTTCAACAAATATAGGTATTGCTCATCGGTTTTATCATAAATCCTGTTGATATCA
>Ga0169931_10010500_pt1 | contig 13193 bp, 11 predicted proteins | sample Kivu_15m_20L_FD_129675 | JGI IMG/M metagenome (GOLD analysis project Ga0169931, IMG submission 129675) | Freshwater microbial communities from Lake Kivu, Western Province, Rwanda to study Microbial Dark Matter (Phase II) - Kivu_15m_20L... | ecosystem: Environmental > Aquatic > Freshwater > Lake...
GTGACGCGGTGGTCCAGGCCTATTCGGGTGATTCTCGCCCATGCCTACTTCCACATCGATCGGGACATCGTCAGCGGAGTGATCACCGGTGATCGCGACTGATCGTTCGAGCAATGCTTGGGTCAGACGGACTGGGCGAATCGTGCTCGACGGACCAAGGGGCCTGCCGAGAGCAACATCAACGCCAGCACAAGCAGACGACCCTGGTCATTCGACCCCGTTGCCGGCAGGCGTGGTGCGGTCACCTGGATCGGCTGGCTGTAGCCCACGCCGCTTGTCGGCGCGTACACCGCAACCGTGTGTGCACCCGCTGCCAGATCGGCCGGAATCGCGCCGCGGATGGTGACTACACCCTGGGCGTCGGCATACCCCGAGCCGATCACCTGGGGTGTCGATGCCACGATCAACTGCACGAACTCGAACGGTGTGAAGCCACCGAAGGTCACCGTCACCTCGCCACCGACCGCCAAGGTCGGGTCGGCGACGATGGGGGACGGCGCCACGGGTAGTTCGCGTACCACCGACAGGGCCGGTGCAGGAGTCGTGGTGGCCGGTGCCTCCGTCGTCGGGGCCGCCGTGTCGGTGGGGGCGGTCGTGGACGGCACGGACTCGGGCGGCGATGCCACCGTCGTCGTGGTGGTGGTGGCCACCGGAACGTTCACCAACGCCGGCAGAGCTGGCGGCAGCACGGCGGTCGTCGTCGGCGCCGTCGTAGGTGGTTCTGAGATTTCGAACGAGCGCGTGACCTGGATTGCCTCTGCGTACGAGGAGTTGCCAGCCGCGTTTGCATTCAGCGTGCAGGTCCCCTCAGACACCATCGTGACTTCGAACTCCGACACGGTACAAACATCGAGAGTGGTCGACGTCAGGACGACAGGCACGTTCGCATCGGACGTAGCCGTCACCACGAACGGGGTCGACGAGAAGTGGCGATCGATCGGACCAGCAAACGCGATTGTTTGGGTCGCAAGTGGTCTGACTATCGCCGACACGGATGACCATGCGGTGGTGGTCTGCCCTCTAGTCGCTCGTGTCGTGAAGGTGTATGCAGTTCCAGCAGTCAAACCAGTGACGACACATGAGACGTCGGGAACCAGAATCGTGCACGTTGCGTTCCCCGGTGACGACTCCACACGGTAGGAGGTGGGAAGCCCACCACTACCGCGCCGAGCGGTGACGCGAACGCTTTCGGCTAGGGCCACTCCGGATGGTGCGCCTGGCGTGGTGATGTTCGGATTCCACGCGATCTGGGTGTAACCGAGGAATGGATCAGATATCGCCGGCCACCCGCCGGTGCCTTCGATGCGATGAATGGTCGCTCCACTGTTCTGACCGATAGCGCCCTCGGGTGGAGCATCGCCTTCGAAATAGAGGTGGAGGTCAGCAGGGGCATTCCGGTTGTATCCGAAAATCTGGCTACCCCAGACGGTCACGGTGTGTGGCACCACGACGTTCGTGACCTTCGTGTAGTAGAGGGCGAAACCACCGAGCGTGATGAGTCCGGATGGCAAATCGACGTTCTCCAGAGTCGGGTTGTACGCAAAGGCTTGCGATTCGATGGCCGTGACCGACTCTGGAAGATTGACGGTGGTCAACGAAGCACCAGAGAAAGCGTGTGCGCCAATCCCGGTGGTTCCCGCAGGTACCGAATACGTTGCCCCCACCTTTGCCTTGGGGTAGGCCACCAGAACACCGTCGCTGAACAACACGCCGTCTACCGCATCGAGTGTCGGGTGGCCGGTCTCGACAGTGATCGATTCGAGGCTCGACAGGCCCCTAAAGGGATTGGACCTGAAAGTGGTCAACGAGTTGGGTAGTGAAATCGAGGTAAGGCTTGTGTTTCTGTCCAAGGCCACGTCGGCTATCGCGGTCGTTCCGGCGGGAACGTGATACGTGGTTGCACTTTTCCCTCGCGGGTACGCGAACAGTTGGTTGCCTCTGAACAACACCCCGTCCGTCGCACGGAATGTCGGGTTACCGGCGGCAACGCTGATCGTCGCCACCGATGCCCCGAATGCGTCCTCGCCGATGACCGAGACGGAGATCGGAATCTCGATCGTCGACAAGCCAGGTAGGCCGAAGACTTGCTGTTGGATCTCTTGGAGCGAAGCCGGCAGGGATACGGACGACACCGGACCGCTGAAGAAAGAATCCATGCGGAGCTTCGTCACACCAGTTGGAACCGTCACCGAGGATGCAGTGGCGCCCCCTGGGTAGGCAACGAGTTCGGTGCCATCCTTGGTCATCAGCGTTCCATTCACACTCTCGAAGTGTTGCGACGACGGGTCCACTGAGAAGTTCGTGGCGGATGATCCGCCGAATGCATAGCCAGCGATGGTTGTGATCGATGCAGGAATCTGAACCTCACGGAGTGTTTGGTCGTACCAGAAGGCACTCGACCCGATCCCGACCACGGGCTTGCCGTCGACAACGCTCGGAATGACGACTGGATCAGCGCACGGCGAAACGCAACCAGTCACTTCATACCATGCATCTGATCCTTGAAAGTACCCGAAAGTCAGACCGTTACTCGCCACTGCTCGAGCCAGGTGGGGAGACGAACTGGAGCTGGCAAGAACGGTTCCCAGAATGACCGCCACAAGCGTGGCAATTCGTTTTGCGGGCCTTGTCGCCGGATCGTTCCTCTCGCGGTGTGAAGTGGCGGAGCGGAGGAGCCGTGAAGACATGGACCCACCGTTTCACGCCGATCCAACGTGCGGTGAGATCAGGATCAACAATGACCACTCCCACCTCTTCTTTGACCACTCAGGAGTATCCGGCTGGCTGGCCGCACAACGCCCGGCTGTCGGGTGTCGACTGGAACGCGCTCGGCGCCAACCCGCGCGTAGTGGTCACCAGCACCTATGGCCTGGGTGCCGCCGCCGTGACGACCGTGGTCGGCCCGTCGTACACCTTCCCCCTCACCGCAGTCAGTCACCCCATGCTGACGCGTGGCACCGGCACCGTCGCCGACCCGTTCCTGGTGGGCACCCCCACCGAGGTGTGGAACATGGGCTGCAACGCCGATTCCTACAAGCATTTCCGCTTCGACAACGCCCGAGTCGAGGGGCGACGCAGAGTGGGCGTGGTGGTCGCCATGGCGGATCAAGCGATGGGAATTCGCCGGGTGTCGGTGACGGCGTCTGAGGTGACCGGCCAAGACGGCACTGGTCTGTTCGCGGGCGAGGCCGAGGATATTCAGATCACGGGCTCGTCGACCAACGACAGCACCGTGTGGGGCAGGCCAAATGCCTACACGGGCGCCGTGGGCGACACGGTGGCCATCGACGCGATTGGATCAAATGGGGTACGCGAGGTCGGCGGGCTCATCGGGGAGGCCGACGACAACTTGCTCATCTCTGATGTGGTACTCGACCACACGGTGAATGTCGTTGCTGATGGGCAAGTCACTAACGGGCAAGTCGGGCTCATCGGAGGTCTGGCGGGTGACTGGGATGCCGAGGATGGGCTCGTGACCAGGGTGACCGGATCGGTCACGGTCGACATCACCGCCAGGGACATGGGCACCGGCACGAACGGCGTGGGCGGCTTGTTCGGCGGTATGGGCCTCGAGCAGTCCAGTTTCACCCGCTCGACGCTGCATGTCGAGGTCGTGGTGCGCGCACCGGCCACCGCCGATCCCGTGACCTTCCAGGACATCGGTGCTGTGGTCGGCCAGTCGGGTGTGGCGCACTACGACACCCTGACGATCACCGGCAGTGTGACCATCGACGCTCGTCTGGCCACGGGCGACGTTGGCGGAGTTGCGGCGTCTGAACCCGGCTCGGGTGATCGTGTTGGGTGGGCCGGCTGCGGTGAGTGACGCCGTGTTGGATGCTGCGCGGGCGACCACGACGGGCCCAGTCACCCGCGTGTTCGGTGCCGATCGGTATGGGACGGCGGTGGCGATCACCCAGACGTCGCATGCTCAGGGTGCGTCGGTGGTGTACATCGCAACCGGCGCCGATTTCGCCGATGCGCTCGGTGGTGGCCCGCGGGCGATGCGCGACGGCGGCCCGATTCTGTTGGTGCAGCAGGATGCGATCCCGGCGTCCACCGAGGCCGAGCTGCGGCGTCTGTCGCCGGACCGGATCGTGGTGCTGGGTGGTCCTGATGCCGTGTCGGAGTCGGTGGCCCGTGACCTGCGAGCGTTCGCACCTGCGGGCTTGAGCCGTCTGGCCGGGGTGGATCGCTACGCCACCTCGGTGGCCATTTCCCAGGCCGGGTTCGAACCGGGCGTGGACGTGGTGTTCCAGGCCAATGGTCGCGGCTATGGCGACGCCTTGCCGGCGGGCGCGGCGGCGGGCGGCCGCGGTCCGGTGCTGTTGGTGCGTGAGGACTGTGTGCCACTGGGCGTCATGCGGGAACTCGAGCGCCTGCAGGCCCGTGAGGTGATCGTGGTCGGTGGGTTGGCCGCGTTGGGTGACGGAGTCAACTCACTACGGCAATGCTCGTCGTGAGGGCGTAGCGGATCTTGCTAGGGTGTCGGCATGGCACTGCGGACCACCTACAGGAACCCGGCACGGAGGCTGGCGGCGAGCGCTGGCGTGGCGATGCTGCTCACCCTGGGCCTGGCCTGTGGTGGCGACAACGAAACCGACACCCCCACGACGACGGTGCCGGCCACCGAGACCACGGTGCTGGTGAAGAACCGACCGCTGAACAACTGTGTGAGCGTGATGAGCGGGGAGCGTCCGGCGGCTGGTGTCACCGTTCCTCGTTGCACTCCCTCGAACACGGTTGTCAGGAGATAAGCCGCGAATCGGCCCCTGCCGGTCGCTCCCAAGGGATCAGCGCGAATAGCGCCTTCCGTTGCGAAGGCTGAGGCCGTCGCAGGGACCGGCTCCTACGACTACGGTCATGGTGGTGCGCGTCGACACCTGAACCTTGACCGACTGTCGGGCATCGCTCCAACAATGGGTCTGGCCGACGGCGACCGTCTCGGGGGCCTTCCACGAGGCCTGGTTGGTCCCCACCATCATCTGGCCGAGAGGGCCCGAGGCATTCAGGCCGCCGATGCGCACCATGCCGTCGGCGTCGGTGGTCAACAGAATCTGCGACTGGTACTGACCTGCCGGACCCATCGAGGGGTCGGAGAAAGCAGTTCCCTGGAAGGTCAACTCGTTCACCTTGGCCGCACCGAGGAACCACATGCCGTGAGCCGTGCCAGCCGTTCCCTGGTTCAAGCGGCCACACGGCGTTCCGGGCACGACCATGCCGCTGGCGCTGCCCATCTTGGCCAGCCACTGGGTCTTGAGGGGCTCCACGTAGTAGTCGTAGGGACAGGTGGCGTAGAGCTCGCCTGAGGCGCTTGGCGATTGGTCAAAGCGACGTTGATTAAGGAACGTGTTCTTGCGCGACCGGTCCTCGACCCTGAAGTCGAAGGCCACACTGCGACCCGCCTCGCCCACGAACCACCCGACTTGCTGACCGGCACGAACCCGGGTTCGGGTGACCTGTTGGCCGGCGCTCGATGACGATGGCGATCTGGGAACGGCCCGGGCGACGGCACCCGAGACACCCTTCACGTGGTACAGCTGCACTTCGACGCCGCAGCCGGCGTCGAAGAACAACGAATACTCGGCCTGGTAGTCGGCCGGGGCGCCCATGGGCTTGTAGTAGGAGGCCTGCACGAGGTGCATGTCGGCGGGCGCGTAGATCGGGAGCCGCTTGCCGTACTGCGAAGGGGGCGGCATCACGTAGCTGCGCACAGCGAGTACTCCGCCCGATGCGGTCTGACCGGCCAAGGGCGTCACCACTTGAACGTGTTCGGGCGCGATGAAGTTCTTGGTGAACTGCACCGGTGCGGCGCAGGTCGCCTGCTGCTGGACGGCCGCCGCGACGTCTGCTCGGCCGGCCGCCACCCCGAACGCACCCAACAGCGTGCCGATCACAACGATGACTCCGGTCGAGTACCGCACGGCTCTCAGACTGCCACAGGCGGCGCCCTCACAGGGCGTAGGTCCGGTGCGCCGTCCCCGACAGCAGGGCGGTCTGTTCCTCCAGCGGTCGGTGGGCGATCAGGTCGCGGTAGGCCCGCACCAGGCGCGTGTAGTTCCCGTACAGGCGGTCGATCGGCCAGTTCGACCCGAACATGCAACGGGCGGGGCCGAAGGTGTCGATCGCTGGGGTGATCACCGTGCCCAGGCTCTCGGCGGTCCACGACGGGTCGGCGCTCGATGCGACGGCCGAGATCTTCAGCACGGTCCTGGCGGTGTGGCGGGCGACGTCGGTGAGTGCTCGCTCCCATTTCGCAGGCCCCAGCAGTCCGGTCGAGGCACAGACCGTCGCCCCGCCCAACCCGGGCGACTTCGTGGTCGACCTCGCCCCGCCGACGGTGGCGGCCGGCAGTCAGAGCCTGCCCACATGCGATCCCAGTGTCGAGACGATCACGCAGTCGTTCCTGTCCGGCCAGTCGAGCGTCACGGCGAACTGCACCTACGCCTCGGTGGTGTCGCAGCAGGCCCAGACCGGCACGATCGGCAACCCAACCCTGGCGAGCAGCACCGGCGACGCCGGTTTCAACAACGGCACCGTCGACGCCCTCTGCGACGTGAACCTCAACACGACCATGGCGATGTCCATCACGTTGCAGGGACTCAACCCGAACATCGGCCTCACCAACTTCAGCGGGCAGGTGCTTCAGGCCTGCGCCTTCAACCTCACGTTCTCCGATGCTGCCCGCAGCACGGTCACGGGGACGATCGAGGCCAACGCGCGCCTGAGCCGCGGGACGGGGTCGGCCAGTGGCGACACGATCAGCGTCGACATCAACGCCAGCGTGTACGTGACCGGGGGGACGGGCGCCTTCGCCGGACAGACCGGCTCGGGCACGTTCAGCCAGACCGAGGAGATCGAGATTCCCCTCAGCCAGTCGGGTGGCACCGTGACCACGGGGCCGCCAACCACGACGGCTCCCGACCTGAGCAGCGTCTGTGGTGTCATGCCCGGGATCGGCGAGTGCTCCGTGGCGGGTATCCGGGCGTGGTGCGCCGCCAACGGTTCGTTGCCCGCCGGGCAGGCGGTGTGCAGTGGTCTGGCCAACATCCTCGGCAAGGCCGCATCGAGTGCGCTGCACAGGGGTTTCTCACTGATGACGGGCGACACCGACACGATGAGGTTGCGACTGACCCGGCGAGCTGGTTCGGCGCGGATCATCTCGCCCGCCCCGGCGGCGGGTTCGCCCACCGCGTCGGCCCGTGTCACGTCACGCTCCACCGTTCGCATCGCGGCCACCTCGGGGTCGGTGTGCACGGTCACCACGAACCGTGGCGTGGTGGTGGGTTCGGGGACGGCTCGTGGCAAGCAGGCGACGGTGACCATTCGGCCGCGGGCCAATGCCTACACTGGGCCACATCGCTGATCTCGTCGTGCACCCTGGGTGGTCAGAGTTTCAACTCCAACCGCGTCAAGACCAGGCTCTGACGCGGTGAACCGATGAGCACCACGCCATCGCCCCGCCGTCGCCGACGGTGGTTGCTCCTGCTCCCGGCGTTGGTCGTGGTGGGGATCGCGGTCGTGGTCGGTTGGTGGCTCGTGCGCGATGACGCTCCGGCCGAGGTGTCCCTCGAGGACGCGGTATCGCAGGTCAGCACGACGCAGCCGGCGGCTCCGGTCACGACCCAGGCTCCCGTCACGACCCCGGCTCCCGGGGCCGCACCCGAGGGTCTCGACGGCGCCTGGACCGTCGACACGTCGGTGGGCGAGTTCAGCTACACCGATTCGACCGGCACCTTCGTCGGTTTCCGTGTGCGGGAGGAACTCGCCGGCATCGGCGAGATCGACGCCGTGGGTCGCACGCCCGAGGTGAGCGGATCCCTGACCATCGATGGCACCACGGTCGTGGAGGCGGAGATCGTCGCCGACCTGGCGGCGCTGACCACCGACGACTCGCGGCGGGACAACAAGGTGCGGGGAGCTCTGGGAACCGACCAGTACCCCACGGCGTCGTTCCGGCTCACCGAACCCATCGAGTTCGGCACGGCCGCTGCCGAAGGCGTGGGGGTGGCCACTCAGGCGACCGGTGAACTCACCATCCGCGACGTCACCCGAACGGTGCAACTGCCCCTCGAGGCTCAACTCGTCGACGACGTCGTCGTCGTGGTGGGGTCCCTGCGCATCGAGTTCACCGACTACGGCGTCACGGTGCCCTCGGCCCCCATCGTGTTGTCGGCCGACGACTTCGGCGACGTGGAGTTGCAGCTGTTCTTCCGCCGCTCGTGACGTCGGCTCAGGTGCCGAGCCGGTACACGCGGCGCGCCGTACCGGCGAACATGGCCGCTCGTTCCGAAGCGCTGAAGTCGGCGGTCAGCAGCTTGAAGGCGTTCCACAACACCCGGTACGAAAGCGAGAACCGGTCGACGGGGAAGTTGGACTCGAACATGCAGCGCTCAGGGCCGAAGCACTCGATCGCGTGGCGGTAGTACCGCGCCTGTGCCTCGAGGAACTCGCCCGACGTGGGTGGGGCCTCGGCGGTGTTCCATCCGAAACCGTTGTCGGGCATGGCCAGACCGCCGAGCTTGGCGACCACGTTGGCGCAGGTGGCCAGTTCGGCGATGTCGAGTCTCCACTGCTCGAAGATCTCGTCCTGATGGCCGGCGTAGGGCCCGACTCCCAGTGGTGTTCCGAAATGGTCGAGCACCATGACGGTCTCGGGAACGGCTCGGGCCAGGTCGAGCATCTCACGGTTCTGGTAGTGGTAGTGCCACGTGTCGTAGGTGAACCCGCGGTCGCCCAGTCGTGCGACACCGCGCCGGAACGCCGGGTCGGCGTACTTGCCGTCGGGTGCGTGACCGGGGATCATCAGGGCTTCGGGGTGCTCAGCGCGCGAAAGCGCGTCGCGCACCCCGCGGAACAGGCCACCGCTGGCCTCCAGATGGGCGTCGAGCACGTCGTCGACGTCGACGCGGGTCAGGTCGGCATGGCCGACGATGCCGGCGATCAAGGGTCGGGGCAGGGTTGCGCCAGCAGCGGCGACGAACTCGCTCTCACCGACACACCGAAGATGTTCGGGGCCCTCGGACCAGTAGGCGGCGCCGCACTCCATGAACACCGTCTGCTCGATCCGGTGCCCCGATGTGACGTCGGCCCACAGTTCCTCGGGGCCGTACGGCAGCGGTCCGCCTACCGGCCACAGGTGGTGGTGGGGGTCGACGATGGGTAGGTCCGGTTCGACGACCTCCTCGAGCACGAGGTCGAGCCAGTCCTGTGAGCCGGGCGTGGGTGAGGTCATGGGCGCATTCTGCCTCACACCGGACGCCTCTGGTGACGGCCGTCACACAAAGGCGCTGGAAGGGATCTCGCTCTCGTCGGCCTCGATGCCTTCGATGATGCGTTGCGCCACGGCCGAGGGCGACAGGCCCGTGGGCATGCGGGGGGCCGTCCCGGCGAGCGGGCGCGTGGCCAGGCCGGTTTCGGTGTGGGGAGGCCGGGCGTCCAGCACGCCGATCCCATGGCGTCGCGCCTCGCGTCGCCATGCCGACAATCCGTGTGACAGCGCCGACTTCGAGGCGGCATAGGCGGCCATGCCCGGGTAGGCGGTCTCGGCCACCACGCCGGTGATGGCGGCGAAACAACCCTTGGAGGCGCCGAGCGCAGGCATCACCGTGCGCGCCAGCCACAGTGGGCCCATCGCATTGGTCAGGAACAGTTCCTCCACCACCACCGGTTCGGTCTCGGCGAGGTCACCGAAGGCCACCACACCCGCCGCCACGATCACCATGTCGAGGCGGCCGAAGCGGGCCTGGGCCACGGAGGTCAGGGTTTCGCCGGCATCGTCGTTGCGCAGGTCCAGTTCTACATCAGGTCCCGACCGGCCGCATCCCAGCACCGTGGCTCCGCGGTCCTGCGCCAGCCGCACCAGTTCGCGGCCCAGACCTCCGCTGGCGCCCACCACGGCCACGACCGAGTTCTGCAACGACCTCATGGCCGCAAGCCTTCCAGGTGTTGGGCCACCATGCGTCGCTGAGCGTTCGCCGGCCAACGCTCGGGCGAGAACACCGCCTGCATCGCGATGCCGTCGACCACCATGATCAGACGGAGGGACTCGTGCTCCAGTTCCAGACCCGCCCGGAGACGGCCCTGCTCCCGTTCGACCTCGAGGGCGTCGACCAGATCGTGCTGAAAGCTGTCGTGACGCTCGCGCTGGGCGGCACTCAGGTCGTCGTCGCCCACGGCCGAGCCCCAGAACGCCAACCACACCTGCCAGTTCAGGAGGCGTTCGTCGTCGAGGGGCAGCACGGCCTCGAGGAAGGCGTCGAGGGGAGCGCGTCCCTGCTCCACGAGGGAGCGGGCGAGCAGGGCGGCGGCCTCGGCGCGCGACCGGAACGTGGCGAGCAGCAGTTCGCGCTTGTCGTGGAAGTAGTGGCTGACGATCCCGGTCGACCAACCCCCGGCGCGGGCCACCTCGCGCAGGGTGACCCGTTCGAGACCGAGGCGGGCGATCCGCTGCGCCGTCAGGTCGACGAGTTCTCGTCGGCGCTGTTCGGCGTCCACCACCCGCGGCATGGACAGGAGTCTGCCACGGACGTAACATAACCGTTGTCATGTAACCGGTGTCCGGGCCGGAGACACGGGCGAGGGGAGCACGGTGGACGCCGCCTTCAATCAGATGTACGCCGAGCGCAGCGAGTACGAGCGCCAGCGCACCGGCCCTCCCGACGACTTTCCCAAGCTTCCCGGTATCCCCCTGGGTCGCTACATCGACCCCCGGTTCTACGAGCTCGAGCGCGAGCACCTGTGGAAGAAGGCGTGGCTGTACGCCGGTCACCTCACCGAACTCGAGCGCCCGGGCAGTTACAAGTTGTGCGACATTGCCGGGGCGCCGATCCTGCTGGTGCGCGGCACCGACGACGTCGTGCGGGCGTTCTACAACTCGTGCCGACACCGGGGAGCTCCCGTGGTCCGGGGCACCTGCGGTGAAACGCGCATGCTGGTGTGCCAGTACCACTCCTGGGGGTACGACCTGTGCGGAAACCTGGTGCGGGTGCCTGACGAGCGCGACTTCGTCGGTCTGCAGAAAGAGGAACTGGGCCTGCCCTCGGTGCGCTGCGAGCAGTGGAGTGGCTGGATCTTCGTGAACCTCGATCACGACGCCATGCCCCTCGCCGAGTGGCTGCACCCACTGCCGACGGTGCTCGACGAACTGGGTTCGGCACCGTTTCGCGTGATCGACACGAAGTCCGAGGTCGTGCGGTGTAACTGGAAGGTGCTGGCGGAGGGCTTTCTCGAGGTGTACCACGCCCGCACCATCCACACGAACACGGTGGCCAAGTCGCTCGACGGTCGCGGCGCCGTCATGATGCTGTTCCCCCACGGCCATCAGAACATGATCACGCCGCTGCAGCCCGAGATGCTCAGCCACGGCCGTCCCGACCGCGACGGCCTGCCGGCCTTCGACGGCGCCACCGAACTGTTCTTCACCACCAATCCCGCACACGGCATCTTTCCGAACCTGATCACGCCACTGGACGCCCGTGGCTTCCCGTTCCTCGTGTTCTGGCCCGAGGCGATCGACCGGACACGCCTGGACATCGTGTGGTTCGCTCCCGAGTGGGCGGACGACGGCGAGGTCGGCGAGCACCCTCGCGCCGCTCTGTGGCAGCGGCGCCTGGCGGGTTTCGACGTCGTGATGGGCGAGGACTACTCGAACCTGGAACCCATTCAGCGGTCGATCGAGTCGGCAGCCCATGGTGCCCAGGTGATCAACTACCAGGAGCGGCGCATCTGGCACGTCCATGCCTGGATCGATCGGATGATCGGCGCCGAACGCATCCCCGAGCATCTGCGGGTTCCCGATCTGCTGGCTGACTGGGTGGAGTCGTTCTGAGGGGTGTCCGGACCCTGAACGGGCCGACCTGACAGACTCGGTGTCCGTCGTGACCAACGTCGGCACCACACCCCCCTCGAGCATGGGCCATCTCCCGGGCCTGGACGGTATTCGCGCCGTTGCCGTACTGGCCGTGGTCGCCTACCACCTCGGTTGGGACGTACTGCGCGGTGGGTTCCTCGGCGTCGAGGTGTTCTTCGTGGTGTCGGGCTACCTGATCACCTCGCTGCTGCTGGAGGAGCGCGGGACCACCGGCCGCACCGACCTGGGACGGTTCTGGATGCGGCGCGCCCGCCGCCTGCTCCCGGCACTGCTGGTGATGCTGGCCGGGGTTGCCGTCTGGACATTGCTGTTCGCCGATCCCCTGGCTGCCGAACTGCGGCGCGACCTCGTCCCAGCGCTGGTCTACGTGTCGAACTGGTGGCAGATCGTCGGTGTCGACACGCCCTACTTCGCCCCCACGGATCCGCCGTTGCTCAGGCACCTCTGGTCGTTGGCGGTCGAGGAGCAGTGGTACCTCTTGTGGCCGCTCCTGTTCCCCCTCGTGGTGAGGTGGTCGGGCGGACGACGGGCTCGAGCTGCGGGAGTGCTGTTCGGGCTGGCGTGCACGCTCATGGTGACGACGGCGGTGGCCAGTTGGGGTGCCGACGACGACCGGCTCAATCTGCTGTACCTGTCCACGGTCACCCGCTCGACAGGGCTGCTGGCCGGCGCGGCAGCCGCCTTCGTGTGGCGACCCTGGCAGGGTCGCCACGACCGGGTGCCGACCCGGGTGCTCGAGTCGGCGGGTCTGGTGTCGCTGGTGGTGCTCGCTGTCGCGTCAGTGGTGCTGACCGTGTCGGGCCCAGCGTTGTACCGCGGCGGCCTGGCCGTGGCGACGCTCGCTTCGGTGGTGCTCGTCGCAGCCGCCGTGCACCCGGCCTCGGGACGGCTCGCACGGGTGCTGGGGCACCCGGCCCTGACGGCGATCGGGCGCCGGTCGTACGGGCTCTACCTGTGGCACTGGCCGATCATCGTGTTCTGCGGCGCGCAGGGCGACTGGTCGGGAACCGTCACCGCCCTCGCGCTCACGGTCGTGGTCACCGAAGCGTCCTACCGGTTCGTCGAGACGCCGGTGCGTCGGGGCGCCATCGGTGCGTGGTGGGCGTCGTGGCGCGTCGGCCCGATCGGGGAACAGCCTCGGCGGCTCGTTCTGACGGGGGTGGTCGCTGCGTCACTGCTGTTCCTCGCCGCCACGGTCGTAGTCGGCCTCGGTCGCGCCCGCACGGTGGACCCCTCGCTGGACTCCAGTTCGGCCGTGGTGTGGGAGGCGCCACAGGTCGCCGTCTCGGTCGCTTCCGCGGCGGCTCCCACGACGGTGCCCGCA